>Ga0335394_10003564_pt1 | contig 17682 bp, 14 predicted proteins | sample MAT03_FD_205741 | JGI IMG/M metagenome (GOLD analysis project Ga0335394, IMG submission 205741) | Freshwater microbial communities from Lake Fryxell liftoff mats and glacier meltwater in Antarctica - MAT-03 (spades assembly) (version 2) ... | reverse complement strand
GCGACGAAACGGCGTTTGTGTCGCTGTTGGCAGAAGGGATCGCGCTCGGTGGGGTGCTGGCGCAGTAGGAGCGCGTGGTCGTGCGACCTATATCTCGCGCTTCCACAAACGCTTAACTGTGTTCATGAGTATTGTGGCATTTGCAGGCTTATATAGGATTTCGCACACATACGGGTACAGGCTGCAATAGGCGATTTGCGCCGCCGAAAGCCACGTTGTAAAGACAATGGCGCAAGTCAGGTTGTCCTCTACGATCTGCCCCAACAGGTCTAGGAAAATAAAACTTTCGTCATTTGTGGATTGTAAATCCAGAATAATCAGCCAAGGGGATTCTGCACGAATGAGGGCTAAAGCGGTCTGTTCGTCCGAGACAAAACGGGCAGGATACTTTCGCGCTAGGAGATTAACTTGCAGAAATTTAGAGACATTTTCGTCATGCTCAACCACCAGAATATACGTCATGATTGGGTTATTGGTTTCACCTATAGAACTCACTGAAAAATAAAATCGCGTCGAGCATGAAATGAAAATTACGAAGATCGCAACTTTAAGGCATAGGTGTATGAACCGTATTATTCATTTATAAAAAAGATATAAAGATTACTTTATTCCAGAAGTTCATTTTTGCCCAAGTTCGGTCTTACGAAGTATGTATCCTCCCTCCCCTACCCCCTATTGCGCCTTTGGACAAGATGCGATATATCTATAGCCTATATATATAAAAAGTACAAATAATCACGCACTGAAAGGTTAAAATATGCCCTATATCCACCGCACGCAGGAAGAAACGCGCCGCGCCATCTTGCAGATTTTCGTTGATGAAGGCCGAACCCTCACGCGCAAGGAGATTGTCGAGGGGTTGGGACGGACGAAATCGCCCCATATTCTGGATATGATCGAGCGCTTGGTGGGGGAGGGGATACTCACGAAAAGCACCATCACCCGGCATAATGGCGTGACGGGCTACGTCTATCTGCTCGTCCAGATGCCCAGCGAAGAGACCAAAAACGCATGAAAACTTTAACTTTACTCAATGAAAAAGGCGGCGTGGGCAAGACCTCATTAAGCGTCCACATCGCCGCTGGACTCGCTATTCGTGGTAAGCGCGTGGTACTGATCGACGCAGACGCGCAGGCTAATGCGACGCTGTTGCTCGGCTTTGAAGAAAGCGCCGGCCTTTATGATTTGTTGGTGCGTGAGGCCAGTTTTAGCGATGTGATGCGCCAGGTCGCGCCGGATGCGATACAGGCAGAAGGCCGCCCGATGAAGGGTGAACTGCTGCTCGTGCCGTCGAATGTGGAAGCGCGGAATATCGCCGGAATGTTGCAAAATCCGGGCGATGTGATGGAACGCATCAAAGATTTGGACGGTTGGGCGGATGTGGTTGTGTTCGATACCGCGCCTACGCCGTCTCTGTTTCATTCCGCCATTTATATTGCCACTGATGCCGCCATTTTCCCGACCACTTGTGAGCAGATGAGCCTCGCCGGACTAGAAAAAAGCATCACGCGCCTAAATCAGCAAATTGGCTTTCATAACCGTCCGATCAAATTGTTAGGCATCGTCCCGACGATTTATCGCCCCAAGACCGCCCTCCATTCGTACAATATGGCAGCGCTCAAAGAGCAGTTCGGGGCGTTGGTGTGGCCGGAAATTCAACAGCGCATCGCATGGAGCGAGGCCAGCCAACTGCGCCAGACTGTTTTTGCGTATGATCCCGATGGCGCTGCCGCCGCCGATGTGTGGCGCATCATCGATCAGGTGGAGGTCTATCTTGAGCAAAATGAAACGATTCGCTGAGGCCAGCGCCAAACATCAAACACCGACCACGCTGGAAGAAGTCGATCAGCAGATTTATGGCGCGATGCGTGCGCCGGATGCAGGCCGTCAGGTTGCCCGTCCGATTCTGATCCAGACCATCTATCCCGACCCGATCCAGCCGCGCCGTGCTATTCCATCGGCTGTACGCGATGCGTGGGATGGTGATCCCGCGACGGTGGCGACAGATTTATTCGATGTGTGGCTGGAAAAAATCGCGGAAGAACGCGGTAGTCCGTTTGAGTTGGCAGCCTATCTAAGCGAGGGCGAAACGCCACGCTCCCAATCCGACGAGGCCGAATCTGATGACGCAGACTCTGTTAAGCGCGGCGCGTTAGAAGCGGCGCTGCTGCCTGTCGTGGAACTCGCCGCCAGCATCCGCCGCACTGGATTGACCAATCCGATTACGGTGGTCAAATTCAGCGAGGATGAAAACGGCACAAAACTCTATCGGTTGGAAACAGGGGAACGGCGCTGGCTGGCGTATCATCTGCTGCTGCGGCATTTCGGCAAGGATGATCTGAATGCGAAGGGCGAAAAACAGTGGTGGGATCGCATCCCCGCCCGCGAGGTCGAGGGCTTTAATGTGTGGCGGCAGGCCAGCGAAAATAATGCCCGCCAGAACCTTAACGCCATCGCCAAAGCGCGGCAGTTGGCTTTGCTCATCATGGATTTGTATCAAGCGCAGGGAATTGCGTTTCAGCCGTTTGACGTATTTGCTCATGAGCAGGATTATTATAAGCAAGTCGTTGACGCAAATGCCTACAAAATCCCTAGAGGCATGGGAGAAAAAATTATCTCGACGATGGGGGCAGAGCATCGTAATATTATTATGCGCTATCGGAGTCTTCTGGAACTGCCACCTTCTGTTTGGACGATTGCTGATGATTATCACCTGCCAGAAGGTAAGCTGCGTGACCTTAAAGGGCTGCCCGAAGAAAAAGCCTTTGCTTTGATACGATCTTGGATGGGTGAGGAACAACAACTGTCACCAAGTGGTGACACATCTCCTGAAAGACCGCTGGATAATGCCCCTGTGTCGGCTGCATGGTCAATTATGGAGCGGAGTATGTCGATGCTCCATAAACTGAAGCCTGATAAGTTGAAGGCGATGGGGCAAGAAGATCGTCAAGCCGTTCAAGAGATGATTGCAACTTATCGCCGCTTGTTAGACGAAATTGACGATTGGCTAAAATGAGCACTCATCGACTATAGAAGCCTATTAACAGTAGGTAGCGAAGTAACTACTACACCAACTGATCGAGGAAATCGTCCAATGATTGGAATAATGCTGCAAACAAGTTTTCGAGTCGAAAACTTTTACTCAGAGGCGATGATGCGCTAAATTCTAATAAGGGGATTTGAGGAATAAGTTGTCTCAGAGAAGTGTTGCCTACGGCAACATTTCTTGTCTAACTGTCACCCATGGGTGACAGTCTGGATATGTAGTTACTGACCCTTAAACGTAGATAGAGATGGCGTAGTAACTACTACGCCAACAAGTTTTCGAGTCGAAAACATTTGGAATTAACATACGAGAGAAATCTTGCCCTGGGCAACGATTCTCCTAAAAATTATCAAGCGCGGATAGCGTAGTAACTACTACGGGGTGCCTATTTGGGTGGAAGGTTAGGGAGTGACCTGCGTATCACTCCCGCAGGACTACGCCGCACTCATAATCGTTATAATCCGTAATAAAGATATGTACACCTCATAAAACTCTCCACAAGCAAGCCCATTATTGCCCAAATATGAACAATATAAATAATGGAATTACGGTACTTTATTGGCGCTACTTGATCTTGCATGAAACCTTACGCGCTAAAATGCTCAATCGTTGCTTGAATCCCTTGCGCGAGGGGGGTTTCCGTCAGGGTATTCAGTCGCTCATGATACAAGGTCGAGTCGCAGCCTTCCGGGAAGGGGAGTGTGTTCTCGCCGTAAGTAATGGTCACATCCGGCCTGCTCTGCATGATGATCTGGGCGACTTCCGCCACTGAAACAACCGGCGTACCGAGATTAAAGCCGAATGCACCGTCGAGTGATTTTTCTGCCGCTTCAATGAATTGCAAGCCGACATCCGACGCATAATGAAACTGCATTTTGCCGCCGAAGCCGATATGAAAGTTTTCGCCCTTCGCCGCCGCCAGCATTGCTTTGGTCGGGTCGCTGGTCAAGCCTTGATCTCGCCCAACCCCGTACACGGTAAAAGGCCGCAGTACGTTGCTGGAAATGCCGTAATCCTGCCAATAAATCCGCCCGATTCCTTCACCCGCCACTTTATACACGCCGTAAAGAGTGCGCGGCATCATCAGCGCATCGTGGGCGAGTAGGGTGGGGGGATAATCGTCCGGCGTACCATACACCGCCACCGATGAAGCCCCCGCCAGATGCTTTATTCCGGCCTGTTTCGCCGCTTCAAAGATATTGACCGTCCCCGTCACATTGACCTGCGCCCCCAGCACCGGATTGGCGCGGCACATCGGCACTTGCAGCGCGGCAAGGTGGATGATATGCGTCACGCCATGATCGTTGATGGCGGCGCGGACTTGCTCAAATGCCGTCAGGTCGCCTTGCAAAAAGGTGATTTGTTCCTGTTCATCGCGCCTCATCAGCAAGTCGAGCCGTTGGCGATTATCTGTAAGATCGAAGCTGATGGCGCGTTTGCCCTGCTTGGCGAGGTGATACAGCGTCCACGCGCCGATGCAGCCCATCGCGCCCGTCACAAGATAGGTATCGGACATATTTTTTCTCCGTTGGATGTTAATTTTAAGTAAATCCATTTTAACCCCACCCCAGCCCTCCAAGCGACAGCCTGTACAGGGAGGGAGCATGTCTCATCGGTGTGTTTCTGGTTGGGTATAGAGAATGGTTCAGCAGTAACAAAAAATACCGTGTGTCCCGTATTTCTCCCCCTCCTTGAGTTCGGGGAGGGGGTCGGGGGGTGGGGTTCTTAATTCCCAAGCTGATAAAACCGCGCTGCATTATCCGCGAAAACCGCCTGTTTTTGGGCATCGGTCAGCGACTCCAGCAGATGCTCAAGCGTCTCGACCCAACGCGCATACCCTCCCGCTAAATTACACACAGGCCAATCGCTGCCGAACATCACGCGCTCCATGCCAAACGTCGCGAGGACATGCTCGACATACGGGCGCAAATCTTCAGGCTGCCAATCAATGGGGGCTTCCGTCATCATGCCAGAAAGTTTACAAAAGACATTTTCGTGCTGTGCTAGTTGCGTAATCTGCGCTCGCCAAGGATCAAGTTCGCCTTTCGCAATATCGGGCTTGCCGATATGATCGAGGACGAAATGCACATCCGGGCAGTGTTCGACCAGACTTAAAACGTCGGGCAGTTGATGATGTCGGATGCAAAGATCAAACGACAATCTAAATTCTGCTAACATCCGCACCCCCGCGACAAAATCCGGCTGCGCGGCGAAACCTGCGCTTTGGGATTGGATCAAGCGGCGGATACCTTTCACCAGCGGGATTTTCGTCAGCGTTTCTAGCATGGGACGGGCAGATTCCCCGTTTTCCAATGGTGCAAACGCGACAATGCCTTTTAAAGGAACATCCAACGCGGCGACCCATAACGCCTCGTCAAGCGCTTGTTCAGGGAGACAATCGGCCTGCACGAATATCACGCCGACGATCTCAAGACCATTTGACGCTTCATGGAATTCTGCCGCTTCAAACTGACGATTTAGCGCGGGGTCTCCCGCCAGCCAATCGTAACGCAGGTGGCTGGGATTCCAAAAATGGATATGGCTGTCGATGATTTTCATATTTGGCCTTTTGTGTATCTTATGATATATACCCCGCCCACGCTGCACCCGTTGGAAAGGTAAATTCCACGAGGCTCTCCGCTTTCATCTCGATGCTGTATCCCGCCACCGTCGGCGGCATATACCGTCCGCTGCGTATAGTCACGGGGTCGAGAAAATGCTCGTGCAGATGATCGACATATTCCACCAAGCGATTTTCGTGCGATGCGCTGATGCAAATATAATCGAAAATCTGAAGATGCTGCACATATTCGCACAAACCGACCCCACCCGCATGAGGGCAGACCGGAACGCCGAACTTCGCCGCCATCAGATAGACCGCTATCACCTCATTTACGCCCCCCAAACGGCAGCTATCAATCTGGCAGAAATCAATCGCCTCTGCCTGCATAAACTGTTTAAACAGAATGCGATTCTGGCAGTGTTCGCCCGTCGCCACGCCAATAGGCGCAATAGCTTTACGGATGGCGGCATGACCCAGCACATCATCAGGACTGGTCGGCTCTTCAATCCACCAAGGATCGAACTGCGCCAGCCGTTCCATATTCGTGATCGCTTCGCCCACATCCCAACGCTGATTGGCATCCATCATCAGCTTACGTTCCACGCCGATTTCCTCGCGCAAAATCGTACAGCGGCGCACATCATCCTCAATATCTGCGCCGACCTTGATCTTAAAATGTGTCCAACCGTCAGCCAATGCTTCACGACATAAGCGGCGGATTTTTTCATCGCTGTAACCGAGCCAACCTGACGAGGTGGTATAGGCAGGATAGCCGTGTTCGTGCATTTCGGCTTCGCGGTTATTTCGTGTCGCGGCATTGGCTTGCAGGAGTGCGAGCGCTTCTTCGGGCGTGATCGCGTCGGTGATATAACGGAAATCGACGCAGCGGACTAAGGCTTCGGGGGTCATATCAGCAAGTAGCTTCCAGAGTGGCTTGCCTTCGACTTTCGCCCATAAATCCCATACAGCATTGACGATTGCCGCTGTCGCCAGATGGATTACGCCTTTATCCGGCCCCACCCAACGCAGTTGACTATCGCCCGTGATATGCCGCCAGAACGCGCCCATATCGGCGGTAAAACTCTCCAGCGTATGCCCCACGATCAGCGGCGCGATGGCATGAACAGCAGCAACACAGAGTTCATTACCGCGCCCAATCGTAAAGGTCAGGCCGTGACCGCTGTAGGCGCTGTCCGTATGCAGCACGACATACGCGGCAGAATAATCGGGGTCGGGGTGCATCGCGTCTGACCCGTCGAAATGGCGCGAAGTCGGGAAGCGAATATCACTTACAGTGAGATGCGTAATTTTCATCAGATTTATTTTTCTTAGCGCTCAAAGGTAAGATTGGGCAAATAATTGGAAATCTTTGAACCACCAAGTCCCCATGATATGTCACCGAAATAACATCACACCCAGCAATGAAAATGAGGTATTTTCAGAGCCAAGGGCAAAGATTAAACGCAAAGGCGCAAAGAACGCCAAGAATCGCAAAGCATTTTCAGAACAAAGCAGGACACAAAGTACGCGGAGAGGCTGGATTGAAATCTTCCTGTGTGTCCTCCGTGCGCTCTGTGGTTAAATCTTTTTCCTATGTCTTTCGTTCCGCTGCATCCAGCCCACCGTTAGCCCTTGACCGCGCCGACGAGTAAGCCCTTAGCGATGAAGCGCTCCAACGCAATCGCCATCAGCACCAACGGCGCGACCATCAACAGCACCAACACCGAGATGTTCCACCACTGTGGGCCGCGTGTGGCGTTCTGTCCAGAAACCAACAGCGGCATCGTTTGGGAAGTCGCGCCCGTAAGGAACAGTGACAGCACATATTCATTCCACGTAAATACTAGCACAATGAGGAAGGTTGCCACTAATCCCGGTACTGCCAACGGCAGGATAATCTGCCACAGCACTTGATAGCGCGATGCACCGTCGATAAAGGCGCTTTCTTCCAACTCAACCGGGATACTCTGAAAGTAATCACGCATGAACCAGATAATCAGCGGCAGGCTGATCGACGTGTAGGTGATAATCAGCGCGAGTTTGGTATCGAGCAATCCAAGCTGTTGATACAAGACATAAATCGGGATGATGACAGCGACAGGCGGTAACATCCGCTGCGAGATCAGCCAGAAAGCAATGTCCTCATTTTTCATCTCTCCTTTAAAGCGCTTGCCAATCGTCTGCGCGACCAAGGCATAAATCGCCAGCGCGATAGGGATAGCGATCTGCCAGGGAACCCGCTGCACCACAGCAATCCCCGCACCCACCGAACACAGCAGAAAGGTAAAAATCAGTCCCGGCTTAGGCCTATATTCAAATCGTGTTAGGGCATAGGCCGCGCACGACCCGATAATGAGGGCTAAGGTTGCGCTGACTATCCCGACGATGATGGTGTTGGTATAAGGGCGTGTGACCAAATTACCCGCAGTTTCGTTAAAAAGCAGTTCGTCAAAGGCATGAAGCGACGGCTGAAAATCGATAAAGGGTAGATATTTGGGGCCTTGGCTCACATCAATTGGCAGCTTAAAGGCCGTGATGAGCAGCCAGTAAAACGGGAAAAGCACGATAAATGTCCAGATGCCCAAAAGAAAATAAGACAAACCCATCCATGCAAAAGACGGCTGAAAAGGATTCGCCGATTGAAAGGCTCTTTTTAACATTAGATACGCTCCAATAAACGCCGACGAATAATATTGACATACACCAGCGCGACAAACGTCACCACAATCAGCAGCAGATACGCAATCGCCGCTGACATCCCCAAGTCGAGCGCTCGCCATAATGAATAAGCATAGAGCGTGGCAGATTCGGTAGCGGTGCCGGGACCGCCATACGTTAGGGTGGAGGGAATATCAATAATCTTAAAAGTCTCGATAACGCGAATTAACACAACGGTTAAACTGACTGGGATGATCTGTGGCAGCATGATAAAGCGGAACAACTGCCTGCGATTCGTGCCATCGACCAGCGCGGCTTCCACCATTTCGCGCTGAATGCCTTCCAACGCCGCCAACAAAATAATGAACGTGAACGGTGTCCACTGCCATATATCTCCGATGATAACGGCAATCCGCGCCGACCATGCCGATTCGATCCACGAAAAATCACCCAGCCCAATTGCCACCCAGATTGGCTTAAACGGCCCTTTGCCTGTATCGGTCATCATGCGGAACAAAAAACCGATCCCGACGGGCGTAATCATCATCGGGAGTAAAAATGTTACCCGGAAGAAGCGCTTACCCGGCAAGTTTTGCGTAGCAAGCAGTGCTAAACCTAAGCCGATTAGATATTGCAGCGTGACGCTGATGACGACAAAAGAAAGCGTCACGACCAACGTACCCGGTAGTCCGCGTCCGCTTAAGGTTGAGATCGCAAGGGCGACCAACGCACAGGTAAAGATCACTGTCACCAGCCGGAAGAATAAACCAGATAAATTCACGTTTGGGCCGCGGATATACCTAAGATAGCTGTAGACCAAGAAGAGGACACAGATCGCCAGCAGCAGCCAACCAATAAACGTCACTTCGCCAAAACGACCCAAAAAACGTCTTTGTTCGCTCCCAAACAATAATTTTTCGTAATTTTTAAAGCCGATCCACGAAATTTCAAAGCCGCCGCGCACGAACTTAAATCGCGAAAACGACAGATAAAGCGATACCAATAGCGGAAAAACCGACAGTAACAACACGATCAAAATCGTCGGCGCGATCAAAACCGTCTTTGCGTTGTTATCCAGCCATCGATTGGTGTTATAACGGACCGAGTTTTTTGCGGGGGGGAGAGAGGCTATCTGATCAGCCTCCATGTTTTGCTGCATAAAAATTAGCCTGTCTATTAGGTAAATCGCTGGCAATCGAGTGCGCTGGGTTGAATGCGACCTTGTTTTTAATCAGGGCTTGCAGAGTTAAGAAAAGATTTTCCGTAGGGGAGGGTTTAAAATCCTCCCTTCCAACCGCTAACGTTGTAGGGGCGCAGCACGCTGCGCCCTTACGGAGAACTATTTTAGAGATTTATCGGACAAAGCACTTTGCCAATATCCAATATGCCGAGATTACTGACCGCCGCTGATGCCCAAGGTGCCGAGGTAAGCGGCAAGCTGAGCCTCGCGCCCGATTTCTTCGGTAATTTCTTCCCAGCCGTCATAGATGGCTTGGGCGGCTTCTTCAGCGGTAAATTCACCCGCGAGGAATTGGCTCAACACCGTATCCAGCACGATTTGTTCGTAACGCTGATTTTGCGGAATACGCAGGTCAAGGATCATGTTGGGGCTGTTCAAGCTGTCCTGAATCGCGCCCAGATAATCGGTGGCGGCGGCTTCGCTGAAGCCAGCATCAACCCAGGGTTGGATTTCTTCAAACTGAGAAATACGATACGGGTTAAAGCCAGTGCGTCCAATCGTCACATCGACGTTGGCTTGCGCGGGTTGGCTCATGTACGAGAGGAATGCGTAAGCCGCATCTTTGCTCTCTTGATCTGCACCAGCGCTTACGCCGCCCGACCAACCGCCGAAGGAAGCAAACGGTGCATGGTTCACGCCGTCAACGGCGAAGGGGCAGGTGGTTTCATCGCAAGCGACCAATTCACCTGTAGCGCGGTCAACAACTTCTGTTGCGCCGGGGAGGATGATGCTGCCAACTTGATCTTGGACAACTGATTGTTCGGGGTCAATCGCCAATGAGCCAATATCGCCCCAATCGAGCGTCAAGGCACAGCGACCAGAGACAAACAGGGAACGGGTGTCGCCGACGTTCAGGTTCAGTTCATCAGGCGGGCCATATTGGTTGGTTTCTTGGTAAATTTCCAGAGCGCGGATGAACCCGGCATTGTTGACCAGCGGTTCAAAGGTGGTCGTATCGAAGAATGCACCTTCGGCTGTCCCTTGGCTTTGAATGTAACCACTGGCGATGGAGATAATCCACCAGTAGCTTTGTTGGCTGCGGGCTTTGGAGATGCAAGAACCGTAATCTGCTTCGCCGTCACCGTTCATGTCTTGACCATTGAGGGCAGAGGCAACCGCAAGATAATCGTCCCATGTTTGGGGGGCTTCTAGGCCAGCATCAGCCAAAATATCCAAGCGATAGTAGACCATGTGGAAGTCCCCATCAAGCGGAATAGCATAGACCGAGCCTTCATAGCTAGCGCTGAATTCGCGGAAGAATGCGCCCACGTCGTCCCACTCAATATCTGCATCAGCTTCGATGTAGGGGGAGAGGTTTTCCAGATAACCGGGGACGATAAAATCGACCATCCACTGCGGCGCGAAGACAAAGGCATCGTAGCTGTTGGTGCCGGTGGCTTGGTCGGTGAGGATGGATTGATACAGATCAGAGAACGGCACAGTCACGACATTGACCTGTGCGCCCGTCAGTTCCGCGAAATCGGGAGCGCGACGTTGCAGCGGCTCGGCAATTTGGGGGCCGGTGAAGGTGAGGATGTCGAGCGTTATGCCTTCATACGGTCTATCTTGTGCGGAAGAAAGGCCGAAAACACCGATGGTCGCCATAAAGGCGAGGCTTAAAACCAGTAGTTTGCTAATTCTTTTCATTGTTTTTACTCCAAAATTCAAATTTATCATTATTGCTGCAAAGACGAGGAGACTGTTTTGTTGATAGTTGACCTCCCTAGTAAAGACAGATGCACTGCAAGTTTATAATGCATCATGCACGATGTTTGAAAAATAGCATAGGTTGGGTGTTTTGTCAAAAAGAAGTTGAGACGAGCTAAAAGCACACTATGCTAAAAACGCCGCGAGCCGCGTATTTTCTCATTTTCCTTTTCAGAAGAAATTGTAACCGATTACATGATAATGTCAAATAATGTCAAGGAAGATGCTAAAAATAACTTTTTTGCGGTCTTTATATGCCAAAAACTTCACGATATGAGGCTGTTATCTGAGGAATTTTAAGGTACTCGATTTGTAATCGGTTTCATTGTAAAATCATCTTTTGGAAAGGATAGACAGCGATGCCCAATATTAAAGAGGTTGCATCCAAAGCAGGGGTTTCTGTTGCGACGGTTTCACGAGTCTTATCAAACAAACCCAATGTCCGTCCAGAAGTTCGTGAGCGCATTCAACAAATTATTCAAGACTTGGGCTATCGTCCTAGCCGCATCGCTGGCAATATGCGGAATCAAAGCTCTAATGTAGTCGCCTTGATGATTTCCGATATTCGCAACCCGTTCTTTACAGCGATGGCGCGGGCGATTGAAGACGTGGCGAATAACCAAGACATGAGTATTTTCTTGTGTAATACCGATGAAAACCTAGAAAAAGAGCAGATTTACTTAAAAACACTGCTGGAAGAACGTGTCGCGGGGATTATCCTTTCACCCACCCGCGAAAATGGCACTGCTTTTGAATTTCTGATTGAGAGCGCCATCCCACTTGTGACGATTGATCGCCGCATTACCGGCTTGGATGTCGATAGTGTGCTCAGTGACAATGTGCAAGCGGCGTATTTGCTGACGCAGCATCTCATCCAACGCGGTTATGAACGAATCGGCGCGATTATCGGCCTAAAAGAAAGCACAACTGGGCGTGAACGTGGGCAGGGGTTTCAACTAGCGCTTGAGGATCATGGCCTTAAGCCCGACCCGCGCTTTCATACCTATGTTTATCCGCAAGAGAGTGAGGCGGAATTGATTGTGGATGAATGGCTGCAATCGGATGAAAGGCCAGATGCCATCATAACGGGCAACAGCCGCCTGACTATCGGTGTCTTAAACAGCATTCAAAAAAGGGGATTGGTGATCCCACAAGATATTGCGCTGGCGGGTTTTGACGAAACGCCTTGGATGCGTCATGCTGCTTCTGGCATTACCGTCATCAGCCAGCCGACCTATGAAATGGGCAAAACCGCCGCTGATCTGCTCTTTAAGCGTATCGTTGATCCACAAAGACCGAGCCGCGAGGTCATTTTAAAGGGGACTTTGATTGAGCGTGGTTCAACCGCCGCCAAACTAAAGCGTTAACTTTAGCACTTAATAATGACGATGACTTGTTAAAACTTCACCACTAGGGTTATAATGCCAATTATCATGCATCATGCACACTCTTTAAAAAGATCAGCAGGACACTTTTTTTGATAAATGATGGGCAAAAATTAGGGGTTTTTAAAACTAATTTCCCCTCGGAGTAAGCGAGGATGAAAAAAGATGACGGAACGGCGCGGTAAGTCGAATTACAGTACGCTCAAACGCCCCGTGCATCAATCATTGGCGGATATTGCCTACAAAGTGTTGTTGGAAGCCATTATTAACCAAGAATTTGAGCCGGGCGCACATATCAGCATTGATAGTTTTGCCAAACAACTCAAAATGAGCAACACCCCTGTGCGTGAAGCGCTCATGCGGGCGAATGGTGAGCGCTTAGTGACGCAAAAGACTAATCATGGGTTTGTCGTGGCGGAAATTTTAGCGCCGGAAGAACTGCGCCACCTCTTCGATGTGCGTCACCTGCTGGAAGTCCATGCCATTCAATCCGCCGTTATTACCAAAGACGCAATCAGAGAGATCAAGGGCTTAGTCGAGCAGATGATTCAAGCCAAAGACGGCGCGATCTACGATGATTTTAAAGATTACATCCAGCTTGACCATCAATTTCATCGGGCATTGATGGAGCTTTCTGGCAACAATTTCATCATCAAAGCATGGGAAGATTTAAAAGTCCATCTGCATCTTTCGCGCCTCTATACAGGCGTGGGCTTGTTTGATCGGGATGATTCCGTGAACGAGCATCAAGCCATCCTCGATGCCGTCCGTGCCGGCGACCTCACGCAAGTCGCCGCGTTATTAAGCCAGCATATCACCCGCGTAGGAAAACGCATGGAACATTTCTTGGGTGGATGATTTTCTTCTTAACCCCTATCCCTAACCCTTTCCCCGGAAGCGGAGAAACGGAACAAAACAAGCACTTACTCCCGTATTTTTTCCCCAACCCGTAACCAGGGAGGGGATGGGGTTAACTTAGATCGCTACAAATTAGAAAGGGAAGGCAGTTTTAGCGTTATGGAATATCGTATCTTAGGTAAGACGGGTTTGTCTGTTTCGGCGCTCAGTTTTGGTGCGTCCACTTTGGGCGGCGTGTATGGCGCGATTGACGAGACCGACGCGATTCGCACCGTCTATACTGCGATTGATCTCGGCATCAATTTTATCGACACATCACCGTATTATGGGGTGACGAAAGCGGAAACCGTCCTCGGCAAAGCCTTAAAGGGCATCCCGCGCAGCGCGTATATTCTCTCGACCAAAGTCGGGCGCTATGATGTGGATCGTTTCGATTTTTCCGTAGAGCGGGTGATCGCCAGCGTAGAAGAAAGCCTCTTGCGCTTGAATGTCGAAATGATCGACATCATTCACTGCCACGATATTGAGTTTGGCTCATTCGATCAAATTATCCATGAAACGATCCCCGCGCTCCGCAAATTGCAGGATCAGGGAAAAGTGCGTTTTGTGGGCATTACTGGACTGCCGCTGAACATTTTTCCGAATGTCGCTGATCGTGTCGAGGTGGATACCATGATCTCTTATTGTAAATACTGCCTGAATGATACCTCGTTAGAAGACATCATTCCCTATCTGAAAAGCAAGGACATCGGCATCATCAACGCCTCCCCGTTGGCGATGGGGCTGCTGACAGGAAATCCTGCTCCAGCGTGGCATCCTGCCTCCGATGCGATCAAAATTGCGTGTTTAAAAGCGGCGGATTACTGCCAAAGCAAAGGGGTTGATATTATCCAATTGGCGCTGTCATTTTGTGTATCTCATCCTGATATTGCGACCACGCTGACCAGTACCGCTTCGTCCGAAGCGATTAAACGGAGTGTGCGTTGGGCAGAAACGCCGCTTGATGAAGCGTTACTAGCCGAAGTGCAGGCCATTTTAGCTCCCATTCATAACCAGAGTTGGCCCAGCGGACGGCCTGAAAATAATTTGCGCTAGGAGTCTATTTTATGCAATCTATCGTTTTGACCGAACCCGGCTCATTAGCCTTAAACGATCAACCGCTGCCGCCTCCGCCCGGTATAGATGAAGCGCAGGTGCGGGTGCATCGTGTCGGCATTTGCGGCACCGATTTACACGCCTTCGCCGGAAGGCAGCCGTTTTTTACCTATCCGCGCATTCTGGGGCATGAACTCGCCGTTGAAGTGGTCGCGCTCGGCACGACTTCGCTCGATCACACTTTAAAGGTTGGCGATCACTGCTGCATCCGTCCCTATCTGAACTGCGGACAGTGCAGTGCTTGCCAGCGTGGATTTCCTAATGCTTGCATGAATATGCAGGTCATGGGTGTGCATCGGGACGGCGGAATGCGCGAATTTATCAACGTGCCAATAGATAAACTGCATTCGTCGTCCATCCTGAATGATGAAACGCTCGCCTTAGTAGAGACATTAAGCATTGGCGCTCATGCCGTCCAGCGGGCGCAAATCATCCCCGGCGAGCTCGCGCTCGTGATCGGCATGGGGCCAATTGGCTTGGGCGTGGCTAAGTTCGCGCATATCGCAGGGGCGAAAGTAATCGCGCTTGATGTCAGCGACAGCCGTCTGGCCTTCGTGCGCGGAGAACGAGAAATCGCCCATGTCGTGGATGGGCGGCAGGATGTGATGGAACAGCTTAAGGCTATCAATCCGCACGAACTGCCGACAGTCGTTTTTGATGCTACCGGAAATGCCCAATCCATGATGAAATCATTTGAATACATGGCGCACGGCGGACGGCTGGCCTTTGTCGGCTTGTTTCAGGGTGAGGTTAAGTTTTTCGATCCTGAATTTCACCGCCGCGAGATGACTCTGCTTGCCAGTCGCAACGCCACTTTGCGCGATTTTCAGCAGGTCATCAGCGCCTTAGAACAAGGCCAGATTGATGTGAGCGCGTGGACGACGCATCGTGTTTCGCCTGACCAGATTATCGGCGATTTCCCGAAGTGGGTCGAACCGAATTCCGGTGTATTTAAAGCGATGCTGTCTTTTTAGGCGGGTAGGTCTGCGCCTGATCCAATAAGCTGCTGCGGGGCGAAATGTTGTTCGCCCTAATTTGATACCTCAAAAATTTACGGCGAGTAAAGTAAGGTCTCCGGTGGACGAGCAGCCAATCGAATTGGAAGGAATAACTCACGCTGGATAAAACGATTCTTTAAGCCGAACAAGTTTGGCCGTCCGTCGCCAAAATCTTGTATGTTCCCCATAACGTTGTTGAATATGAACGTCTAGTCAGCGTCCTTGACCAACTGATTGACGAAGTTGGTAGCGATGAAGCGCATTCGTCGGCCTCTTTGATGGAAGTCATCGGCGTATTAATCGAGAAATACGAAGACGAGCATGTGCCAGAATTAGACGAATTTTAGCCGCTTATCCCAATTGTACGACGAGCAAGCCTTCCTCCTGCGGAAAAAGTCCGCCCAACAGAAACAAAAATGACCTTATTTATCCGAAAACACTATGAGGGCATTCACGCTCGCGCGATTATATCTTTGGTCAATCCGGGAGTAGTTGTTTAGGTGGCTGTAGGGAGCGACCTGTGTGTCGCTCCGGCGGAAGCTGAAAACTCTTACGTATTAACTTGTTTCAAACCTTAGTTTCTGAGTATGATTAAATCTCAGGACTTTCGCTTACCTCACCCCCCAGCCCCCTCTCCAATACTTGGAGAGGGGGAGAAAAACGCATCTTGAAGTCCCCTCTCCATGCAATGGGGAGGGGATTTAGGGGTGGGGTAAATGCGTGAGCGAAAGTCCTAAATCTATAAGTTGTCTGTATTTAGATCGCTACTCAAGGGTGATTAGATGCAATATTAAGGATCAACCGCATGTCATTCACCGCGCCGAAAAGTTTCCCGAAACGCACCTACGGCGAACAACTTGTTGCAAGGCTGTTGGATAAACTGCCGTCTGATGAATATTACGCCGTCGCGGAGCCAAACCTCATTGATCGTGATGGACAGGGATGGAAACCTGATTTTGTAATTGTCAGCGCCCATCATGGGGTCATCATTTTAGAAATCAAAGATTGGCGCAGGATTGAGGATATAAACCGAGAAACCGTTGTTATTAAAAAGAGCAACGATACTCTTGAAACTTTGCCTAACCCTGTTCATCAAGCACAGAATTATGCTTATATTCTGGCGGATCTGTTCCAGAAGCGTGAAGAACTCATGGTAAGGCATAATAACGTCAAAAAATTGGCTTTTCCTTGGCAGTACGCGGTTGCGCTGCCGAACATTGCGAACAAGACTATTCGCCAGATTGAAGGCGCGGGTATCTGGGAACATAACGTTGCACTCGGAAAAGATGACTTAGAAAGCCCAGAGACGCTGGCGCGTGCCTTACGAAAACTCCCTTGGCGCTTTAAGATGGAACAGCGAATCAGTATGACATCGCTGGATGTTATACGCGGCGTTTTAAATCCATCCTTAAAGATCAAAAACGAAAGAGGCGAAGATGTAGGTACAGAAACACATCTTCAAACCCAATTGATTGAGGAAGAACTTCCGCAGCCGCAGTTACCGGGTATGGAAAAGCCCGATGCGATTAACGTGCGCTTGCTGCGCGGTGTGGCGGGGAGCGGGAAAAGTTTGGTTTTGGTACGTCGAGCAGCGCGTTTAACCGCCAAGCATCCTGAAGCAAAGATTGCTATCATGGCGTTTAATCGTGATCTGTCTGATAAACTTCGTGAGAAAATTGATTATGAACTGAAAGATCAGGGGATTGTCTCACAAAATATTGATGTGATGGATTTTCATCAAATGTGCATTAAAGTCATTGGGGCGCAGGAAATCTTAAAATTCTGGAAGTGGCGAGATAAAAGTGTCATGGAGTTAATCCAACAGAGTGAGCTATCTCCTAACTTTGTCGCTGATGAAATCGCATGGCGTAAGGAGATGGAACTTTACGATAATGAGGCTTATCTTGATACAGTCCGAACCGGACGTGCAACGCGCTTACCCCGCGATAAACGCCAGATCATCAACACGATTTTTGATCAATACCTCGATTATCAACAAGCACGCAAAATACAAAATAAGCCCTGGATGGATTGGGAAGATATACCCAAATACACGGCTGAAGCGCTTTTAC
>Ga0335394_10003563_pt1 | contig 17685 bp, 7 predicted proteins | sample MAT03_FD_205741 | JGI IMG/M metagenome (GOLD analysis project Ga0335394, IMG submission 205741) | Freshwater microbial communities from Lake Fryxell liftoff mats and glacier meltwater in Antarctica - MAT-03 (spades assembly) (version 2) ... | reverse complement strand
TTTTTTACGGCTCGCCGCATCCTGACCAATTGTCCGCTGACTGTCAATGATTTTAGAAAAACATTGGTTGATCTTGAAGGCATTCGCAATGGCTGGTTATTGTGCAAAGAATGCGCTTGCGAACTAACTTTATACGCTGAATGTAAAGAAAACGCGCTGGTTTATGCGCCTTTGTGGCGACTTACGCCACCGCTGGAAGGGCAAAAAGCACGTGTTCATGAACATCCGGTCAACCTGCGTGGTTTTTATGATGTTTTGTTAGAGCTGGATGAAGACCCCGAACTCGGCGACCTGAACGACCGAAAAATTTTACATACCGTCAATTATCATTTGCCTTCGGCTGGCAAAATTGTACCGCTAACGATAGAAGTGCGATTCTCCGATTGGGAAGCCGAAGATCCTGAAAAATTTGAACGTTTTGGCGCAATGGATGCCGCTATCACGAGTGTTACCATCACGCGTTTCAGCCGTGATCAGGTATTGGCCGAACCAGTTACCGAAGATTCATTTGTGCAAGGCTGGCGCGGTGTGTTTTTTGCTGACTATACCATCAAATTTAAAGAAAATGCGGCAGCCGTAGAGGAAACGCTCTCGCTCAATGCTGCTGTGCTGCGCTTTTTTTCACCAAATGAAGGCGTAAAACGTGCGGTCATTGTAGCAGACCTGATCAGCCAAATCTTGGAGGGTGACAGTTTGGGTGGTATTTCAGGAAAATACCAACGTAAAATAATAAAAGTGAGGGAGTCGGTTGAAAAGGCGCGTTTTGCGCTGCATCAAACCCGCAACCTGTGTGAAGATTACTGCAAAGTAGTGGCAGTAAGGGTGCAGGATGTCGCCGTTTGTGCGGATGTGGAGGTCGCTGCCGATGCTGATATCGAGTGGGTGTTGGCCAATATCTATAATGAAACGGAGCTGTACTTCAACCCGCCCATTCGTTTTTATACCCTGCGCGAAATGGAAGCCGGAGCTTACACACCGGACGAAATATTTGACGGCCCGCCTTTGGAAAATGGTTTTATCAAAACCGAAGAACTTGAAGCCGCTCAATTGCGCAGCGTTTTGCATTTATCCGACCTCATCAATCGGTATATGGATATACCGGGTGTGTTAGCGGTAAAAGACGTTCAAATCACGCTGTACGATGATCTCGGCAAACCGCAGTTGTTTACTCAACCTTGGACAGTTGCCATTCCGCCCGGTCGCTTGCCACGCCTGTATTTGGAGACTTCTCGCATCTTATTTTACAAAAATGGATTGCCTTTCCTGCCGCGTATGGAAGAAATGCGCGCCATATTAGCACAACTGCAAGGCGAACGCGAACGCCCTAAAATACCCATTGCCGAAAATGATTACCCGGTACCTTTTGGCAAATGGAGCGATCTGGCCGACTATATGCCGGTACAACATTCATTTCCCCTGACTTATGGTATCGGTCCCGTCGGTTTGTCTGCCAATGCTCCAAAATTACGCAAAGCGCAGGCAACACAATTGAAGGCGTATTTGATGCCTTTTGAGCAAATTATTTCCAATTTATTGGAGCAATTGGCCCACACCAATGAGCTGTTTTCAACGGATGAAACGCTTGACCGTACCTATTTCGGGCATTATTTTGACCCAACCCCCGCAAAGCCCCAGATTGCAGGGTTAGCAAATTTGTACACGCCGCCTGTGATGACTGCGGCCGACTTGCAGGGTTTGATTGAACCTAAAGAGGTGTTTCACGACCGGCGCAATCGTTTCCTTGATCACATGTTGGCCCGCTTTGGAGAGCAGTTTCGCGACTATGCACTGATGCTTTATGCCAATTCAGACCGGATCGAATTGGCACCAGAAAAGTTGATTCTGGATAAAATTCGCTTCTTGCGTTTTTATCCCCGTGTCAGTGCCGCACGCGCCAAAGCCTTCAATTATAATGATAAAAGCAGGGTCTGTGACTACCGCAACCAAGCCGGACTCACCGAGCGGATCAGTCGCTTGTTGGGCATGGAAACCATCAAAAGTTACTTTACGGTCAATGTAACGGCTGACCCGGACGAGTTTGTTGCCACTTTTGAAATGCGTAATGATGATGCATCGCCTGTGCTATTGCTCAAAAACGACCTTCCGATCATCGCTGCATCGGGCGAACAGGCAGAGGAGGATGCTTGGGAATTGATCGGCGATGTCATTGCGAACTGTACAAACTTGGCGCGATACGCTGGCAACCTGCTCAAAAATGAAGACAGTGGCATCATTGCTGGATTAGAGCCCGGCATTTTACCTGCTGATGTGATTGATTTTGCGCGCAAAATATTGGAAAAAGAGCGGGCTTATATTGTGGAACACCTGCTTTTGAGGCCAAAATTCCCTGGTGATGCCCTGATGCCAGTTTGCCTGACGGACGATTGCACTTTTTGTGGTGAGGAAGATCCTTACTCTTTCCGGCTGACCTGTGTTTTTCAAGGCCGTTTGGAGCCGTTCAGTTTAGATATTGACCTTCGACGTTTTGCCGACAATACCATCCGAAAGGAAACGCCTTCGCATTTGTTGCCCAAAATATGCTGGATTGCCAATGACGGCAGCGAGCCGGACCCCTGTGCAGCCATATTCGGGCGGATCGCAAAGATTTTGCAAAAATACGATAAAGCACTGTCCTTTGAGGCGGCTTGCGCCTGTGCGGAAGCGGTGCAGCAAGGCTTCGATGTTCTCTTCCAACCTTGGTTTGAAGGTAAAGCGTTGGTGTTTCACAGCGAATTTACCTGGAATACTTTAATTAAAACGCTTTTTGCGTCCGTTGCTAAGACTAAATTTCCGTGTACTGCGGCTATACCGGATGCCGCCTGGGCTGAAATAAAAGCAGCGGTCATTGCCCATTTTGCCGGGCTTGCAGCCAATGGTTTTCAGTTTGATCGTTTTGAAAAAGCCTGGTGTGAATGGCTAGCAACCAATGCCGATTTTGACTGGCCAGTTATCAATGATTTACTGCACCGACAGGTAGAACTGTTGCTGACAAAATTTCTCCCCAAAAACACCGATCCGGCGCAAAAATGCCTTTGTGCCGATTTGCTTATCGGCTATTTTGGCAACCGTTTTCGCGAATGGATCAATGCCCGGATTGAGGCTGATTTGCTCCCTGATGCCATCACGGAAGCTGCTATGGAGACGGGCGTGTGGGAAAAATTTGCCGCTGATCTTAAACTGATCCTGCAATATGATTCTCAATTTTGTGTGCCGGCTGCAATTGTGAACAACGCCATATTTATCAGTGCACTAAAAAAATTACTCTTGAAATCATACTTGAATTGGACGCTTGTTTCACATCAACTAAACGTCCTAATCCGCATTTTCAGCGGTTTGTCTAACATATATCCATCCGCTACTTTGCACGATTGCGACGATGGCGCTGATGACAACCCTGTAAGACTTAACAACACTATTCTTGGATCAATGTAAACCATTTTGCACGCGCGATCATGATACCGATTCAGAACACTTATCCGCTATTTGAAGCCAATCAGGTGCTCTCCAATGAGCACCTCAACAACCTGTTTGCCTATTTGGATGAACAGGAACGGCTCACCCGCACTAACCTGATTGGCATCGGGATCGTATGCGGTTTGGTACCAACCGTTGCCGCCAACGGTTCCAATATCCTCATTTCTAAAGGCTGCGGGGTTACTTCCGAGGGGTTTTTTATTGTTTGGGACAATCCCCAAGCTTTGGAATACTATAAACCTTATACCTCGCCGGAAGCGATTGCTTACGCGACCTTTATGGACAGCAGCGTCACGCCGCCTGTGCAATTTCCTTTGTGGGAACTCACGCCCGATCACAACAATGATCCGTCTGCGCTTCCGCTTAATTTGAATTTTTTGCGCGGTATTGCTCAACCTGTCGGTAAGGAAGATGAAAAAATCTTGATCTTATTTTTGGAATGCAAGGCAGAAAGCAATAAAAACTGCAGCCCCAATTCCTGCGACGACAAGGGCGCAGCGGTCACGGCTACCGTACGCCCTTTGCTGATTCGCAAACGAGATATGGATGCGATTCAGGCTAAGGTGCGGGCGCTGGGCGATTCTGCTGCGGAGTATTTAGACATGGCTGCTTCTACGGCTTTGCGCTTTAACCTCCCAGAGTTGCGTTTACGGCGCTATGACGTGGAAAATAGCAATTTGGTCAGCACCGACGACCTGTTCAATGCTTATCAACGCATTCTGAATAAGCCGTTTTTAGATCAAGTCGCGGATGCCTTTTCTGCTGCTTACACGGCATTCAAACCCGTTTTGCAAACCCAATTTGTATCCAATCCTTTTGCAACACTTAAAGCCAACTGGGCTTATTTGCACAATGGTGGCATCATTACGCAAGAAAAATACCTTTGGTACCAATATTATTACGACCATATAGATACTTTAATTCAGGCTTATAACGAATTTAGGGAACGTGGCTTAGAGGTCATTGGTATCTGTTGCCCGGATGCGCGTTTGTTTCCCCGTCACCTGATGTTGAATAAGGCTTTGCCCGGAGTCAATGACCCGGCTTACCGGCATCATTTTATGCCATCACCGCTGTTTTCGCGCTTACACGGTGCATTAGCGGATTTGCAAAGTTTGTTTGCCCGCTTGGTCACTTTGATAACAGACCTTGAACTGCCGCCAGTTATTACCGTCATCGGCTCATCCACTGCTGTCAAGCAAATCCCGATCCGTATCACGCCGAGCAAATTGGGAAGTTTTCCGCTTTCGGACAAAGCCATTCCGTATCACTATAAGCCCGACCCTTTATTCCGGCTTTGGGATTACCGCAAAAACAGGCAAAATAAAGCCCATCAAAATTTAAGTTACCGGGCTGCCAGCTGGAACCTGAGCGATGATTTTGTATTGAACCCATTGCGATATGATATAGAGCCCAATAATTTCCTACGGATAGAAGGGCATTTAGGTCGCCAATATGAATCTGTCCTACAGGATTTGTTATTCTTGAAATCGCGCTATCGCTTACCGGTTGAGTTCGTAGCATTAAAAACTGGCCGTATTTCTAACAACATTGAGCTACCGGATCAACTTTCTGATTGTCATTTTCAGGATTTAGACACCCTTTATGCTACTTTACGGGAGGGGTTGCTTTGCAATTTATGCGAAGAGGTGATCTATTTTTATAATATACCGGTGAAGGTTAAAGAAGGCCAAGTGCCGCCGCCGATCAATCAAAAGAAACAACCTTTACTCGAATTGTTGAAAAATTGCGCGCCGCATTATCAGTACACGACCAATACGCTCGGTGATTTATATGAGCAAAATTTGGCGCAATTAAACGCATTTCCCTATCCAGATTTGAATCAGTTTGGCCCAAATCCATTGAATGGAGCAATTAATTTACTATTGCTGTTATTGCAAAATAATGTACCATCCAATTACATTTACCATATCCTGTTCATTTATTATTTTGTTGAACTTTCAGAAACCTTGCCGGAAGAACTCAGTGAATTGAATTACGCCGATTTTGAAAATAAATACCAAGATTTGGTCACGGTAGTTCGTCTATTTAATGATTTCTTGTCCGCCACTTTTAATACTCCTGCGGATAACACCACCCTGCAAGAGTTTATGCCTTTGGAAAACCTGCAAGATCACTTGGATCACCTGCTTTTTGCCTGCAAACTCGAGCCGATTCAAGCGGTCAAGTTGGAGTACCAGCGGCGCATGCGGGAAATCAGGGAGATGATGTTGTTTTCCATTTTTATGAAAAAACACCCGGGTTTACAGCATAAAGCGGGTGTGCCACTTGGCGGCACTTTTGTGATTGTTTACCACGGTGACGATCAAAGTAAGGACGATAAAATCAGGATTGGACGCTTTGATTTGCGTGGACGTGTCACGTTTGAAGGCAAGCCTTTGGTTGGGGCTACCGTTTTGGTGGTCGGCACAACAGTTGGTGCCGCAACGAATATCGAAGGGAATTTCAGGATGTCAGTTTCTCGTCTTCCGGCGCAATTGCGCGTGACCTTCACGGGACTAAAAGAGGTAACGCGGGTAGTTTTTGAAGAAAAAGATTTTCTGATCATTGATATGTTGACTCCCGGCGGCGATCCCTCCATTTCTCCTTTTTCCGACCTGTCAACCGGAGAAGTCATTGCGGATTTCTACCTCCCATATCTGTGCTGTTCGGATTGCCAGCCTATCCAGTTTGTATTGCCCAAATCCCCTCCGATCTTTGTCTGGCGGCAAATGGGCTGTACCAGCAGCAATGTAGCATCTGGTTTGTTGTCGGGCCAAGTCAGTGTAACACCTTCCGGCGGCACAGCCCCTTATCAATACTCCGCAAACGGGGGTGTTTCCTGGACAGATATTGGTGTGCCTCCGGTCACCGTCAACAACAATATACAACTGACCGTTCGGGACGCGGAAGGAACTGTCTCTGCACCGCAGGCGGTCACATTGCGGCCACCTGTGGTGATTGTTTTAGGCCAAGCAGTGTGCAATACAGAAGGAACTCAGTTCACCGTGCAGGTTACGGTAAGCGGTGGATTAGCACCTTATCGGATCAATAGCATCGTTAGTACCAGCGGGCAGGGAAGTGTTGTCGTGCCAAGCGGAAAAACAGGAGAGGTTGTTGTCCAGGATAGTAGCGACCCAGCCTGCGAGACCAAGCAAACGATCCCGGCATTTACCTGTCCGACACCTTGTAATTTACCATGTAAAGGCATTGCGCTTGATTGTGGCCACTTGTTGTGGGTGCAGCCACCTTCCGATTCAAAAAATCCATTGCTCAACGTAAGGTTGGAAGTTATTTCCTTCACGGTCAGCGGAGAAAAAAGTAACGGAGGTACTTTGGAAACCAAAACCTTTACGCCCGCTGAGCGTAAAAACCTGACTGGAATTCTCAACCCGGACCCACAAAGCAATAATTATCCGCCGATCAATTTCCACACTGATTGGGGCCAGCGGATTAAAACTGCTGATGTTTTTATCAAGGATACCCTTGCAAAGACTTTCGGTACTGACCCTGTTATGCAATGGAATTACGATGCGAAGGAATTGCCTGGTTTTGCAACACTCCGAATAGAGCGTTTTGAATGCCACACATTTGCCATCAATATTCGGGTAACTTACAGTGATCGCTTTGAAAAAGTATATACCAGAGATACACAATACTTATCGGGCCAGGGCACATTAGTCAAAATCACGACAACAAATCCACAAGGAGTACCAACGACTACTGAAGCTGCGGTAAAACCATTCAATTGCCTGCGTCGCAACCGTTGTTTGCCCAATGCACCAGCAGAAGCACTTTGTAAAGAGAAATTTGATTTCAAAATTGAAAAGAAAACAGGCGGACAGAAAGGGTCATTCTCCATTTCACCAGCACCTAAAGCGACGGACAATATTTTCTGGGAATTCGGAAGCATTATCCCGACCCTCGGTAAAGATGCAGTTGTAGATGTACAGTTTCCTGGTAATGGTGAATTTTTAGTGCGGGTCTTGATCGTCAGGCCGGATACCTGTGTCGTTGTGCAACAAATTGCGCATGTTGTTGGCTAATTTAGATAAACAATACAATGTGTTTTTGAAAATAAAAACTGCGCAATAAATTGATTATCAATTGAATAAAATTAAATTTTGTTAATTGATAGCCTAAAAAAACCAGTTGCAAACAGTTTTCTCTTTTTTCTCTGGCACTATAAAATTTTTAAAACCTACGGGGTTTAAAAACAGGGGAAAAAAGAAAAAACGACTACTTTTTGACCGCATAAAATGATGGAGGCAATTGAAAGAAGCTGACCAGCCGCCAAGTTTTGTGCATGGCTAACAGGATTGATGAGGTTGATAAAGTTGATAACGCGGTGTCCTCTACATTATCAACCTCATCAGCCCTATTAGCCATACTTTGCGGCTCGCAGTATACATTCATTTTTTAAAATCGAACCATCCGACTATAACTTATGTCTGGCTCACAACATTTTGTGCTGCGGCAGACCCTTGAATGGGAAACGAACCGCGCCGATCATCGGCAGGAACTGACCGAACAACTCAGTCAGGTCGGAAACCACCTTATTCCGGCACTGCTGGAGCAAGTGTTGAATCATTTGGATCATCCCGAACAAGTGATTCGGTTGGATGAAATAGCCATCGAATTGGAATACGATGCAAATATTTCGCTGGAGCAATGGTTAATAACAGCTTTAGAACCGGCCTTATATCAGGCCATTCAAGCAGCCATAGATCGGCAACTATCTGAAGATAGGTCTTTGGCACTTTCAGATATAGAAAATTTGCTGTTCTTTTTGGAACATGGGTATTTACCCTGGAATGCTCCCGAAAAGTACAGCATCGCCGAATTAGAATATCGCGTCACGGAGGCCTTAGCAACAAGCCCCGAATTGGCACAACGATTGGCGGAAAAAATTCAAAACCCTGCGCTATTGTTGCGCTTACTGAGGCAATTTTCTATTCAAATGCCTTGGCGTATATTAGAAGCCTTATCTTTTTATAATGGACTCGCAGAAACGTACGGGATGAAATGGTCGCCAATAGCCAATAGCCAGCAGGAGGCAGAGCGGTTGGCTTTTTGGAAAACCACTTTTACCGCAAAAGATTTGTCTTCGGAACAAATAGAACAACAGATAGCGCAACAAATAAAAGCAATACAAGAAAAAAGCCCCTTACCCGATACTGACCAAGAGGTTTCAAAAATTCCCGAAACAGGTGTTTTTATCCAAAATGCTGGATTGATCTTATTGCATCCTTATTTGACGACCCTTTTTGAAGACCTTGATATTGTTCAGGAAGGAAAAATAGTACGAACGGACAATGCTTTGTTTGCCTTGCATTATGCCTTTTGTGGAGAAAAAAATGCCCCGGAATGGGCCTTGGTGTTACCAAAAATATTGTGTGGTATCGCCTTAGGCCAAAATATTTGGCGTTCAGCCGACTTGACCGAAGCGGGGTACTTAGAAATAGACCACATGCTAGAAACACTCATCAGTCATTGGGAAGTACTCAAAAATAGTTCTGTGGAAGGATTGCGCGAAGCATTTTTACAACGAAATGGCCGCTTGACGGAATCGGACGATTACTGGACCTTAAAAGTAGAGCAAAAAAGTTATGATATGCTACTCGATCAATTGCCTTGGGGCATTGGTATCATAAAATCACCCTGGATGCATAAGCCGATTTATACAGAATGGATATAGGTACACAACAAAGTGATATTTAACATGAAAGCGACAGCCGAAAAAAGTACTACTGTTACGAATCCCATTGCGGAGCACCAACCGTTCTTTGCCAAGAGTGGTGGACAGGAGTCGTTTTTTTCGGCGACGGGTGTTCAGGCCAAATTGGCCGTCAATACACCAGGCGATCATTTTGAACAAGAAGCAGATGCCACCGCTGAAAAAGTGATGCGTATGCCTGCCGTACCAGAGCAAAAAGAAACGCCAACCGTACGGAAAAAAGAAAATGAAGACGATCAGGCGATGCGCATGGAGGCAACGGCTAAAAAGGAGGAGGAACTACCTATACAAAGAAAAGAAAAGCAAGAAGAATTGGTGCAACGCCAGTGCGATGACTGCGCACAGAAAGAAGAGGAAAAACCCGCTGATACGATTCAAAGAGCCGAATCTGGCAGTGGTAGCAGCCCTGCAGCAGCGCCACCTATTGTAGGAGAAGTCGTATCCAGCGGCGGCTCGCCCATGGACGGCGGCACAAGAGGCTTTATGGAAAGCCGGTTTGGAACAGATTTTTCTGGTGTGCGGGTACATACGGATTCAAAATCCGCCGAATCTGCACAATCCATCTCTGCACACGCTTATACCGTTGGCAATCATGTCGTTTTCGACCAAGGACAATATAACCCACAAACAGACAGCGGAAAAACCTTAATTGCACATGAACTCACGCACGTCGTTCAACAAAGCGATCAAATCAGGCGGCGTATCAACAACAAGGCCCCGCGTCCTGCCTCGACTGCTGCTTCGCCCCCTGTTCAGCATACTCCACCAGCCCGGAACAACAACCCCGGTGCAACGGATGCGCCTGCTTTAGCCGCGCCTGAAGCAGCAGTGCCACCCACCGCAGCAGTACCACCCGCAGGAGCAGGAGACAATGCCGCCGCCGCAGCAGCAGCACAATCCTTGTTGACTGCTGAGCCATTGATGCCGCAACCGCCGACTGAACTCAACGCCACCGGACAACGGCGGCTTAGTCAAGCGCAAGGCAACGCTGCCAGCACAACAACTGCCGCCGCCGCCTTGCCTGCCGAGGTAGAAAGCACTACAGGTGCGCGTGCCGGAGTCACAGAGCCAGTTGCAGAAACCGATGCCCGCGCCAGCGGCGCCTTAGCCGCCACCCTCAATCAAAGGCCCGCTCCCAGCCCCGAGATCGAAGCATTATGTGAAAACATTCGCCGGGTCATCCGCGAACAACGCCCGCCGGATGAAGACTCGCTGCTACAAGCCGACCCGGAAGCAGCGGCGCAGGAGGCTGGCACACAATTGAACGAAAATGTATCAGGCAATGCAGACCGCGTAGGCGGGGAATACGATGCACTTGACGAAGCACCAGCGGGAACACCCGAGCAGATCGGTGTACCCGTGGCAACACCGCCGGAAGGCATTGCGGCATCGGATATCAATGCCGCTCAGGCTACTCCGAATGCAATACCAGAGGCTGGTGTTTCTTTAGAAAATGACGTGGCCAATACCGAGTCGGCGATGGAGTCGGCTGGTATGAATACAGAACCAGCGCAATTGGTGCAAGATGGCCCCATAGCGGAAGCCCGGGCAGCGCATGGCGAACTCGATGAAACCGCACAAGTAGCTCCAGCCGAAGTGCTGGCGCAACAAGATGCTGCGCTTGGCAATGCCCGGACGGATATGGAAGCCTTGCAGGCACAAGCCTTGCAAGCCCTGCAACAATCGCGTAGCGGCACCATATCTGGTACCGGAACCCAACAAACGGAAATGGTGGGTACCGAGGAAGAAAAACGTGCAGCATTGGGCCTTCAGGCGGAAACCCTTTTTTCCAATGCTCAAACCCAGGTCAATACCCTGCTCGAACCCCTTACCCAGACGGCCATGCAAATGTGGGACACTGGCAAGGAACGTTTGGCCACCGAATTTCGCCAGCATTTAGATGCGGTACAACGTTGGGTGGATGAGCGCCACGAAGGGGTAGGCGGTGCGATCGTTGGCTTGTGGGATGACATTACAGGTATGCCAAGTTGGGTAACGGACGAATACAACGATGCAGAAAGCGCTTTTGGCGATGGCGTTTGCGACCTGATCCTAGAAATATCCACTTATGTCAATGGTATCATCCTGACCTGCGAACAACTGATAGACGATGCCGACCGGCAAATAGCCGAACTGTTTGCCAATGCCCCCGGCGAACTCGGAGAATGGGCCGCCGCTGAGCAAGAGCGTTTCCGCGCCCGCCTTGAAGGGATGCGTGAAAACGTACACGAAACCCAACAGAATTTTAATCAGGATTTAGCGGGCCGCGCCGCGCAGGCCGTAGAGGAAGTCCGACAAGAAGTACATGCCTTGCGCGAAGCCGCCAAAGGATTGATCGGGCGCATTGCCGACGCAATTGGTGCGTTTTTGGATGATCCTGTTCGGTTTATTATTGATGGTTTATTGTCATTGGTGGGCATCGAACCGGCTCGTTTCTGGGCATTGGTTAATCGTATTTCACAGGTCATCGCGGACATTGCTGCTGATCCATTGGGTTTTGCGAGCAACCTGATGGAAGCCATCGGAGCTGGATTTCAGGGCTTTTTTGACCGTATCGGCACCCACTTATTCAATGGACTGATCAATTGGCTATTCTCTGGTCTCGGCTCCGTTGGCATACAAATACCACGCGATTTTTCTCTTAGCAGCATCATTACTTTCTTCCTACAGTTGATGGGTATCAGTTGGGAGCGCATACGGGTTCTCTTGGCGCGCCATGTCGGGGAAGAAAACGTAGCACTGATCGAACAGGCTTTCCAATTGATCTCGAATTTGATCGAATTGGGGCCGGAAGGGATATTCCAATTGATTGAAGATATGTTGGATCCACAACATATCTTAGATACCATCATCCAGATGGCGATTGATTTTATTACCGAAGTGCTTATCACACAAATTACGGCGCGGATCATCCTGCTTTTTAACCCGGTCGGTGCGATTGCGCAGGCGATTGAAGCGATTTACAGGGTATTAAAATGGATTTTTGAAAACGCCGCCCGCATTTTCACCTTGGTAGAAACCGTGATAAACGGTATAGCGGACATCCTTGCAGGTAATATTAGCGGTATGGCGCAGGCAGTAGAAACAGCCCTCGCAGGATTGATTACGCCAGTGATTGATTTCTTGGCCGACTATGCCGGCTTAGGTAGCCTGCCCGAACAAATTGCCGATGCGGTGCGCGGTTTGCAAAGTTGGGTGGAAGGTATCTTGGATCGGGTAATCGGTTGGTTGGCCGGGCAGGCGCGCGCGGTTTTGGCGGCGTTGGGGATTGGGGGAGAAGATGGGGAAGCGGGAGATGGTGAAGAGGAATTGGAAGATTCTGAAGTAGGCGAAACGTTAACCTTCACTGCCGGAGAGGAGCCGCATCGCTTGTGGATACGTGCAGAAGGAGCGGGTATAGCGCCTATGGTGGCCAGCAATACGCCAAAAACAGTAGACGATAAGCTTAATGAATGGGAAAATAAAATGAATGATTTGTCGGATGAGCATAAAGGTCAGGCGCGAAATTTAATTGCAACTGCGCGTCAGCAAAACCAAACTGTCATTGTAGAAGGAACGCAAGCCAAACAAGAAATTGAAGAAGCTAGAGAAACTCCTCAGCCGACAGAGATCGCTCAAGCAAATCAGGCAGATGAAGAAACGGAAAATTCGGAAGCCACTTTGAAAATCACCTTAGCGCAGTTGTTCGATTTATTTAGAGAAGTAGAGGAAATCAATTGGAAAGAAGAAACAATGATGTCTTTTACGCTGGAATCAGGAGAATCACATAAACTATATATAGAGGAGGAGGATAACGGTAGTAAGATTCCATATATGGAGAGTAGTAAAGTAAAAATAGACAGATATTTGCAAACAAAAAAGACGGAAGCGCAAAATAATGGGAATAATAATATTGTTATTTTAGTAACAGAAGCTGAGACACTTTCAAGCAATATAGTTGCGATTTCAGGTCAAGAAGATACTGCTACCATTTCGGATGTGATTGATAAAATCACTCGCTTAAGCCGCATTCTTTTAGAAATTGAAGGACTTGGTGATGCTGATTTGCCTACTCCCGCAAAATATACTCCATTATCCAATGGGATGAGAGCAAGAAATCTTTCTACTCAAACAATTGTTAGAACAGGCGATCCAAGCGGCACCAATAGTGAACGTATGTTTCTACAGACAGCAGGTCATACTGCAAATACCAGCCCTGATAAGTGGGTAAGAATGCACTTGATTTACGACCAATTAGGAGGCCCATCTGATCCAAGGAATTGGGTTCCTGCCCCCAATTCAGTAAATACGGGTACTTTGGTCAAGGGCTTTGAAAGGTCTGTATTGCAATTGGTTACTACGCCTGACCAACATGGTCACCCCAATGTGGGTTGGGCAGAAACCAGGGTGCTAAATTACCATCCTGCACATTCCAGATATAATAATCTTGGTGGTTTTGCACAAACTGTTAATTTTAAGGCAGGCATTCAAATTCCTCCTCACAGTAGTAGCACTGAATGGGCAGACGACTCAACTGCTCGAATTGAAGTGACTGTTCCCGTTCCTGCGCCACCACGAAGTGATCTCCCCGCTTTGAGTAGCGCAACCGGCACATCGCTCCGGGCAGTTGTTCATCCAAGTGTTGCTGCAAGTACCTTGTTTAGCAGCACAACAATGGATAGAATCCGAGATGCAAGAGTAGCTGGTAATTTCACCAGTGTCCGTAACTTTGTAATTCGATTAATAGATGTTAATCCTACTAATACAAGATGGATCAATAAAGTTAATAACGAAATAGAGCCGGGTGTCAGGATATTGTATGATTTTGGATTAATTTTGATTGGATAAATATAATTGCCGCTTATGAAGGATATTTTGAGTCAACTTAATGCTATAAAAAAAGAATTGTCCAGTAAGGATAATGTTAAACCTGCTACTATCTTTTGGAATAAAGGAGTATCTGCCAGTGTAATTGAGAAAATTCAGGCTACATTAAATTTTGAAATATCAAAGGATATTCTTAATGTTTATAGAATATTTAACGGTCTTGTTATTGATTGGGAAATAAGACTACCTGATGAACCTTGGCGTACGGTTACAGGCAGAAGCAATATTCCAAGATTGGAATTTCTATTTAATAATGAGCAAATTATTGCTTATAAAGATAAAAAAAATCAATTAGACCATTATTGGCCAGATGATTGTGACAGAGAGAAGATTGATCATTATAAACAATTCTATGCCATTGATTTTCTGAAAACTGGCGAAAGCATCCTTATAAAGCCAGCTCATGATTCAAAAGCAGCAAAATTATTTTTCTATATTTTTCCAGATGAATTTACAGAATTAACAATCAATTTTGAAGAATATATTTATCAATTATTAAATTCAAAAGGGGAGTATGGATGGCAATCAGTCTTTTTCACCCCGAATATCTCGAACAGTGCGAACATAGGAATATTTGCAGACCTGAACAAAGGAACAAACTATTTTACATTAATCAATAGCAGAGTTGAACTACTTAGAAAAAACAACAAATTTACAAAAATTTTATTTGAGCCAAATCCAGGTGTGAAAATTAGTACATTAAGAAGGATAAAAAAGGTGTTGAATGTAGACCTTCCGAACCAGATGCTCTTGTTTTATTATTTTATTAATGGATTTAAATTATCTTGGGTATGGAAAGATGGGGATATTATTTTGGAAGGAAATATTGATTTATTACCTTTGGAAAATGTGTTTGGAGGGCCTGGAGGGGAATTGACCAAATCATGGAATAGTGACGTAAAAGAAGGTGTTTTGTGGGAAAATAGAAATATATCTGCAAATCCAAAATTAGCCACAGCGTTCGAGTACATTAAAAGAATTGAATCGGTAGAAGGACAGAGTAGAGAAGTGATGGTGAAATTTACTGCCAGGCAAGATTCCCCAGATATGTCAATTTCTTTATTAGAGAAAGGGGCTTTTATATCAATGAATATGGATTTTTTTATATATATTAAAGTGTTAATTGAAACATTGGGATTAGCAGGTTGGCATCAAGCGCTTATTGACACAAATGCTGAATTTGTCAAAAATTTATCGTTAGTATTCCCGAATACTGATTTCAATCAATTAATGCGGTAAACTTTTGCATTTTAAAATTTTTATGACACCAAACCTTATGCGATCCCTTTCCTTTATCAGTGATATTGTCAGATATCGTGTAGGGATTTTTTTGGGGCATACACATTCATATCCATCACTACCAACTATTCAAAGTGATGAGGCACCTCTTACACAATTCATTCTGCAACAACAAATTTCTGTAAATGAGTTGGTAGTTTTAATTTCAGCCCTCGCCCCACACCTCCAACCCGACTTCTTCTCCGACCTCATCAAAGAATACCTGCCTGACGGCGGTGATTTTCCCGCTTTTGGCGGCGTAAAAGGCCAAAATCATCGCGGTATCCTGCCGACGGGCGAAACCGCCCAGTTCATACTGGCCGGCAATGACTTAGCCAAGCGCTTGGAAATACAACAACTCTTTACCTCTGACCATTGGTTTGCGCAAAAAGGTATTTTATGGCTCGAATCCGTGCGTGAAGGAGAGCCAGCCATGAGCGGACGCATTGTTTTAGATGGTGAATGGATAGAACGATTGACCACAGGAAAAGTGACCCCGCCGCGTTTTGGGTCGCAATTTCCTGCCGAACGCCTGCAAACAGAATTAGAATGGGATGACCTGGTCATACCCGATACGGTGCGCAAACAAATCAGCGAAATAGAAACCTGGGTACAACACCACCGCACGCTAATGGACGAGTGGGGGATGCGCCACCGGATCAAAGCCGGTTACCGCGCTTTGTTTCATGGCCCGCCCGGTACGGGTAAAACCTTGGCCGCCACATTGTTGGCGAAATACACTGGCCGCGAAGTGTATCGAATTGATTTATCCTTAGTGGTGTCCAAGTTTATTGGCGAAACCGAAAAAAACATCGGTGCCTTATTTGACAAAGCCCGGAACAAAGACTGGATTTTGTTTTTTGATGAAGCCGATGCCCTTTTTGGCAAACGCACCGATGTCCGCGATGCCCACGACAAATACGCCAATCAGGAAGTATCCTATCTGTTGCAAAAAATAGAAGAATTTCCCGGAGTCAGCATCTTAGCCTCCAATTTTAAAAACAACATTGATGAAGCGTTTATTCGCCGTTTTCAATCTATCGTGTATTTCCCCGTACCCAAACCAGCCGAAAGGTTGATCATTTGGCAACGCAATCTACCCGCTATTGCCCGCTTGGATCCGGCCATTAACCTGACTCAAATAGCCGAACGATTTGAACTCACGGGCTCTAACATTGTCAATGTCATCCAATTCTGCTGTTTGCAAGCATTAGGTGCCGGTACCAACTCCCTTTCCGAAAGCAATGTATTAGATGGCATACAGCGTGAATTAATAAAGGAAAATAAGATTATTTAGAAACAGTTTCAAAACAGCGTAACAAAAAACCTCGGCGAAAACCCGCTTTTTTAATGCATGTATATGGGTTTGGATAGTTTTCCTGCCTGAATTTTCGTACCCCTACAACCCCGTCGCCACACTGTTCAATCCTCGTTCTTGAATCAATTTTTCCCTGATTTTTGCATTCCTGAAAACACCAATCGGGTCAATGGACCCGCCCGCCCGCCGCGCCGCCTCCGCCACCAATGCGCGGGTATCGGTGGCAAAAACCGCACGCAATAATTCCTCCGCTGCCACGACATCGTTGTTTTCCTGTGCTTCGGCCAGTGCTTTTCTGTCTACCAATAATGCTTTTGCGTAGGTGGTCAGGATATTTTGAACAGATTGCAAGAGGTCTTCCAGCGGGTCCTTTGAGTTGTGGCTGGCATCAATCATCCAGGCCAATGGCGGATTTTTTACGGCCGGGTCATGCATGGCATCCACCAATTCATTAAAAATCAGAAAGAATTGATAGGTTGTATATTTCGGAGCAAAGTGACCCACCCATTTCGGAGCAAAGTGACCCACCCATTTCGGAGTAAAGTGACCCACCTATTTCGGAGCAAAGTGACCCACTAAAATGGCCCTTGCAAGGTTGAAAAAAAGTAGTTGATTTACAGTTTTAAACTGAGCATCAACTATGTCAAATTCAACCAAGAGTATGCAACAAATTAAGCAAATCATTCAATTTCACACGCAGCGCGTTAGCCTTCGGGAAATCGGTCGCCGTTGTGGTATTTCGCGGGTAACCCTGCGCATTTATACGCGCCGTTGGGATGCCCTCCAATTAAGCGTAGATCAACTTTCTAATCTGGACGATGCGGCCCTGGTAGCACTCCTATGCCAGGAAACAAGCCCCTCCCATTCACAGGACGATCGGCTATCCGACCTTTTGCCCCGGCTGCCCAAATTCATCGAAGAAATGGGACGCCCCGGTGTCACCCGTGGGCTGCTTTGGGAAGAATACCGCCGAGCAAAACCGGGTGGTTACGCGTACACCCAATTTTGTGAG
>Ga0335394_10003562_pt1 | contig 17689 bp, 16 predicted proteins | sample MAT03_FD_205741 | JGI IMG/M metagenome (GOLD analysis project Ga0335394, IMG submission 205741) | Freshwater microbial communities from Lake Fryxell liftoff mats and glacier meltwater in Antarctica - MAT-03 (spades assembly) (version 2) ... | reverse complement strand
CCTTGGTTCAGTGTGGTGGGCATTGCTGGGTTCGAACCAGCGACCCCTCCCGTGTGAGGGGAGTGCTCTACCGCTGAGCTAAACGCCCCGCGAACCCAGACAGGAGTAGCGATTTAACCATAGCGACGGACCCACGGCAAACCGCGTTTTGATGACTACTCGGCCCTGTCCAGGACAAATGTGCACCAAATATGTGCGACTGGTGTTGATAAACAGGGCACCTTCCCTTTCTCCACCGGTCCAAACCGCACCTAAGTGCCTGGCCACCCACGGATATATCGACATGGCGTGCCGCTTGCTAGTCGAAAGCTGTCAATTCGAGTCCTTCTGAATGCCCGCACCCGCATACGATGAAATGACCGGCCTCGACGGCACGGTACGGCCGCATTACCGCGCCTTTGCCGATTGGCTAGAGCGCACGGATAGTGCCAGGATTACGCAGAAGCGCGACGAGGCCGAACTTGCCTTCCATCGCGTGGGCATCACGTTCGCCGTTTACGGCGAGAACGCCGATAACGAGCGGCTGATTCCTTTCGATCTAGTGCCGCGCATCATTCCGGCGGACGAGTGGACCATCCTCGAGCGCGGCCTGAAGCAACGCGTCCATGCGCTCAACCTCTTCCTCAACGACGTCTATCACGACCAGAAGATCCTGAAGGACGGGACCGTTCCGGCCGAACGTGTACTCAACAACGCGCAGTACCGGCGCGAGATGGCGGGGATGGATGTGCCGGGCGGCATCTACGCCCACATTGCCGGCGTCGATATTGTCCGCGCCGGGGCCGGCGAGTACTACGTGCTGGAGGACAACCTCCGCGTCCCTTCCGGCGTCTCGTACATGCTGGAGAACCGCAAGATGATGATGCGGCTCTTCCCGGAGCTGTTCTCGACGCGCTCGATCCGGCCGGTGCAGCACTACCCGGACATGCTGCTCGAGAATCTCCGCGGCGTGGGTCCGAAGGGTGAGGAGAATCCGACCGTGGCCGTGATGACGCCTGGTGCCTACAACTCGGCGTACTACGAGCATGCGTTCCTGGCGCAGCAGATGGGGGTCGAGCTGGTCGAAGGCCAGGATCTGTTCGTCCAGAACGAAACCGTCTACATGCGCACCACGCGCGGGCCGCGCCGCGTCCACGTGATCTACCGGCGCGTCGACGACGACTTTCTCGACCCGCTGGCCTTCCGCAAGGATTCAATGATTGGCGTGCCCGGGCTCTTCGCGGCCTACCGGGCCGGTCGCGTCACGCTGGCCAATGCCATCGGTACCGGCGTGGCCGACGACAAGTCGATCTACCCGTTCGTGCCGGACATGATCCGCTTCTACCTTGATGAGGACCCGATCCTCAACAACGTGCCCACGTACGTGCTGTACAAGCCGCAGGACCTCAACTACACGCTTGCCAACATCGCCAAACTGGTGGTGAAGGAAGTGCACGGCGCGGGCGGCTACGGAATGCTGGTGGGTCCGGCGTCCACCGCAGCGGAATGCGCGGCCTTTGCCGACCGCATCCGCGCGCATCCGGACCAGTACATCGCGCAGCCCACGCTAGCGCTTTCAACATGCCCGACCTTCGTGGCGTCGGGACTCGCCCCACGCCACATTGACCTTCGTCCCTACGTGCTTTCCGGTACCGACATCGACCTCGTGCCCGGAGGCTTGACCCGCGTGGCCTTGCGCGAAGGGTCGCTGGTCGTCAATTCGTCGCAGGGCGGCGGTACCAAGGATACGTGGGTGCTCGCATGAATTTCGCGCGCCCGCAGGGCCGCCCCCAGGGCGCGCTGCCCCCCTGGGGGGAGGGGCGCAAAGCGCCCGTCGGGGGGAGGCTATGAGCGCCATGCTCTCCCGCGTCGCCAACGAGCTGTTCTGGATGGCGCGCCATATCGAACGCGCCGAGAACACCGCGCGGCTGCTCGACGTCACGTATCGCACGTCGCTGCTGCCCTACAAAGTGCAGGAGCCAGGCCTCGCCTGGGCCGAGCCTTGGGCGGTGCCGCTGGTGGCCACCGGTGTTGCCACCGCCTACTACAAGAACCATCCGGAGCTGGCCGCCGAGAGCGTGATCAAGTTCATGATCCTCGACGCGGGCAACCCCTCGTCGATCTACAGTTGCCTCCGCAGCGCGCGTGAGTCGGCGCGCAGCGTGCGCGGCGCCATCACGTCGGAAATGTATGAGGACCTGAACGGCGCCTGGATCGAAATGCGCAACTACGACTACGCGAGCCTGCAGGCGCAGGGTGTGGCGGCGTTCCTCGACTGGGTGAAGATGCGTTCGCATCTCTTCCGCGGCGTCACGTTTGGCACCATGCTGCGCGATGAGGCCTATCACTTCATTCGCCTGGGCACGCATATCGAGCGTGCCGACAACACCGCACGGATCCTCGATACGAAGTACCACATCCTGCTGCCGTCGGCCGCCGACGTGGGTGGCGCGGTGGATTATTACCAGTGGGCCTCGCTGCTGCAGTCGCTCTCCGGCTTCGAGGCTTACCGGAAGATTTACAGCGACGTGATCTCACCGCGGCGCGTGGCGGAGCTGCTGGTACTGCGTGACGACATGCCGCGCTCGCTGCACAGCTGCCTCAATTTCATCGACGACACGCTGGCGCTGCTGTGCGACGAGCGCAGTGAGGAGTTGCGGCGGCAGGCCGGCGAGCTGCACGCGCGTCTGCATTTCGGCAGCACTGACGACATCATCCGGTACGGTTTGCACGAATACCTGATGGATTTCCTGCAGCGCGTTTCCGTGCTCGGCGCGGAAATCAGCCGACGGTTCCTGGTCCCCTCGCACTGATGTCAAGTGCGGCGACGGATTGCGATTCGGTAGAATCAGCGGGTTCGCCTGCCGGCGCTCCACCGGCGCTTAACGTGGCCACCGCACTGTCATGACCTATTGCGTAGCAATGTCGCTGGACGCCGGAATGATCTTCGCGTCCGATTCGCGCACCAATGCCGGCGTCGACCACATCGCCCGGTTCTCGAAGATGAAGGTGTTTGCGCGCGACGGCGAGCGGGTGATCGTCACGCTGTCCTCCGGCAACCTCTCGATTACCCAGAGTGCGTTGAACGTGCTCGAGCAGAGTAGCCGTGCCGGCGAGGACCGCCGCACGCTGTGGAACGCCGAATCGATGTTCGACGTGGCACGGCTGATCGGCGATGCGCTGCGCGAGGTCAAGACCTTCGACGGCCCGTTCCTCACGCAGAACAACATTGATTCGAACGCCAATTTCCTGATCGGCGGGCAGATCCGCGGCGAGCCGCCGCGGCTCTTCAACGTCTACGGCGAGGGCAATTTCATCGAGGCCACGCCGGACACCTGCTATTTCCAGATCGGCGAGACGAAGTACGGCAAGCCGATCATCGACCGCGTGATCAAGCGCAGCACCAGCCTGCTCGACGCGACCAAGTGCACGGTGGTGTCCTTCGACTCGACGATGCGGTCGAATATTTCGGTGGGCCTGCCCATCGACATTCTCGTTTATCACACGGATTCCCTGCGCATCGGCCTGCAGCGCCGGATCGAGGAATCCGATCCGTACTTCCAGATGGTGCACACGCAATGGGGCGAGGGGCTGCGGCGCGTGTTCGCGCAGCTGCCGGACCCGGACTGGACCTGAGCTTGGCAATTCGCGTCGCGCTATCCCACCGCACCACCTACCGCTTCGATCGCCATGTGGGCTTGGGGCCGCACGAGATCCGCCTCCGCCCCGCGCCGCACTGCCGCACGCCGATCTTGAGCTACTCGCTTACGGTCAAGCCCGAGCCCCACTTCCGCAACTGGCAGCAGGACCCCTATGGCAACTGGGTGGGGCGCTTCGTGTTTCCGGAACGCGCCGACCTGTTGTCGATCGAAGTCGACCTGGTGGCGGACCTCACGGTCATCAATCCTTTCGACTTCTTCGTCGAGCCGTATGCCGAGAAGTTTCCGTTCACCTATGCGCCCGCGCTGGCCAAGGAACTGATTCCGTTCCTCGAGACCGCGCCACTGGGCGCGCGCCTCGACCGGTGGATGGCGGAATTCCGCAAGACGATCCAGCCGGATGAGAATCCGGTGCTGCTGCTGGTGCGGCTGAACCAGTTGCTGCAGGGGCAGATCCGTTACCTGGTGCGCATGGAGCCGGGCGTGCAGGACCCGGAAGTGACGCTCGAGAACACGAGCGGCTCCTGCCGCGACACCGGCTGGTTGCTGGTGCAGATCATGCGGCACCTGGGGATCGCCGCGCGCTTTGCCTCGGGCTACCTGATCCAATTGGTCGCCGACATCAAGGCGCTGGACGGGCCGTCGGGCACCGACCGTGATTTCACCGACCTGCACGCGTGGGCCGAGGCCTTCATTCCCGGCGCTGGCTGGATCGGCTTCGATCCGACGTCCGGTCTGCTGGCTGGCGAAGGCCACATTCCGCTGGCCTGCACGGCCGACCCCGGCAACGCCGCGCCGGTGATCGGCTATACCGACGTCGCGGAGGTCCAATTCGACTTCACGATGAGCGTGTCGCGGCTGCACGAGGATCCGCGTGTCACCAAGCCGTTCAGCGCTGCGCAATGGCAGGCCATCGACGCACTCGGCGAGGCAGTGGACCGCGAACTTGTGGCGCACGACGTGCGGCTGACGCAGGGTGGCGAACCAACGTTCGTGTCGATCGACGACATGGATGGCCCGGAGTGGAATTACACGGCGCTTTCCCCCAAGAAGCGCGACCTCGGCGAACAGCTGGTCAAGCGGCTGAAAGCGCGCTTTGCGCCGCACGGTTTCCTGCATTACGGTCAGGGCAAATGGTATCCGGGTGAGCCGTTGCCGCGCTGGGCGCTGGGCCTTTACTGGCGCACCGATGGGCAACCGCTGTGGCGTGGCGACCAGTTGATTGCCGACACCACCAAGCCGGGCACTGCCACGCTCGATACCGCGCGCATGTTCGGCGAGTGGCTTGCCACCACGCTGGGGCTGCCGATTGCGTTGCTGAACACCGCCTACGAGGATGTGCGGAAGCTCGTCGAGGCCGAGGCCTCGCTGCCCGAAAATGCCGACCCTCTCAAGGCCGATCTTACGAAGTACGACGAGCGCGCGCGCCTCGCCCGCTTGCTGAAGCGCGGGCTGGGTTCGCCCGCAGGCTTCGTGTTGCCTTTGAAAGCTACCGTGGAGGCGGGCGGTGCGGTTGGCTGGACATCGAGTCCCTGGCCGCTGAAGCGCGAGCACCTGTATGCCGTCACCGGCGATTCGCCGCTGGGGTTGCGGCTCCCGTTGTCCTCTCTCCCCGAACTGTTGCCGGAGGAAGTGGAGCCCGAATTCGGCGTGGACCCGTTCGCGCCACGCGGCGCATTGCCCGGACGCGATGGCTTGACGGTCGGCGCCGCGAAAGTGGCCACGAAGAAGCCGCGCGAAGTCATCAAGACGGCGATGGCCATCGAGACGCGCGGCGGCCATGTGCACGTGTTCATGCCGCCTTGCGACAAGCTCGAGGCCTATGTGGCACTGCTGGCCGCCGTGGAAGACACGGCGCGCGCGCTGTCCGTCCCCGTGGCCGTCGAGGGTTACACGCCGCCGCGTGATCCGCGCGTCCAGGTGCTGGCCGTCACGCCTGACCCCGGCGTCATCGAGGTCAATGTGCATCCGTCGCGCAACTGGCGCGACTTGATCACGACCACCCGCACGCTGTACGAGGAGGCACGCCTCACGCGCCTTGGCACCGAGAAATTCATGCTCGACGGTCGGCACACGGGGACCGGCGGCGGCAACCACGTCACGCTGGGGGGTGCTACGCCGGCGGACAGCCCGCTATTGCGCCGGCCGGACCTGCTGCAGAGCCTCATCACGTACTGGCAGAATCATCCGGCGCTGTCGTATCTCTTCTCGGGCATGTTCATCGGTCCGACCAGCCAGGCGCCGCGCGTGGATGAAGCACGCGACGACCGGCTGTATGAACTCGCGATTGCGTTCCAGCAGCTTGGCAAAAAGCAGGAAGCCGGCATCGAGACGCCACAGCCGTGGCTCACTGACCGGCTCCTGCGACACCTGCTGACCGACCTGACCGGCAATACGCATCGCTCGGAATTCTCGATCGACAAGCTATATTCGCCCGACGGCCCCACCGGGCGCCTCGGGCTGCTTGAATTTCGTGCCTTCGAAATGCCGCCGCACTTCGAGATGAGCGCTCTGCAGATGGTACTGCTGCGCGCGCTGGTGGCGCGCTTCTGGCGCGAACCGTATCGCGGCTCGCTCATTCCATGGGGCACCGCGTTGCACGACCGCTGGCTGCTGCCGCACTTCGTCGCCGCGGACATCCGCGACGTGGCGGTCGATCTCGCGCGCTCGGGCTATCCCGTCGACGCGGCATGGTTCGATCCATTTGTCGAGTTCCGTTTCCCTCGCTTCGGCAACGTCACCTACGACGGCGTGACGCTGGAATTGCGGCAGGCGATCGAACCGTGGCATGTGCTGGGCGAGGAGGTGGCGCTGGGCGCCACGGCGCGCTATGTCGATTCCTCGGTCGAGCGCATGCAGGTGAAGGTGACGGGCGTCACCGCCGGCCGGCATGCGGTGCTCTGCAATGGCCGCGCGCTGCCGCTCACCCCCACCGGCATGCCGGGGGAATTCGTGGCCGGTGTCCGGTTCCGCGCGTGGAGCCCGCCGTCGGCGCTGCATCCCACCATCGGCGTGCAGGCACCGCTGACCTTCGATCTCATCGACACCTGGGCGCAGCGCGCGTTGGGCGGCTGCGTGTATCACGTCGTGCACCCCGGCGGCCGCAACTACGCGACGTTCCCCGTCAACGCCAACGAGGCCGAAGCCCGGCGCGTGGCGCGGTTCTCGGCGCATGGCCATACGCCGGGCCCGATCACGGTCCACCCCGAGCAACCGAATCCGGCCACCCCGGCCACGCTGGATCTTCGCTGGCAACCGTAGACGAGAACCTTTCGGGAACGACGCAGCCGACGCTTCAGCCTCGCCGGTTTGGTGCCGCTTCACCCCTGTCTCGCCTGCAGAACTTCAGCAGCGCCGCGGACACCAACCGGTAAACTGCGTCCTTTGATCCAAGGACGCACCGCGTGAGCAACGTCAGGACCCGCTTTGCCCCCAGCCCCACGGGCACCATGCACCTCGGCAATATCCGCACGGGGCTTTTCGCGTGGGCGTTCGCACGGCATCAGCAGGGCACGTTCATCCTGCGCATCGAGGATACCGATCTCGAGCGTTCCACGCCGGCGGCAGTCAAAGCCATCCTCGATGCGATGGTCTGGCTGGAACTCGACTACGACGAAGGCCCGTTCTACCAGATGCAGCGGATGGATCGCTATCGCGCGGTACTGGCCGACATGCTCGACCGGGGCTTGGCGTACCGCGACTACATGTCGATGGCTGAGCTCGACGCGTTGCGCGCCGAGCAGACCGCGCGTGGCGACAAGCCTCGCTACGACGGGCGCTGGCGGCCGGAGCGCGCCGCCCGCATGACGCCGCCGCCGGACGTGAAGCCGGTGATCCGCTTTCGCAATCCCGATGATGGTGTCGTGGCCTGGGACGATGGCGTCAAGGGGCGCATCGAAATTGCCAACAGCGAACTGGACGACCTTGTGATCGCGCGCAGCGACGGCACGCCCACCTACAACTTCTGCGTGGTGATCGACGACTGGGACATGCGCATCACCGACGTGATCCGCGGCGATGATCACGTCAACAACACGCCGCGGCAGATCAACATCTTCCGCGCGCTGGGGGTCGAGCCGCCGCGCTATGCGCACGTCCCCACGGTGCTGGGCGAGGACGGCGCCAAGCTGTCGAAGCGCCATGGCGCGGTCGGCGTGATGGAGTACGCAGCCGCGGGCTACCTGCCCGAGGCGATGATCAACTTCCTCGGCCGCATTGGCTGGGCGCACGGCGACGATGAACTTTTCACGCGTGGCCAGCTCATCGAATGGTTCGAGCTGTCGGGCATCAGCCCCGCGCCGTCGCGGTTCAATGCCAGCAAGTTGAACTGGGTCAATCAGGAGCACATGAAGCGGATGCCGGAGGCCGCACTGGGCATGCGCCTCGTGCCGTTCCTGCAGCGCGCAGGACTTGACCCCGAGGCGGGGCCGGATGCGGGTGCGGTGGCGATGCTGCTGCGCGACCGCTGCGAAACGCTGGTGTTGATGGCGGACGCCGCGTCGTACTTCTATTCGACACCGACGGTGGCGCAGGACAAGGTGGCCGAGATGGTCACGCCGGCCAACCACGGCGCGCTGGTGGAGCTGCACGGCGAGTTCGCCACCATCGACTGGACGCGGGAGGCTTTGGCCGCCGCGATGAAGGCCGCTGCCGTGCGTCATGGCATCAAGCCGCCGCAGATCATGATGCCGATGCGCCTGCTGGTGGCCGGGACGCCTGCCACGCCCGCCATCGACGCCGTGCTGGCGCTTTTAGGACGCGACGTGGCACGGTCCCGCATGGCAGCCGCGCTGGGGATCGGGTAAAATAACAATTTCCCGGGGCGAGTTCATCATGACCAAGTTCGTGTTCGTGACCGGTGGTGTCGTGTCCTCACTCGGGAAGGGCATCGCCTCCGCCTCCCTGGCCGCAATCCTCGCCAGCCGCGGCGTCCGCGTTACCAATCTCAAGCTCGATCCGTACATCAATGTCGACCCCGGCACGATGTCGCCGTTCCAGCACGGCGAAGTTTTCGTCACGGACGACGGCGCCGAGACCGACCTCGACCTCGGCCACTACGAGCGCTTCACCGATGTCCGGATGGGCAAGCGCAACAACTTCACGACCGGCCAGATCTACGAATCGGTGATCCGCAAGGAGCGCCGCGGCGACTACCTTGGCGGCACGGTACAGGTCATCCCGCACATCACCGACGAAATCAAGAACTGGATCATCGCCGGTGCCGGCGATGCCGAAGTGGCGCTGGTCGAAGTCGGCGGCACCGTCGGCGACATCGAGTCGCTGCCGTTCCTCGAAGCCATCCGGCAACTGGGCATCCAGCTCGGCCGCGACAACGTCTGCTACATCCATCTGACGCTGGTGCCGTATATCCCGTCGGCGGGCGAGATGAAGACCAAGCCCACGCAGCATTCGGTCAAGGAGCTTCGCGAAATCGGTATCCAGCCCGACGTCGTGCTGTGCCGCGCCGACCGCCCCGTCTCCGATAGCGACCGCCGCAAGATCGCGCTCTTCACCAACGTGCCGGCCGAAGCGGTCATCCCGGCGCTCGATGCCGATTCGATCTACAAAATCCCGGGCATGCTGCACGCCGAAGGCCTCGACGTCATCGTCTGCAAGAAACTCCAGCTCGATGTGCCGCCGGCGGACCTGTCGGTCTGGAGCAAGTTGGTCGATGCGCTCGAGCACCCGGAGCACGAGGTCCACATCGCGATGGTCGGCAAGTACGTCGACCTCACTGAATCGTACAAGTCGCTGTCGGAGGCACTGACGCATGCGGGCATCGCAACACGCTCGAAGGTCGTCATCCACTACGTCGATTCTGAAGTTCTCGAAGCCGAAGGCGTAGGCATGTTGCACGGCATGGACGCCATCCTGGTGCCGGGCGGCTTCGGCAAGCGCGGCGTTGAAGGCAAGTTGAGCGCGGTGCGCTTTGCGCGCGAGAATCGGGTGCCTTACCTCGGCATCTGCCTCGGCATGCAGTTGGCCGTCATCGAGACCGCGCGCAACAGAGCCGGGCTCAGCGAAGCGAACAGCACCGAGTTCGACGCGACCACGCCGCATCCGGTGGTGGCTCTGATCACCGAGTGGCAGAACCGCGACGGCTCCATCGAGACCCGCACCGAGAACTCCGACATGGGCGGCACGATGCGCCTCGGCGCGCAGCCCTGCGAAGTGGTGCCGGGATCGCTCGCCCACCGGATCTACGGCAGCACGACGGTGGCCGAGCGCCATCGACATCGCTACGAGGTGAATAACCATTACCTGCCGCGCATCGAAGGCGCGGGCCTCACTGTCGGTGCCTTCGCCAAGAGCGCCACCGCCGGCGACCTGGTCGAGATGCTCGAGCTGCCCGGGCACCCGTGGTTCTTCGGCTGCCAGTTCCATCCGGAATTCACGTCCAATCCGCGCCGCGGTCATCCGCTCTTCATCAGCTTCGTCCGGGCGGCGCTCGAGCACCGCGAACACGCCCGGATCGACGCCACCGATGCGGTGGCGAAGCTGGTCGCGTCGGTCTAGCGGCAGGATCCCGTCAATGAAGCTTTGCGGTTTCGACGTCGCCCTCGAACGGCGGGTGTTCCTCATCGCCGGGCCGTGCGTCGTCGAGTCCCGGCAACTGCAGATTGATGTTGCCGGCGAGTTGAAGGCCATCTGCGCCGACTTGGGCGTCCCGTTCATCTTCAAGTCGTCCTACGACAAGGCCAACCGCAGTTCGCACGCGTCGTTCCGCGGTCCCGGCATGGCCGAGGGCCTGCGCATCCTCGACGAGGTGCGGCGGCAGGTGGCCGTGCCGGTGTTGACGGACGTGCATACGGTGGCCGAGATCAACGAGGTCGCCAGCGTCGTCGACGTGCTGCAGACCCCCGCGTTCCTGTGCCGGCAGACCGACTTCATCCAAGCCGTCGCCGCCGCCGGGAAACCCGTCAACATCAAGAAGGGCCAGTTCCTCGCACCCGAGGACATGCTGCAGGTCGTCGCCAAGGCGCGCGCTGCCAGCGGGATCGACAACATCATGGTGTGCGAGCGCGGCGCATCGTTCGGCTATCACAACCTGGTGTCGGACATGCGCTCGTTGGCGATCATGCGCGCTACCGGGTGCCCGGTGGTGTTCGATGCCACTCACTCGGTGCAGTTGCCGGGCGGCAAGGGCACGTCCTCCGGCGGCCAGCGCGAGTTCGTGCCGGTGCTGGCGCGCGCCGCGGTCGGGGCAGGCGTGGCGGGCCTCTTCATGGAAACCCACCCGAAGCCCGAGGAAGCCCTGTCCGACGGTCCCAACGCCTGGCCGCTGCATCTGATGCGCAGTTTGCTCACTACGCTGGTGGAGCTCGATGACGCCGTGAAGCGCAGCGGTTTTCCCGAATCCGCCATGATGGCAAACACAACCTGAATCCCACCAAGGAAGTCCTATCGTGTTCACCCACCTCGTCCTGATCAAACTGAAGCCCGGCGTCACCCGCGCCGACCCTCGCGTGCCCGCGTGGGAGGCCTTGTTCAAGGCGTTGCCCGCGCATTGCACGGGCATCGTGAGTGTTACGTCGGGCTGGAATTTCACCGATCGCCCGGTCGCCTACGATTACGGCATCAATATGGTGTTCGCCACCAAGGCCGACCTCGTGGCGTACGGCCCCAATCCGAAGCACCAGGACGTGGTCGTGGCGCTGCGCGAAATCGCGGAGTGGGTGATCTGCGACTTCGAGAACGGCCAGGCATGAGCGCCATCGTCGACGTCATCGCCCGCGAAATTCTTGATTCGCGCGGCAATCCCACCATCGAAGCCGATGTGGTGCTCGAGTCCGGCGTATCGGGTCGCGCGGCGGTGCCCTCCGGCGCGTCCACCGGCTCGAAGGAAGCCATCGAGCTTCGTGACGGCGACGCCAAGCGCTATTTCGGCAAGGGCGTGATGCGCGCGGTCGAGAACGTCAACACCGAAATCTGTGAAGCCATCCTGGGGCTCGACGCCTCCGAACAGGGCTTCATCGACCGCACGCTGATCGAGCTCGACGGCACCGACAACAAGGCTCGGCTCGGCGCCAACGCGATGCTCGCCGTGTCCTGCGCGGTGGCCAAGGCCGCGGCGGATGAATCCTCGCTGCCGCTCTACCGCTACCTCGGTGGCGCCGGCCAGATGCAGTTGCCCGTGCCGCTGATGAACGTCATCAACGGCGGCGCGCACGCCAACAACGCGATCGACCTGCAGGAATTCATGCTGGTGCCGATCGGCGCGCCCACCTTCCGCGAAGCGCTGCGCTATGGTGCTGAAGTCTTTCATACGTTGAAGAAGATGATCGACGCGCGCGGCATGCCCACCACGGTGGGCGACGAAGGTGGTTTCGCGCCCAACCTGCCGTCGAACGAGGCCGCGCTCGAATTGCTGGTCGAGGCCATCGACAAGGCGGGTTACACGCCCGGTACCGACATCGCGCTGGCACTCGACTGCGCCGCCAGCGAGTTCTGGAAGGATGAGCGTTATGTGCTCGCCGCCGAAAACCGGTCGCTGACCTCCGAACAATTTGCGGACGTCATGGCCACCTGGTGCGACAAGTACCCGATCATCAGCATCGAGGACGGCATGTCGGAGCACGACTGGGCCGGCTGGAAACATCTGACCGACCGCCTGGGCAAGAACGTGCAACTCGTCGGCGACGACATCTTCGTCACCAATACCAGGATCCTGAAACAGGGCATCGCCAAGGGTGTCGCCAACTCCATCCTGATCAAGATCAACCAGATCGGCACGCTGTCCGAGACCTTTGCCGCGATCACGATGGCCAACCGCGCGCGCTATACGGCGGTGGTGTCGCACCGGTCGGGCGAGACGGAGGACAGCATGATCGCCGACATTGCGGTGGGCACCAACTGCGGCCAGATCAAGACCGGCTCGCTGTCGCGCTCCGACCGCATCGCCAAGTACAACCAGTTGTTGCGCATCGAGGAAGACCTGGGCGACGCGGCCAGCTACCCCGGGCGCAGCGCGTTCTTCAACATCAACTAGGCTCTGCGCCACGTGCGCTGGCTTGCGATCCTCTTCGTCGTGCTGATCCTGGCCCTGCAGTATCCGATGTGGTTCGGAAAGGGCGGGTGGCTGCAGGTCCACGAGACGGACCGCCAGCTTGGCGTGCAGCGCGAAGCCAACACCGGGTTGAAGCTGCGCAACGAGGCGCTCGACGCTGATGTGCGCGACCTGAAGACGGGTTCCGAGGCCATCGAGGAGCGCGCCCGTTCCGAGCTCGGCATGCTCAAACCCGACGAAGTGTTCTTCCAGGTGCAGCCGCTCGGCGTGCCGCCGAAGGCGCCCACGCCGGCGGCGCCCGCAGCAGCACCGCGCGCGAAGCCTTGAGCTGCGGCGCTGCTCGATGCTGCACGCGACCTCCCGCCACAATCCGCGGCTGCGCGAAGCTGCGCGGCTGATCGCCTCGTCGCGCGATCGCCGCAAGGCGGGCCGCTGCGTGCTGGAGGGCGATCACCTGGTCGAGGTATACCTGGCGCGCATCGGCACGCCGGCGTTTGTTGTCGTAGTCGACGAGATGCGCGAAAGTGCGGCGCTGGTGCCGCTGCTTGCGCGCATGCCCGGCGCTGACGTCGTTACGGTGCGCGCACCGCTCTTCGCCGAGGCGCTGGGTCTGCCGGTGGCGCTGGGCATCGTGGCCGTCATACCAACGCCCGCGCCGACTGCCGTTGCGCCGGCACGACTGCACCTGCTGCTGGACGACCTGCAGGACCCCGGCAATGTCGGCACGCTGTTGCGCACGGCCGCGGCAGCCGGCGTGGACCAGGTGCTGCTGTCGAAACACTGCGCCTTCGCGTGGTCGCCCAAGGTGCTGCGGGCGGGGCAGGGTGCGCATTTCCTGACGACAATCCTCGAGGACGTGGACCTGCCGCAGTGGGCTGCCACGTTTCGCGCGCAGGGCGGGCAGGTGGCGGCTACGGTGCCGCGAGGCGGCGACGATCTCTTTGCGATGAAGTTTGCGTGGCCGCTGGCCATTGCCATCGGCAACGAAGGCACCGGCATGTCCGCCGCGCTGCTGGCGGAATGCAACGCGCGCGTGCGCATCCCGATGCCCGGCGCCACGGAGTCGCTCAACGCGAGCGCCGCCGCAGCCATCGTGCTATTCGAAGCGCTGCGGCAGTCGTTGCCGCAGCGTTAGGTCCGACCGCCTAGAACAGGATCGCCGAGAAGTAGCCGGCCTCGGTGCAGCCGCCGTTCACGTTCGCGATCCACTGGCCCTCGAGGCCATTGTTGGTGGCCTTGATCTGGCTCACCACGGCCGTGGTGTTGAGTCCCGTGGAGCACGTGTACGACGCGCTGGGGATGCGGAGCAGAGTTCCGTCCTGCACGAAGTTGCCGACCATCCTGCAGGTGCGGCCATCGTTAACGTTGAAGTCGAACTGCAGCAGGCCGCCGGCGGTCTGAACGACGGTAAACTGCGAATAGACCCGCACCACCTGGTTCAGCAGCGGGTTGGTGCAGTTGTAAACGTCGGCCACGATACCGCCGAAGTACTCGCCGCCGATCGCGATCGTCTGCAGTGTCTGCCGGATGACCTGCTTGCTCACGTTGACGTTGTTCACGTTGTAGGTCAGCGTGCCGCCGGTGGGTGAGCTTGGCGCGAATGTGACGGTACCCACGGCCGTCGTCGTGCGCTGGCCCGGGTTCCATGGCGCGCCGTAGAAGGAGCCCGTGGTGGCATAGAGCGGGCCGGACCAGATGCCGTTGGTGTCGATGGTCATCTGGCCGCTGTACCACGTGGGCTGCAGTCCTGTGCCATAAACGAAGAACGTCGCAAAGATGAAGTCGCCGTTCTGGACGAAATTGACGCCCCACCCGCTTTCAGCCGGGTTCCAGAAGAGGTCGTTCCAGTCGACCGCCAAGGCGGGCGAAACGGAACAGGCGAGGGCAACAGCGGCGACAGCAACACGGCAGCGTTGGGCAAAGCGGCGAAGTAGAGTCATGGCGTCTCCAGAGGGTCAGGAAGGGCGATCGGTTGATTCTACCCGCGCCGCGAAGGAGGCAATCGTTATGCCGTCCGCCAGGGCGGACTGCGCTCCGATGCCGCCGCAGGCGAGCGTTCCCGCCGCCACCGCAAAGGCCAGCGCTTCCGGCCACGCCAACCGGCGATCGAGTGCGCTCGCCAAGGCACCGGTGAAGGCGTCCCCCGCACCCGTGGAGTCGACGATCGCGCTGGCGGGAGGACGCGCATGCCCGTGCCATCCTGCCGCGGCAAAGCGGGCGCCGCGCGCGCCTTCCGTTTGCACGACGTCGATGCCAAGGTGCCCGCACAGGGCGGCGGCGATACTGTCCTTTGCGGCATTGATGCCGCATTGCCTCGCCAATGCCTCCACTTCGATTTCATTGACGACCAGGACGTCGATGGTGTCCAGCAATCCCTGCGGCAGCGCTTGCATCGGCGCGGCATTGAGCACCACGCGGATGCCGCGGCCACGGGCTTCACGGGCCGCCTCGGTCACCTGCGTGACTGGCACTTCGAGTTGCAGCAACAGCAGCGTCGCGCGCGACCATTGCGCTGGCGTGATTGCCGTGGCTCGGGCAGCGGCATTGGCGCCGGCAATCACCGTGATGGCATTCTCGCCGGCATCGTCGATATGAATCAGTGCCACGCCGGTCGGGGCGTCGACGGCCGCGACGGCGGACATGTCGACACCCGCCGCATGCAACCCGGCCTGCGCCGGACCGGCAAAGGCATCGCGCCCGACGGCGCCGACCAGCGCGACGTCCGCCCCCGCAAGTCGTGCAGCCAGGGCCTGGTTCGCGCCCTTGCCGCCAGGCAGCGCAGCCAAGGTGGATCCACACAAGGTCTCGCCGGGCCGCGGCAGCCGTGGGACCCGCGCCACGAGATCGAGGTTGATCGAGCCGAAGACAACGATCATGCCGGTCGCCGCGCGATGGTGAGTTGCGTGCGGCGAACTAGCGCGCGACGGCCGCGCTCTTCGCGTGCAGTTGCGCGTCCTTCAGCGCGGCGCGCAGGGCCTGCCGCTGCGCCTCGTCCAGCGCCACCAGCGGGGGCCGCACGGCGCGCCAGCCATCGTCGTCCAGCTGGTCGGCCAACATGCTCTTGAAGCCCGCCATCAACGGCTGCGAAAACGCGACACGTATGAACGCCGCGATGCGCGCCTCGGCCTCCGGCGTGACCTCGGGCAGCAGCAGGTCTGCCACCAGGTCGGCGCGCAGGTTGGACACACCGCAGATCGTGCCCACGCCCCCCGCGCGCAGCAGCCGCGGGAGGTGCGGTTCGTGGCCCACCATCACTGCCAGCTGCGGACAGCGTTCAAGGATGGCCGCCGTATGCGCCCAGTTGCCTTCGCTGTCCTTGATCCCGACCACCGTGTCGGGGAACGTGGTGGCGAGGCGTTCGATCAGGTTGACCGACAGCGGCATGGCGGAAACCTGCGGCAGGTGATAGAGCAGGATCTTGAGGCGCGGATCGGCGGTGCGCTCGATCAATTGCGCGTACCAGTCGAAGAGGCCCTCGTCACTCGGCTCTTTCCAGAAGAAGGGTGGCAACACCAGCACCGCCGGACACCCCGCCTCAACCGCATGCCGCGTCAGCGCGACCGTTTCGGGCAGCGCCGTGCAACCGGTGGCCGCGACGATGCGTGCGGCCGGCACGCCCGCCTGCAGCAGTGCCTCCACGCCGTCGCGGCGTTCGTCCACCGCGAACGACTGGCCTTCGCCCGTCGTGCCGAAGGGGGCGACGCCGGCCACGCCTTGCGTGAACAGGTGCTGGACGTGGGCCACCATGCGCGGATGGTCGACGCGACCGTAGCGATCAAGCGGCGTGAGCGTGGCGCACCAGAGACCTTGGACGGCTTTGAACGATGGCATGATGAGGATGGTCGAATGTGGGAAGGAGAGCCAGCGAATCGCGTTGCGCATGGCGCCGCGATTCTTGTAGCATCCGCACGAGTTTAGCAGTCGCCACCAGGACCACGATCCCCGATGCCATCCTTCAACTCGACCGGCCGGGGCAAGCTCCGACGTGCCGCCAATCCTCTTTGCCGGCGCTGTTGCCCGCCAGGTGTCCCGCCATGACGGGTCACATCGATGCGCACCTGCACGTATGGGCACTGGCACGCGGCGACTACGGCTGGATCACGCCTCAATTGCCTGCGTTGCACCGCGACTTCGGTCTCGACGACATCGCGCCATTACACCAGCAGGCCGGCGTCACGGCGGCGGTACTGGTCCAGGCGGCGCCTACCGTGGCCGAGACGAATTACCTGCTCGACGTCGCGGCGGCCAGCGAAGGCGTGGTCAAGGGCGTGGTGGGCTGGGCCGATCTTGGGGCACCCGATGCCATTCCGCTGCTGCGCCGGCTGGCGCGCAATCCGTTGCTGAAAGCGGTGCGGCCGATGCTGCAGGACGAGCTCGATCCGGAATGGCTGTTGCGCGAGGATGTCGGGCGGGCGCTGGACGCGCTGCCGCGGCTTGGCTTGCGCTTTGATGCGCTGATCCGGCCGGCGCAATTGCCGGTGCTGCTGCAGATGCTGGAGCGCCATCCGGATCTTGCCGTCGTCATCGATCATGCGGCCAAGCCCGACATCGCGCGAGGCATGTGGGAGCCGTGGGCCGGCCATATGCGCGAAGCCGCGGCATTTCCGCGCGTACGGTGCAAGGTGTCGGGCCTCGTCACCGAGGCGGGTGCCGGATGGACCATCGACCGGTTGCGGCGCTATGTGGACCAGCTCGCCGCGTGCTTCGGCGCGCAGCGGCTGATGTGGGGCAGCGATTGGCCGGTGCTGAATGTCGGGGGCACCTACCAGAGCTGGTTCGCCGCCACGATGGCGATGACGGCGGATTGGCCGGCGGCGGATCGCGCGGCGTTGATGGGAGGCACGGCGCGGCGTTTCTACGGCTTGTAAATGGCCGGTGCAGTATCCGCAGCCGCGACGTCCTCCGCGCGGGTTCGCCGTGGCGATATCAGTTGCGAGGCTGAAGCCTCGCCTACAGGGATACCTGCTCAATAGCCTGCAGGGGTACCCGTTCAATAAATGTGCCGCTCGACCTTCGCCTGGTGAAGGATCGTCGTTGCGATTTC
>Ga0335394_10003561_pt1 | contig 17690 bp, 15 predicted proteins | sample MAT03_FD_205741 | JGI IMG/M metagenome (GOLD analysis project Ga0335394, IMG submission 205741) | Freshwater microbial communities from Lake Fryxell liftoff mats and glacier meltwater in Antarctica - MAT-03 (spades assembly) (version 2) ... | reverse complement strand
CCTGGCGCCGCGCCTCGCGCCTGTTCGACCAGGCCATCGCCGGCGACCGCGCCAGCGACGAAGCACCCCCGCGCGGCGACGGCGAGGACGACGTGCCGCCGGCGTTTCGGCGGCTGAGCAGCGAGGAGTGAGCGCATGCACCCTCCGAGACCAACGCGCCCCGCAAGCGCGGGGGCCAGCAGCAGGCCGGAAAGCGGTGTACGCTGTGGACACCGCCCGGCGCATTGCGACAGCGGTGAGAATCCAGTATGCTGTGCTGCCACGAGACCGCCGCATGCGACCGCTACCTTTCAGCCAGCGGGAGAGATCATGACCGAATCACCGCTCCCCGAGCGCCAGCCTGTCTACGGGTCGCAGCTAGAGGATCTGGATCTCAATCTGGTTCGCCGCCATATCCGCACCGCCATCGACAAGCGCGGCTACGACGGGCCGGTCGAGCCCATCGACTACCTGCTGCGCTACCACTGCCTGCGCCGCAACGGCGACACGCTCATCCCCAGCGTGGTCGGCGTGATCGCCTTCTCACCAGAGCCGGATCGCTGGCTCGACACGGCGGGCATCGACATTGCACAGTTCAGCGGCGCGCAGACCCACTCAACCGCCATGCTCTTCTCCAAGCAGGTGCGCGGGCCGGTGGTCGAGATGATCAATCGCGCCGTGGAGCTGATCTGGGCGCGCTCGGAGCACCGCTACCGCCTCCAGGGCGCCGAGCGCATCGAAGACCACGCCTACGACATGACCGTCATCCGCGAGCTGACCGTCAACAGCCTCTGCCACCGCTCCTGGGATCTGGCCGGCTCCATGGCGCGCATCGAGATGCACCCGGACTACATGCGCTGGGTCACCCCCGGCGGGCTCCCGCCAGGGGTCACGGTCGAGAACCTGCGCGTCGCCCAGGTGAGCCGCAACCCCGCCCTCGCCCAGATCCTGCACCACGCGGGCCAGGTTGAGAAGTTTGGCATGGGGGTAGACACCGTGCTCGACATCCTGAGCAGCTGGGGCTGCGACCCGCCCATCTACCGTGATGACGGAAACTTCTTTACCTTCCAGGTCTGGGCCAAGCCGCTGAGCGAGCGGCCAGGCAGCAGCGCAGGGCTGGAGCTGACCACGCGGCAGGAGCGCATCCTCGAAGAGATCCGGCGGCGCCGGATCGCAAGTAGCACCGAGATCGCCGACAGCCTCGGCGAGGCGCGCCGCAACGTGCAGCGCGACCTGCTGATCCTGGTTAAGGCGGGGCAGATCAGCGTTGATGGACCCACGGCCCGCAGCCGCTACCGGCTCACGCAGCGCTAGACGCGCGCCCTCCGCATAGCCCTATTGGCGCGAGATTGGCGCGAGATTGGCGCGAGATTGGCGCGAGCGACATCAATGGCGCGAGTGGCGCGAGACTGGCGCGTGATCAGCACATATTGGCGCCAAATCCTATTGAGTTTGGCGCGTGATTTTGCTAGACTTGGGCCACCTCGTGATCATGCCTTCAGATGGGGTTTCGCCAGAGCGTGAACCCAGTATGCTCACAACGCAAGCAGTAGCCAGCGCTGCGAAACCGTCAGACACGTGCTCCTTGTCATCAAACTGGTCTTTGTGGACGCTCTGCGTGTCGTAAATGTTATAGCTAGTATACATATCGTGCTCATTTCGCTCGTTGCTTGTAGTTATTGTGTTGCGCGTGCTGCGCGTGCTGCGCGTGTTGCGCGTGCTGCGCGTGTTGCGCGTGTTGCGCGTGTTGCGCGTGCTGATTTTCGTGCTTTTCGTGCTTTTCGTGCTTGTTGTGAGCACATTGCGCTCACTCGTAGGTGCTCCAAACAAACACGCCGTATGCTATGATGAGACAGTAAAGTAACACCACATGCTGGCTGGCTGTACGCTAGCCCTTTATACACGCTCTTTTCTGGCTGGCCGTAGCGAGGCTAGCCCACGCCAAGCGCTTAGGAGCGAGGACGCCCATCGACACGTAGCAGACCACCTCCGAATCTAGCAGGATCTTGAGCACGCGCGCCAACCATCAGTAGCGCGGCCTACGCAATATCGGTCCCTGCGGCATGAGCAAGGCCCCCGACCCACGCGCCTCGCAAGCAGTGGTCGAAGGCCTTCATCGCCGCCAGGCTGGTAAGCCGGCTTTGCTATTGCCGCGTTTCCGCGTCTGCTCCCACTATACCAGCCCCTGATCCCCATGTCAACGCTACACAGTGCCATGTCGCTTCGTGTTGCCAAAAACAGGCAGGGCTTGGGCAAGGAGCATTGACCTTGGACCCGTATCAGACCACACCATCCATCCATCCGAACCTTCCGCCCTTGCGCCTGGTCAACCACCGCACCCAGGAGCACGTCGGCCCCTGCCCCTTTTGCGGCGGGGACTCTTACCGCAGTGATCGCTTTCACGTCTGGCTAGAGCCCAACCACGAGCGCTTCTGGTGCCGCGCCTGCGGCGAGAAGGGCGCCCTGCGCACGCTCATCGGCGCGGATCGCCCGCTGCCCCGCCCGGCGCTCCGGCGGCCCCGCGCGCAGCGCCAGGCTGCCGCCCCCATACCGGAGAACGCCGGCGCCTACCGCGCGCTCTACACCGCCGTCGCCCTCTGGTCGCACAGCAACCTGCTCGACCCGGCCAACCCCGAGCCCCTGGCCTACCTGCGGCAGCGCGGGCTCAACGACACCACCGTCGCCCGCGCCGTGCTCGGCGTCACCCGCCGCGACCCAGACGTGCTCGCCGACCTGCTGCGCCGGGAGCATCCTGAGCTGCTGCCGTACGCAGAGGCCGCCGGCGTGCTCACGCGCGATCACGCGGGCGCGCTGCGCGCCCACGCGAACCTCTGCGGCTGCCTGGTCTTCCCCTACATCGCCGGCGGCGAGATCGTGGACCTGCGCACCCGCACCTACCCCGGCAAGGGCTACCGCTCGCTCGCCGGCGGCTACAGCGAGCGCGGGGCGACCAGCCCCTTCGGCTGGGACGAGCTCGGCGACACCGAGACCGTGCTGATCACCGAGGGCGAGATCAAGGCCCTGATGACCACGCAGGCCTATCAGGATGGCCGCCTCAGCATCCCCGCGCTCGCCCACCCCGGCCTCAGCTACCTCCGCGAGGAGTGGGGGCCAGCGCTGCGCCAGCGCGGGGTTCGCACCGTCATCCTCGCCTACGACAGCCAGCGCCGCGCCGCCAAAGACGGCGCCATCCAGCTCACCCCCGAAGAGCTGTGGACGATCCGGCACGGGCGGCGTCTCGTCGCCGCAGGGCTGGAGGTGCGCGTGCTGCGCCTGACGCTAGAGCCCGCCGCGACCAAATCCGACGTTGATGCGTTCCTCATCGCCCACGGCCCCGCCCGGCTCCAGCACCTGATCGACACCGCCCCCAGCCTGAGCGACTACCACCGCAGCCTCCCGCGCCACATGCTCAAGCAGGCGAAGCTCCCGCTCGCGGGGAGTGACTACCCGCTGCGCCGCGCCCGCCCGCTGCGCCTCGACACCCCCGCCGCACCGCAGCCTAGCCCGGCGGCGACCATCACACGCGACGACGCCCGCGCCCAGATTATCACCCTGGTGCGCGACCACGCAATGCGCGGGTCTGGCATGCTCGTGCTCGCCCATCCCCCAGGGGCGGGCAAAGGCCATAACACCGTCACCGGCATCAACGCCTACCTTCAGGCCCACGCAACGCCGGGGCAGATCGTCTGGACCGCCCTGCGCAAGGAGCAGATCCACGACCAGTCCGGGCTTGAGCTCACGCTGCTGCATGGGCGCAACACGGACAACTGCCATAAGTTCGGCGAGGCCCAGGCCCTCACCCGGCGCGGCTACAGCGTGAGCCAGACGCTCTGCGAGCGGCGCTGCCCCTTTGTCGATAGCTGCGCCTACCGCCGCCAGTTCACGCACGAAACCGACTTCTTTGCGCCCCAGCCGCTGCTCCAGGCGACGACTTGGTGGCAGGCCGCCGCCGTCGTCGTGCTCGACGAGTTCGACCCCGCCCGCCTCACGCGCATCGTCACGCTCGACAGCGCCGACCTTGCCCGCATGGCGCAGCACGCCGACGACCCCTACGCGCAGACCCTGCTGGGCTGGCTGGCCACCCTGCTCGGGAGCGCCACCGACCGCACGCTTCCCGGCGGATTGCTGCTCGCAGAGCTGGAGGCCTGCGCCGAGGCGGACGGGCTGGAGCTGGGGCGGACACTCCAGGCGGCCTGCGTCGCCCTCCCCGCAGCGGAGGATGTCGCACGGCTCCCCGGCTTCCCCAAGGCGGCGACCATCGCCGACTATGAGGCCTTGCCGGTCAACTACCTCAGCACCATCATCACCCAGCTGATCACGGAGCATGGCCGCTACCGCGCCGGGCAGCACTTCACGAGCCGGCTTGAGCTGAGCGGCGGGCGGCTCTGGCTCTACCTGCGGGCAGAGCACCTCATCGCCCAGCTCGCCCGGCCAGAGCAGCCCAAGCTGATCCTTGATGCGACGGTGAACGAGGCGCTGCTCCAGGCGATCTTCCCGACCACCCCCATCCAGATCGAACGCCCGCGTATCGCCGGCGGCGCGCGGGTCACGCAGGTCATCACCCGCGACTGGGCCAAGAGCACGCTGCGGGGCGCACGGCGCGATCAGTGGCACGACGCGGTGGCGCGCACGATTCGCCCTGGCCACCCCACCCTGGTGGTCTGCACAAAAGCGTGTGAGGCAGAGCTGCGCGCGGCCCTGGGCACGCGCGGCCATAGCGACGTTGCCGTAGCACACTACGGCGCCCTGCGCGGCTCCAACGCCTACAAGGGCTTCGACATCATCCTGAGCCAGATGTACAACCCCAACCTGGAGGCGATCATCAGGGAGGGCCGCGCGCTCTTCGCCGGCGACGCCGCGCCCCTAGACGAAGCGCTGGTCACGGTCGAGCGGACCCTGACCGACGCCAAGGGGGCGCGCTGGGTGGTGCAGGTGCCGACCTTTGCCGACTACCGCCTCGCCGCTCTCCTAGAGCAGCGGCGCGAGTCCGAGCTGGTGCAGGCGGCCCTGCGTGGGCGGCCCTTCGACCACCCTGAGGCCCAGGTGACCCTGCTCTTTGGGCTGCCGCTGCCGAGCCTGCCGCCGACCGAGGTGCGCGAGCTCGGGGATGCGGCACCCACGAGCAACACCGCGCGCACGGCCACGGCACGCGAGGCGCTGGCCGGAGCGGCACAGCAGCTGCTCGATAGCGGGCAGCGCGTGGTGAGCGTGGACGACCTGGCAGCGGTAACCGGGCAGAGTGTGGTCACCGTGCGGCGCCACATGGCCGCCGTGGCGGGGCGGCTCGGGCTGCGGCTGATCCTTCAGCGGCGCATGCTGGCACTCCCGAACGGGGGAATGCGCCGGTACGAGCGCGCGGTGCTCACGAGGCGCGGGCGCTGGGTGCCGCCCAAGGAAACACGCACCGCTGAGCGCAGCGAGCCGGCCCCGACAGGCAAGGATCACGCGCGTAATGAATCATGTATTACGCGCGTGATCCTTCCCTCACCGCGCCGGCGGCGCCGCGCTGCACCGCTCGGTCGCACCAGGTGGGGGCGTGCGCGCCGCGCGCGCCGGCGTAGACCACCGCGCCTGCGGTCGTGAGGGCGGGGCGTGCCTGGCTACGTGCCGCCTGCGCGCTGGCTAGCCGGCAGTTTCGGGCGAGGGCTGCATCTAGAAGGGACCGCCTTGCGATGGGTCGTTGCAATGGTCAGGGGTGCATCTCAGCAGGCCGTGGCCCCACGTGAAAGCAGTAGCCATCATCACTGCTGTCACCATTAAGCACGTACTGCACCACCCGAATCCCCTGCGCGCCTAGCTCCGCCTCGCGCGGGTCCGTAGTGAGCCGACTCCCTGCCGCTTTCCAAACCAGCCACAGCTCAGGCTTACGTGTGAAGGAGACCTTCTCGCCGAGCAGCCCCCCGGCGATCTTCTCGATTTCCTCCCGGTACCTCCCGATCTCACGGGCGAAGCGGGTCAGCTGCGCAACCAGGCACGTCATGTCCCGCGCAGACTTTAGTTCGATCAGCACCGGGATGATCGCCGACGCATCGGCGGCGGAACGCCGAAACGCGAGAAGGTCGCAGACGAGCTTCTCGCCGTTCGAGGCGTACAGCGCCAGTTCGTCGGTAATAAAGCGTAGGTCGGCGGTCGGGTCGTCGCCAGCAACCGAGCGCAGCGCCGTCATCTGCCGGTCGTGCTGGTATGCGTCGCGGATGAGAAAGGACTGGAGGCGCTTCTCGGGCGTATTCCGTCCTGGCACCTTCGTGCAGTGCTGCTCGAACTCCTCCAGATACTGCGTACGCAGGCGTTCGGCGGAATAGCGACTATGCCCGCGCTGGGGGCAGTCCAGCGTAAGGCCAACGAGCGTAATCCCATTTGCTGCCGGGCGGAAGTGGATCGGGCGTGGCTGCGCGGCAAGAATGCCCGACAGGTGCGTCCCGATAGCCTGGGCCGACTGCGCGATGCGCTCCAGGCGCGGGCGCTGATCCTCAAGGAGTGTCATAGAACGTGCGCTTTCGTGATGCGTGGGTAAGACGCCGACACCGACGGATGGGTCTGGTGGTAGTGCGCGCCGATGCTACAGAGCTCGGTGATCTTGCTCGCCCACGGGTAGGACGGCGTGATAGTCGCGTCGATCTTCGCGCGCAGGCGCTTCTGTAGCTCATCCTGACATGTCGATGTTTTCCACGCGTGCTGGCAGCGACTCCAGTACCCCGCGTAGCCATCGGCGGGGATACCGATGGCCGCGCGGTCGATGACAGGGAACAGGCTCGGGGCCAGCATATGGCTAAGCTTGCTGCCAAAGACCGGGCTGCGGACACCCTTGATTGATGCAGCCGCGAAGAAAAGCTTCTTGATATCGTCCCACGTGCAGGCGGTGAGATCAGCATTGCCGTACGTTTGCCGCACCAGCGCGTAGTGCTTCGTCAAACGTTCCATTCGCCTTGCACGGCCCTCGCGCTCCACGATCATCGTCTTTGACAGTGGCCGAAATGCCTGCCAGCTCCTCAGCGAATCCAAGCACACGTCCCAAAGCTGCTCCATGCCTTCCTGCCGGTGCCGATCTAGCCGGGCGTAGAGCGCATTGTGAAAGTCGCCCGGCCAGTTGCGCTTCCGCCAGACCATGAAGCCAGTATCTAGGAGTGCGGGGGAGATGGTAAACATGATAGTTGCTCCTGTGTGTGGTGCGGTTACGGCCAGCGCCGCGTGGTGATTGCATTTGGTCTGGCAATCTGTCTGTGCCTAGCCATCCACCTCCCACACAGTGTAGCCACCGCCCTTACCGGACGCGCCTGCTCACACACTGCACCCTGGTACGAGCGGCACGCGAAAGCGTGCGGGGGAATGGGCAGGCAGGAGGCGGCGTAGGGCTATCGGCTGTCCTCCGGCGTCGTAGCTGCGCCCGGCAGCTCGCCCAAGGTCTGGACGAGGTGCTCCAGGCTCTGCATGAGCGCGGCGGCCTCCTGCATCAGCGCCGCCTTCGTCTCCGAGTCGAGCGAGCGTTCGACCTGGCCGCTCACCCGCTCCATGCCCTGGCGCAGCTTCCGTAGGCGGGCGACGAGGACGTGCTGGGTTGGAGCTGCGCGGGCTGTCTTCTCCGCCCCCTCCGTGCTCCGCTGCGGTGATTGGTCTCCCTCCGGCGTCTGCGTGTGCCATCCTGCGACGGTCGCTGCCACCACCGGAGCGGTGACATCCTGCCCGCCAGCAGTTAGCTCGGTCAGGATCGCAGCCGCTGTATCTGGATCAATAGCACCCGCGCTGATCGCCATATGCAGCGGGCGCAATGTCCACTCAGACCAGCGCTGGCGCTGGGCGATCTCCTGACCCGCCTCTGGGAGCCGCAACATGCGCAGGAGGTCGCGCCGGCGCGAGTCCGAGAGGCGTAGGCGATCCTCAACCTCCGTCCAGGGCGCCTCGCTTCCGCGCTCGGATGTGAGCGCCTCGCGCAGGGCCATGATCGCCCAGGCCCGCTCCATATCCGTGAAGTCCTCACGCTGCTCGTTCTCGTCGAACTGGCGCAGGAGCCGTTCCGCCTCGCCGGGGCGCGGCACCTCGACGACCCAGATGGTGGGGATGTCCGTGAGGATGGCCGCCGTCCAGCGGCGCTGCCCGTGGAGCAGGCGGTGGGTGATCGCCGGGTCGTGCGCGTCGCTATCGGCGTAGACGATGGCCGGCTGGATCTGGCCGTGTGTGTGGATCGACTGCCCGAGGTCGCGCAGACCGGCAACCAAGGCGATGGCCGTGGGGTCTCCCGCCGCCTCCCGCTGTTGTAGCGCACGCGGGTATGGGATTCTGCGCAGCTGGTGGGGGTCGGGGGCGATGACCTGGACTGGGAGCTGCCTGATCGGCAACCCGCGCTCGCGGGCGCGGGCGGTGGTCTCCTCGGCGCCGCCGGCGAGCAGATAGTCGAGGTCGCTGTCGCCCGCCTCGGATGCGCCGCTAAAGAGTCGGCTCGTGTTCATCGGCGGCCGACTTGTCCGGCGGTCACGTGGCGGCATGGAGCCTCCGCAGCACTTCATCGGCGAGGGCATGGAACTGGCCTGCGGAGCGCGCCGTACGGCGGTGGCGGAAGATGCTGGACTGGGCTAAGAACGCCTCGCGCAACGGCGCATCGCGCCCGATGACGGTCTCCATCATCTGCGCGCCATACTGCTGATGTAGGTCGTCGTAGAGCTGCCGATCAATGGCGGCCCGGCCCTCGTAGTTATTGATCAGAATAAGTGGCGGCGTGAGATCGGGCGCGAAGCGCTGGCGGATGCGCTGCACCGTCTCCTCCAGGGCGACCAGCCCCTGCACGCTCAGCGCCTCGGCCAGCACCGGGGCGATGACGAGGTCGGCGGTGAGGAGCGCGTTGAACACGACGGTGCCGCGCGCGGGCGGGCAGTCAATGATCGCCAGATCGAACGGCTTGCCTGTCTCGCTCTCCGCAAATGCGTCGATGGCATCGCGTAGGGCGAAGATGCCGTCCACCTGATCGCCAAGCTCCTTGGCGGCCTTTGCGAGGAATGGATGTGCGGCGCACAGCGCGACGTTCTCCTCCTCGGTGCGCACCAGTGTCGGGCCGAGGGCGGTCTGACCGACGAGCACAGCATACGAGGATCGCTCAGGTATGACACGCGCGACCGGGACGCCGAACCATTGGGTTGCGTGCGCCTGCGTATCTAGGTCGATGACCAGCACTCGTAGGCCCGTGAGCCCCAGCGCGGCGGCGAGATGCACCGTGGTGCTGGTCTTCCCAACCCCGCCCTTCTCATTCCCAATGGTGATGACTCGCACGGCGCGCCCTTTCGTCTGCACGGTGAGGCCGTGAGACCTCACGGCCTATAGAAGTTTTCTGGTGTGGAGGCCGTGAGGTCTCACGGGTGCCGGTGTCGCTTCCCCGTTGCGGAGGCCGTGAGGCCTCACGGGTGCCGGTGGAGATCAAAGCGCAGGCGGGTCGTCGCTCTGCTCGATCATCGTCAAGAAGAAATCCACCTGCGCAAGCAGCTCCGGGCGAGCGTCCAGCGCGAGCAGAATAGCCCCCTGCGCATCGCGCGCAATGAGCGTCGCTGGCGAGACATGCAGCGCCTCCGCGATAGCGGCCAGCCGGTCGAGCCCGAGTGCCCGTCGGCCAAGCTCATAGTGCGCAATCGTGTCGCGCGCCCAGCCGAGCCGAGCGGCAAGCTCGCGCTGTGAGAGTCCGGTGCGCTGCCGGATCTCCGCAATGCGGCGGCCCACATGATGCATCGTGTCATTCCGCGCGGTCATGCGTCCCCTCGGTCTGCGGGTCAGCGAGCGGCTCACCCGTGAGCTGCTCGTAGTTGCGTGTAATAAAGGCTACGCAGTCGGCATACTGGCGCGCCGGGATGTGCTCATACTTCGCGACATTGTAGCGCGTCTTGATAGCCGACCAGATAGCCGCGAAGGCGAGACCAGGAGCTACTCCCTCCCGATCCACCCGCGCCTGCGCCCATACCTGGACAAGCTGGTGGATATGCCCGCGCTGCCCCGTGCTGAGCACCTCTGCTGAGCCTAGCATTGTCTCGATGCGCCGCAGACGATCCTCATGATCTTTCCACGCTTGGCGCGCGCGCTCCTGGCTCTGCTCAAACGCCTGCTGGCGCTCGGCGAGACCCTGCATCGCAGCATCAAATCGCTGAAGGTCATTCAGATCCTCAATCTCGCGGCCCCCGCCTTCAGGCAAGCCTGCGGCACGGCTGATCGCGGCGTAGACCTCGCGGATGCTAAAGAGCCGGAGGTAGCGCAGTCGCTCCTGCACGGTCGGGCTTGCCCGTGAGCGGTCAACGCTCGTGATCCAGGCGGGAACAAACTCAAGGATCAAAAAAGGTACTTCCTGCACACCACCCACCGTGGCGACCCGAAATGCCTGTACCCCATCACGCAGATCCTGATCCGCTCGAACTCGGCGCAGCTGCGCGCGACGATTAAGTCCCACCGCATCGCAGAGGTCGGCGAAGCTGACGTAGATCGTTCCATCACGGAGGCGAACCACCTGGCACGGGTGCTCGAAGAACGTGACCACCTGCCGCTCAACCGGGTCGTTGCTCGTCATAGCGTTCCATACAGTAAGGCTGTGTCCAGTTAGGCCACAGCAGTATAGCATGCAGGTGCGGTTGTGTCCAGTAAGGCCACAGGGGGGGTATGCGAGGGTGCTGGCCTTGTGTCCGGTAAGGCCACAGGGGGGGTATGTGAGGGTGCTGGCCTTGTGTCCGGTGAGGCCACATGGGGGGTTAGGCGAGGGTGCTGGCCTTGTGTCCGGTGAGGCCACAACGGAAGCTCGTAGCCCTGGATGGGTAGAAGTCGGCGCTTCGCCAGCAAGGAATACGGCGGGGAGGGCTACTTCTGTCGTCGCTTCCGAGCCTCCGTGCGGGCTGGCGCTCGCTTTGTATCGGGCAGGCGACGCGGCGGCTGGAGCTGCGGGGCCTGGGCCAGGAGATATGCGGCCAGGTCGTTGAGGTCATCGATACCGAGGAAGTCGGCCAGCGACCCCAGGCGGTCATAGGTGGCCCCGCTCACCATCAGGCGCAGCTCGTAACGTTCCGAGTCGTCGCGCAGGGATTGCGCCCAGGCAGATAGCTCTCTGACGGATGGCAGGGCGGTATCATTGCGCATGGGGGGCCTCTTAGGCGCGAGCGTGCGCTGTACAACGCTATCGCAATAGTTCACAAAGTCATTAGCCTGAGACGGGTTTTGGAATGGCTCGTCTGAGCACACCTGGCTCAGGACGATCACACGCGGACACGCGAGCTGCAAAACAGCTCCCTGGAGCCCAAGGGGAGCGACCTTCAGGGATAGTTTACCGCAGGAGCGTGTCGGAGAATCGTTTCAACCGCCGCATTGCGCCTTGTTTGCCGGCAAACGTAGCCCTGTTTTTACACGGATACCGTTCACGTTGTCCATGACAGCTTCGCTCCTCACAGGCCATCATGCCGAGCTGATCCCGCTGCCCGATTCCCTGCGTTGACATGGGCGTGATCAATGCGCGATGGCGCATGCCATCGGCAGCGGGGGCGGCATCAGGCGTTCTGATCGCGCTGCGACCGGGCGTTGCACCCACCCCTGGGGCGCGGCGGCGCCTCCGGCTCAGGCGGGGAAGCCTCCGGCGCGGGCGTGCTTGACTCGACCGACGCCGGTGCGCGCAGGGCGTCGCCGGCCGGTGGTGCCGCGCCCTCGCCGGCCTGCTCGGCACGCTCGCGGAGGGCGACAAAGAGATCGATGGGAAGGATCACCCCAGCGGGATACCCCTTCTGGGTGATAATAATCGGCTGGCGACGCTCGCGGCTGCGCTTGATGAGCGCGGCGAGCGCACTGGCGGCTTTCGAGATGGGCACGACACCACCGTCGAGGTCTACGTCGAGATTGAGTGAGTCGGGTGGCCTGGGCATAGGGGCATTCCTCTCTGCATCAGCACGGCGCGACGCTATCGTAGCACGATCATCCCCCCCGCAGCCCCAAGGAGTGCGATCCTCCCCCAGCGGCGCACCGCCGCTCGCGCTTGCGGGCCGCGCCGTCGTGCCCTCTCATACGGCGCAGCACAGCCCTGCACTGAAGGATGATTGATGGCACCGCCCGATCCCCAGCCGACCTGGCAGCCGATCGCCCAGCTCCCAATCGTCGCCTGGGCGATCACCGGGATGGCTGACGAGGCGGCGGACATGCTCGGCTCCCTGCGCGAGTCCGCGCCCACGCCCCACGTCCTCGACGACGCCACGGTGGAGCGGGTGATCCGGCTCTACACCGAGCAGCAGGGCGACCTCTGGCTCTCCGAGGAGCAGCTGCGCCGCTGGCATGTAGAAACGCTCACAGACGTGCAGCGCCAGGAGGTCGCCGGACTCTCCCTGCGCCTGGGGCGCCTGCGGGCCGACATCGCCGCGATTCTTGAGCTGGCCGCGTACTTGAAGCCCCGCACGATTGACCGGCAGCACTGCGCTCTTAGATAGAAACAGGGCCACGCATCGCGTGGCCCTGTTCGTGGTCGCTCACGCGACTATGCTACCGCCGTACCAGTGGGAGGTAGAGGGTTGGCAGCGCCTGAAACTGGGGCGCCCCTGTCGCTGGGGCGGTGACCAACGCGGCCCCGCGCGCAAGTGTGATCGTGAGGCCAACCTGGGTGGCGGCGGCGGTCTCGGCCGTTGTCTCCGATGCGGCCAACTCGGTCGCCGTCAGCGTGTAGCTGCGCTCGGGCGCGCTGGTGGGGAAGGACAGCGTTGCGGTAAAGCTGCCGTCGCTAGCAACGAGCAAGCTGCCAAGCATGCGGCCGTCGAGGGCGAGCGCGACGCGCGCCCCTGGTGTGAAGCTTTGCCCACGCAGGGCCACGGTGCTGCCAGGGGCGACCGTCTGCCCGCTGGCGTTGGTCAGCACGAGCGCGGCCCCTGCCGGTGCGATGGTCAGGGTGAGCCGCTCCGTCGCGGGGTCGCCCTGGCCGGCGGCCTGGATCTGGATGTCGGGGTAGACGCCGGCGCGGGTGGGGGTGCCGGACAAGACCCCGGCCGCAGACAGGCTCAGGCCTGGCGGGAGCGTGCCCGCCACTACCTGGAACTGCGGAGCCGCAGCGCCACGCGCGGTGAAGGTATGCTGATAGGGCACGCCGACCTGGCCCTGGGCAGCGGCCGGCGCGCTGGTCATCCGCACGCCCACCGGGAGCGCCCACAGCTCACGGCCGGTGGCGGCGGTAAAGGCGCTGAAGAACAGCTCGTCCCCACGCACCGTGAGCTCGGCCGGGCTGCTCCCGCCGGCGCCAGGGACAAGATCCATCGCCAGGCGCGTGCCGGCATCGGTGCCGTCCGTGACCCAGATCTCCTCGCCTGCGCTCAGGTCAGCGGCGGCGAAGAACACCCGCCCGTTGGCGGACACCATTTCGGTGATCGCACGCAGCGCGGGGCCTACCCGGCGCGTGCCGGCCGCGGTCCCGTCGCTCACCCAGAGCGCCCGGCCACCATCGGGAAGTGCGCCCACGATCAGGATCTGCTCGCCCAGCGCTGCGGTCGTGAAGGTGAGGGGTGCTCGCGCGTCGGCTCCCGGCAGGGGAAAGTCTGGCGCAAATGCCGTCGTCCCGCCTGGCGTGCCGTCACTGGTCCAGAGACTCAGCACCTGTGCCTCCGCCGTCTGGCCAACAAAGAAGACTCGCCCTGCCGCGCTGGTGATCGGCGGGCACGTTTCCCAAATACCCCCAAAGTTCACGCATGCATGTCCAGCTGCTTGTGTGGTAAGCCGGATCGTCCCTGCGGCGGTACCATCGCTCACGTAGAGGGCGCGGTGACTACTGCTATCAGGATAGGCAAAAAAGAAGAGCCGACCGTCGCTGGCGGTGAGCTGGAGCGGAGCGCCACCGCCGTCTGCATTGATGTCGCGCACCATGCGGGTGCCCGCAGCCGTCCCATCGCTGCGCCAAAGCTCGCGCCCGTGAACGCCGTCATCGGCGACAAAGTAGAGCGTGTCGCCCACGGCGGTCAGTTCGGCGGCGGGTGGATAGCTCACGAATGCCCCAAGATCGTACACCATGCGCGTCCCAGCGGGCGTTCCGTCGGTGACCCAGAGCGAGTGCTGGCTCGGGGCGTGCTCGCGCAGAAAGAAGAGCTGCTGGCCCGCAGCGGTCAACTCGTGATCGAAGATATTCTGGTCTCCATCGTCAAGTGGCACCAATGCAGTCGCAGGGCCGAGGGCGGCATCCGTCGCCCAGAGCTCCTGCCCGCTCGCCCCATATGTGACATAGAAGATCTTGCTGCCTGCGCTGGCAAGGGAGCGGCCGTATGCAACGAAGGTATCCGCACGGCGCGTAGTCCCCGCCGCTGTCCCGTCACTCCGCCAGAGTCCGTCCGCCTGGTCCGCGCTGTCGGCGGTGAAATAGAGCGCCTCCGTGGTCGCAAGGAGGCCAGTGGGTGAGGAGTCGCGGCCGGTGGGCGCCTGTATGCGGAGGGGCTGTGTCCCCAGGGTCGTGCCGTCGGAACGCCAGAGGTCGCTCGTCGTGGCATTCTGGAGGAGAAACAGCAGCTGCGTCCCGAAGGCCATCAGGCCGCCTGGCCAGGGCAGCCAGGTGTCGGAAAGATCGCGCACGAACACGGTTCCGGCCTCAGTGCCATCAGAGCGCCAGAGCATAGTGGTTGCCGCAACGCCTCGTGTGAGAAAGAAGAGCGAGCTGCCAAGCGCCAGCATGTCGGAGGGCGCGCTGTTGTTCGGCCCTGGAACGAGATCGGCGATGCGCGTAGTCCCCACCAATGTTCCATCACTGCGCCAGAGCTCGCCGCCACTCGCTGCGTCGCTCGCCGTGAAAACGACCAGATCGCCGAATGCCGTAAGCTGGAGCGGCACACTGGTCGCGATAGCAATGGGCTGCGTTCCGGCGGTCGTGCCGTCGGTCACCCAGAGTTTGCCCTCAGGGCTGTTGTCGGTGCTGAGAAACAGCCGCGTACCCACCGACACCGCATCATATATCTCAACCCGCGCCGTTCCAGGGGCGAGTTCGCGCAGGGGCTGCGTCCCTGCGGTCGTCCCATCACTCGCCCAGAGATCGTAGCCAAGGGTGGGATCATCCACGAGCAGCAGCAGCGTCGTCCCTGCTAGGCCGATCACTTTGGGTCGCCCACTGACCATATCAGGAAACATGCTGATGCGGCGGGTGCCCGCTGCGGACCCATCGCTCGCCCAAAGCTCGTCGCGCCAGCTGGTACTGTCAGTACGCAGAAAGAAGACCTGATCGCCGACGACAGTGAGGTTGTACGGGCGAAGCGCGGAGCCATCCGTTGTGGGCCGCACGATCTGTGTCCCGGCGGCAGTCCCGTCGGTGCGCCAGAGCTCTCGCTCAAACGCGGCGTTACCCGCGCTGAAAAAGAGCGTATCGCCGACCACCACAAGCTCTTCGATGTAACGCGGCCGCAGCGCCTCGGACGGCACAACGAGTCGTGTCCCAGCCGCCGTCCCGTCGCTGACCCAGAGATCATCGCTGCTCGCCGTACTGGCACTGAAGAAGAGCTGCGATCCCATCGCCGTGAGATTTGCGATTCCCAGGGAGCCGGCCCCAGGAACGAGCTCACGAACGAGGGTCGTTCCGGCTGCGGTGCCGTCGGTGCGCCAGAGCTCGGTACCGTGAGCCGCATCACCGCCGACAAAGAACGCGGCCTGGCCCACCGAGGTGAGCTGGCTAGCATAGCCCAGCAGCGATGCGGGTGCTGGGAAAAGATCGCGCACGAGGCGCGGCGGCGTGTCGGCGGCGTAGGCGTGCGGAAGGGTGGTGCCGCCGCACAGGGCGAGCAGCAGGAGGGCGAGCAGCGGCCAGCGGAGAGAGCGGTTGCGCACAAGCATGAAAGTCCTTCCAGAACGAACGGGGAGAGCGATGCGGCGAGGGATGGTTCGCGGGAAGGGGAGTGGTGGGAGCGGTGGTAACGCGTGGCGCTATGGCCTGACGTGCGCAGCCGATGTTTGAGACGGGCATATGCTTGGTGCGGCTACTCAGGCATACTGCATGCTTTCTAATTGGAGATACACAATTTTACGTGAGCCATGCCAAGTATAGCCCCCGCTGCTACGCTAGCGTTACAGGGGGGCCTTCGACATGGCAGAACTACTCGACGCGCGGGTCCTCCGCGCGCTGCGCGAGGCCCAGGGCTGGGATCAGCAGACCCTCGCCCAGCACGCCGGCATTGACCCATCGGTCGTCTCACGCCTTGAGCGTGGTCTTCAGGACGATCTTCGCGCCTCGGTGCTGGTCGCCCTTGCCCGTGCGCTCACCACTCCTGTGGATTCACTCCTGCTTGACATCCCCCTCCCCCCGCGCTTTGACCCCGACCTGACCGCCGCCCTGGCCAAGCTTGATGGGCTCAGCTCCGCCCAGCAGCGCCAGATCGCAGCACTCCTTCGCGCCTATGTGGCGACCATCCCCGACCACTCCCCATAAGCCCAGGCCTGTGGCTGACGGTGGCCGCCGTGGGCGCACCCGCACGCTGCTGGCATAGGGGGCTAGGCAGACGCCTGGCCCCCTGTGCATGGCGAACCGAGTTCAAGGTGACCCCGAAAACACGCGGGCTTCGCAGAGGTCGGCCAGCGCCGTCTCGGGTGTCGATGGGGTTAACACCCTTGGTATAGATAGAGGCGCCACCATTACGTCCCGCAGGCGCGATCAGGGCGTCGCATATGCGCCCGGCGCAGCAGGCTTTGCGCGTCCCCGCAGGTGCGTCATCGCGGCTGGGTGGCGAGCGTCCGCAGCGCTGAGCAAGCACCGTAGCACGTATCGTGATGGCGTTCGTGCGGCGCTCGCTCCTGACAGGAAGAGCGGAACACACTGCTTGACACGAGTATTATCATAATTACGGTAATTACGGTAATTATGAAAGCGCAGCGATGGCAAAGGCACTCGTCACACGCGAGGCGGTCTTTGAGGCCGCCGATGCCCTGGCCGCCGCTGGCGATGAGCCGAGCATGCTCATAGTCCAGGAACGCATTGGGGCCGGCAGCTACACCACGATCAAGCGGTACCTCGATATCTGGAAGGCCGAGCGGAAAACGGCGGCACCGGCCATCGCGGTGCCGCCCGATCTGACGACGCGCGGCCAAGCGTTTATTCAGACCGTGTGGGCCAGTGCTGCTACGATCAGCGAGCAGCGGGTCGCAGAGGTACGTGCCACCGCAGAGCAGCAGGTGCGTCAGGCGACCGCAGCCCTCACCGCAGCCGAAGCGACGATTGCCCACCTGGAGGCCGACGCAGACCAGGCGCTGCGGGAGCTCGCTGACCTGCATCGGCAGCTCGCTGAGGCCCGTACCTCGGGCGACGCAGCCACACCGCAGCGCGGGTGGCCGACGCCCGTTCGACCGAGCAGGAGCAGCAGATCGCCGACCTGCGGCAGCAGGTGCTACACCAGCAGGGTGCGCTGGAGACGGCCCGCATATTTGTCGCCGATCACGCCCGTCTCAGCGGCGAGCGCACCGCCGTGCGCCAGCAGCTCCACGATCAGGCTGCGCTGATCGAGCGACTGACCACGCGGGATCGGTGAGCAGCGCGCGGCCGCGCTCCACGTACGGGCGCATCGAGGGATGCGCCTCGGCGTCGGCGCCGGTGGGGTGCGCCACGAGGCAGTGCGGCCGTCAGCGGGCACGCCGTCGCGAGGGAGCGGCTCCAGGAAATCGCCTGCGCGTACGCAACGCATTGCGCGAGTCTGTCTACCGCCGCTGTGTGCCGCCAACGCAGCACCCGCGCCGGCGCGGTGGTGGCGTAGGCAACGACGAGCCGCCCACGTATC
>Ga0335394_10003559_pt1 | contig 17692 bp, 15 predicted proteins | sample MAT03_FD_205741 | JGI IMG/M metagenome (GOLD analysis project Ga0335394, IMG submission 205741) | Freshwater microbial communities from Lake Fryxell liftoff mats and glacier meltwater in Antarctica - MAT-03 (spades assembly) (version 2) ... | reverse complement strand
CGATCGGGAGGAAAAACGGGGTCAAAGGGGTCAGGTCGTGTAGTTTGTACTTTAAGCAGGATAAGGATGCTTTATGGCGGTGTAGGCCGAGGAAAACGTCCAACGAAACCTCCGAGCCGGGCGCAACCGACCGGCGGCGGCGGTCAGTTTGCGATTCGACTTTTTTTTGCGAAGGTCAAACCGCACGACACTTTCCCTTAGCCGAATCTCCTCGGTCCTCGGTCGCGACAAATTCCTTGGCCGGTAGGCCGCAACGCTGCAGCCGTCGAATGGCCGGCACCGAACCCAGTCGCGACTTCGCGCTGCCTCTCGGGCGGCTGGGCGTTAATCGACTTTGCCATGGAGCGCCTTGATAAGGTTTGAAAGTTTGCTGGCGACGAAGCTTATTTTCGATCGAGCAACGGATTGCGCCATTTTAGGGCAGGGAAGCGGGAGAAATCGGCGTCATTGGCCCGATGCTATCTCTATTTGAAAACCGTTCGCTATCCGGTTCGTGCTGGCCAAGTCCATCCGGCGCGCTCGAACCGGCACCGTTGTCAGGCCGCACCAAGCTGGGAGCACCGGGCCGGTTTCCTTTTTTTAAATGGCGCGGGATCGTGCGGGGCTGGCCTCCGACAATGTTTCTCCGGGCACGAAAGCGGGCAGGATGAGGTTGGGAGTCATCGTGACCTGATGCCCGGAAAGCATGCTTTGCGCAATGCGGACGGCGAGGCGCGCCTGTTTGGCGACGGGACTTTGATAACGCGTGATTTCCGGCAGCCCGAGATCCACGGACACACTTGTCTCCCGGCAGACGAGCGAGACCTCATTGGGCACCCGCCGGCCCGTCCGCAGGAGGAATACCAGCACCATGAGAAGATGCTCCACGTGAACGCAGAAGATCGCGGTGGCGGAGTTCGTGCTGCGCAGCATATGGTCCAAGGTCGCCGGCAGGCCTGCGCGCCGGGAGCCGGCCGCGATCACGACCACCGAGTTCTGCTTTTCCTGCTGGTGAAAATACTCGGAAAGTCCACGTAGGCAAGCGAGGTCGCCCGCGAGCGGTTGATGCGGGAGGACCAGTGCCACCCGCCGGTGGCCGTGCTTGGCGAGGCAGCCCGCGGCGTGCCACCCGATCGCGTAGTAATTGACGTCGACGGAGGGCAGTTCGACGCCCGGGTGGCACGAGCCAAGGACCAAGGTGGGGACGCGGGCCTCGGCAAACCACCTTTGGATAGCCGCCGAGGCGCCAAGCAACAGCCAGCAGACATGCCGCCGGCCGCTTACCATGGTGGCCAGGCGGGATTCGGGATGCCGTCCGGCGAGTGCGCGGTTGAAGGTTTCCTCCCAGCCGACTCCCTGTTCGGCAAAGCGGGCTCGCAATTCCATGAGCACGGGATGCCCGCTGAAGCCCCTCGTTTCGCGCGACGAGGGAACAACCAAGCAGACGGTGGGCGGAGCGTTGAATGAATTTTTGTGGCTCGTCGGCAGGAGCCGGGTGCGGCATCCCTTCTTGATGGCGATGAAGCCTTCTTCCGCCAGCCGGGCAAGGGCGGCGCGGACGGTGGGCCGGCTGACGCTGAGGCGGCGCGCGAGCTCATGTTCGCCTGGCAGGAGCTCGCCCCACGCACCCTGGAGAATCGATTCCCGGAGCGCGGCGGCCGCCTGATCGGATACGCTCGCGCGGTGGAACTCCGAAAGCGCAGAGGTGTGGGACTTCACGTGAGGCAACGTGTCACTTTTTTTGATAGCTTGTCGAACCTTTAGGAGTGGATGGGCGGACACATTTTGAATCGCATGATTCCGCTCACCCCCGCCGATGCATTTTCGCCCCGTCGTATTGCCACCGATTCCGGCGCCAAGTCCCACCGCCGTCGCGACCTTCTCCCGGTGCGGAAATTTGCGGCGCTCGTCCTCGGTCTCGTCTTGCTCGCCGGCCTGCGCGCCGCCCCGGCTCTGCCGCCTCCCCACGACATCAGCCCGACGCCGGAACACCCGCGCAATACGGAAGGGGCTTTCGTCACGCTGCGCTCTGGCCGAATTCTTTTTTCTTATTCGCAGTTTTCCGAGGGCCAGCACGATCACAGTCCGTCGGCCATCGCCGAAATTTATTCGGACGATCGGGGAAAGACCTGGAGCCAGCCGCGTGTCGCGGTGCCGACCGGACGATACCAGAATATCATGAGCGTTTCGTTCCTGCGGCTGGCCAGCGGCAAGATCGCGCGGTTTCACTGCGTGAAGAGAAACAAGTGGCTCGACTGCCATCCGCTCCTGTCGATCTCGACGGACGAAGGCACGACTTGGTCCGAGCCGAAGACAGTGCTGGCGGCGCCCGGTTATTTCGTGCTGAACAACGATCGGATCATCCAAACCTCCAGCGGCCGTATTGTCATTCCGCTGGGCTATCACCGCACCTTGGGGAGCGAGGACGAGCGGTCGTCGTGGGACTCGCGCGCCATTACCCTGTGGATCTACTCCGACGACGAAGGCGCGACGTGGAAGGAAGCGAATACGTGGTGGGGGCTTCCTGTCGCGAGTGCATCCGGGCTGCAGGAACCGGGCGTCGTCCAGTTGCCCGACGGCTCGCTCTACGGTTGGAGCCGCACGGACCAGCGTTTCCAGTATGAGTTCACGTCAAAGGACGACGGGCTGACCTGGACCGCGCCCGTGCCCACGTCCCTCAGTTCGCCGAATTCGCCGGCCAGCATCAAACGGGTGCCGCAGACCGACACCCTCATGGTGGTTTACAATGACCACTCGGGACGCGTGCCGGCGCCGGAGAGGCTGACGCAACGGGCGCCCTTGGTGGCGGCGTTCTCGACCGACGGGGCGAAGAGTTGGGGTGCGCCGCAGGTGATTGAGGACGATCTCACCGGCTGGTTTTGCTACACCGCCATTCATTTCACCGACGATGCGGTGCTGCTCGCGTACGTGGCCGGCAATGACCAACTGGGCCGGCTCTCCCGGCTGCGGATCAGGAGCGTCCCGTTGGCGGCGTTGAACATTCCGAAAGCTCCAGCCCGATGATTAAAACTCTCCTTGTCCTGGGCCTGGCGCTTGTGGCCGGGCGGCTCGCCGCCGCCGAGCCCGTCAACGCGGTCGCGAACGTCCTGCCGAACACCCCGCAGCATCCGCGCAATTCCGAAGGGGCGTTCGTGACGCTCACGTCCGGCCGGATCCTTTTTCTTTATTCGCAGTTTTCCGGCGGCTCGTCCGACTTCAGCCCGTGCCGCATCGCCCAGATGTCCTCCGACGACCAGGGGCGGACCTGGACCGAGCCGCGCGCGCTCTTCACCCCGGAGCCAAATACGATGGAGATGAGCGTTTCGCTGCTCCGGCTGGCGAGCGGGAAGATCGCCCTTTTCACGCTCATCAAGCGCGGGACCCTGGACTGCCGTCCGTATCTGCGGATCTCCAGCGACGAAGGAGTCACCTGGTCCGCGTCCCGCAGCATCCTGAAGGCGCCTGGCTATTTTGTCCTGAACAACGACCGGGCGATCCAGACCTCGCGGGGCCGCTTGATCGTCCCGGTGGCGTTTCATCGCACCACGCGGGAGGTCGATGACGGAACCGGGCACAGCATCGATCACCGGGGCCTCGCCCTCTGGTATTATTCCGACGACGAAGGTGCGACGTGGACCGAGGCGAAAACCTGGTGGACGCTGCCGGTGGCCAGCACGACAGGATTGCAGGAGCCGGGAGTGGTGGAACTGGCGGACGGTTCGCTTTTCGGCTGGGCCCGAACCGACCAAGGCCGCCAGTATGGATTCCGGTCGGTTGACGGCGGAGACACGTGGAGCGCTCCGCAGCCGACGACGCTGCGATCGCCCGCCTCGCCGGCCAGTATCAAGCGCCTTCCGGACTCCGCGGATCTGCTGGCGGTCTTCAATGACCACTCCGGCCAGTTTCCGTTCACAGTCTCGGCATCGATCTACCGCAGCCGGACCCCCCTCGTGGCCGCGCTTTCGTCGGACGGTGGCTCCACCTGGCGCACGGCCAAGCTGCTCGAAAGCGGTCCACGCAGCGATTACTGTTACATCGCGATTCATTTCGTGGGCGAGGCGGTGCTTTTTGCCTACATGGACATGAGCGACGGCGCGAAGAATTCTCACATTATCCGACGGGTGAATACAACCTGGCTCACCGCGCCCGACGACGCGACGACGACCAAGGCCAGGGCCATTCTCCACGACATCTTCGACCGTGACGAAACCTGGATCAAAATCCATGCCGCGGAGGCGTTGCTCGCCGGTGGCGAGGCGATCGCCATGCGCGAGCGATTCCTGCAACTGGCGTCCAAAGCGGACTCGCTGCTTTATCGCGTCGGTGTCTGGCGGGTCCTGGCGAATACGTCGCCGACCCAGGCCGAACGCGACGAGTGTGTGGCGCAAATCGAGAAAATATTTCTGAGTCCGTCTCCGTCCGACCTACCCCAGGCGCTCGAAACGCTCTGCAAGCTGCGCGTCCGCGTGGACGGTCCGGTTCTCGACCTCGTGCGCCGTTCCGTCGACGGTCCCTCGGAATCGATCGGTGCGTTGGCGCTCTGGTCGCTTTGTCTGCGGGACGAGCCGACGGCGTTGGAGCGGCTCTGCAGCCTGCTACGTTCGCCCAACGCCAGCCTCCGCTTGAGTGCAGCCTATGCACTGCGCTGGCTCCGCACGGGCGACACGACGGCGTTGAGAATGCTGGCGCAAGCGGCGGACGCGGAGGCGCCGAGCACCGAGGCGTATGCGTATCTGTTGAGTGCGGCCTTCGCCCTCGATGCCAACCCCGCCCGCCGCCCCGCGTGGCGCACGGCCTTGGAGCAGGTTCTGGCCAAAGGGTCGATGGATGCCCGCTTCGAAGTATGTAACGGGCTCCTTCAGCAGTCCACGGCGGCCAGCCTGCGGCATTACGTGCCCCTCCTGGACGATCCGGGCGCCGATACCCGCGTGGGAGCGGCTTTGACGATCTTGTACGTGCGTGCGCGCGAGTAGTCAGTGCAGGCTCCGCTGGATTTCGCACCAAGGGAGGCAGCTGCCTTGCGGAGAGAGTAGTCATTAGCAGCATCCTCGGGCTATGACCACCGTTACAGCGACTACACCTGTTCCAATCGGGCTTTGATCGCTCGCCAGTTAGGACACATTTGATCCAGCAGATTGAAGAAAGCACGGTCGTGCTGAGGGTGCTTCAAATGACAAATTTCGTGGGTGATGACATAGTCGATGCAGATCGAAGGCGCTTTCACTAACTCAGGGTTGAGAGATATGCGACCGTTCCGGTGTGAACTGCCCCACCGTTTCGGCATCTTAAGGAGTTGCATCCGCGGCGGTGGAAGTTTGCGTTCGCTGCACCATTTCCGCCACTTCGTGACGCGAGCCGAGAACTGCTCAACGGCTTTCTCGCGGAACCAGCGGTTGAGCAAGGTTTCTACTTCCGTGGGACTGCCGGTTTTAGTGGCTACTTGAAAATAGCCGCCCACGAGTTTTACACCGACTTGCTCGTCGCGCCGCACCTTGAGACGGTATTGCCGGCCTAGGTAGCGATGGGTCGCTCCCCGCACTCGCACCCGATGGGCGTGGCGCATACAAATGCCTCCAATTGTAGAGCCTCTCGACCCCCACTCCTATCTCTTCGGCTACCGATTTGACGGTCCGATCCTCTCGCATCGTCAGCTCCACGGCATGACGTTTGTACGTCTCGTCGAACCTGCGCCGCGGGGCAGCCCCATTTCCATTCCGTTTCGTGTCCTTCATGATTTTTCTTTCCACCGCTAACCTGGCCGACAATGCGTCCGGCGCTGTTTGGTCGCTTCCTGCGGCAAGCCTTATAGCTCCTGTCCTCGGAAGCGACCAAACAGCTCACCGTAAACGCACTTGTCTGTGTCCACTAATTCGAGGCAATCACACGGCTTCGGCCGTGATGCTGCCGGCGTGGGTGAGAATCTCGCGTTCGCTGATCTGGAGGAACTGATCGAGTTTCTTGATCCAGTCCTGCATCGTCATTTGCTTGCGGTTCATCGCCTGCAGCTCCGCAAATTCGAGGTAGATGGTGACGATGCGGTTGAGCTGATCGATTTCCTCGGTGGACAGGTAGTTCTTGGCGACGGCGACATCGGCTTTCCGCGGTCGCACTTGGCCTTTGGGCCATGACGTGAGCCCCGCGTTCGGTTTGCTGGCGTCGGAGCGATCACGAATTACCTCCGCGGCGGTGTGACCGTGCGCAGCCCAGTGCATTTTATTTTGCATCGTGGCGAAGAATTTTTGCGACGCCTCGGCCGTCGGGGAGTAGTCGATACTGGTGGCGTAGATTTCGAGAACCTTGCGCCAGAATTCCTTTTCCGACGACCGGATGTCGCGGATGCGGGCGAGAAGCTGGTCGAAATAAACGCTCCCTTTGCCCTGCTTGAACTTCTCGTCATTGAGCACGAAACCTTTGACGAGGTAGTCGCGAAGCTGCTGGGTGGCCCAGACGCGGAATTGAACGCCGCGAAGGGATTTTACGCGGTAGCCGACCGAAATGACGACATCGAGGGAGAAGTGCTCGATGTCCCGGCTGACCTCGCGTCCTCCCTCGATTTGAACTGCTGCAAAAAATACAGCAGTTGCCCCCGGTTTCAGTTCCTCATCGTCATAAACGTTTTGGATGTGACGGGAGATGGTGGTTTTGTCGCGCTGGAAGAGTTCGGCGATCTGACCGACCGAAAGCCAGACGGTCTCATTGACAAGGCGGACGTCGATGCGGGTCTGGCCGTCCTCGGTCTGGAAGAGAAGGATTTCGCCGGGGTCGGTCATCCGAGGGCCTCCTCGTAGCGGTGGAGCGATTCGAGGACTCGCTCGGCGACGAAGGCGCGGAAGGCTTGGGGCGTGCCGCTTTCATCGGCGGCGGAGAGGGCGTGGTAGTAGGCGGCGCGCTGGGTGTTGGCGGCGCGGATGATGGTGAGGGGGAAGCCGCGCTGCATGAGGTGGAGGTTCATGACGAGGCGGCAGACGCGGCCATTGCCATCAATGAAGGGGTGGACTTGGGCGAGGCGCAGGTGGAGGTCGGCAGCAATCTCGACGGGGTGGCCGGCGGGAGAGGCTCCATACCAAGCGAAGACCGCGGCCATGAGGTCGGGCACTTTTAGGGGGTTCGGCGGCATATGGCGCGAACCGGAGATGCGCACGGGCACGGTGCGGTAGCGGCCGGCCCACTCGTCCTCGATTCCGCGCAGGATAAACGTGTGGAGTTGAAGGAGGATTTTTTCGGAAAAGGCGGACTGGTCGGCGACGAGTCGGCGGAGCAGCTGGAAGGCGACGAGGTGGTTCTTGGCCTCCAGGTGATCCTTCAGGGGTTTGCCATGAACCGTGAGGCCGCGCCGGATGACAACCTCGGTCTCGGCGAGGGTGAGGGTGTTGCCCTCAATGGCGTTGGACTCGTGGATATAGTCGGTCTCCTCGGCCTCGAAGACAGTGGCGAGGCCGCGCACTTGCTCGCGGGAGAGAGGACGGCGGGCATCGAGACAAGCCTTGAGGGCATCGATCTCGGCGAGGTGCGGCGTGGGTGTCATGGGGAGGAGGAAAGTCGGAGGCGAAGGCTGAACGAAACGACTCCGTCGTTCCGCTACGGGGATGAGGATTAGAGGCCCAGCTCCTTTAGGTAGCCGGCCATCTTCTGGCGAACGGTGACGAGTTCGCTCTCGAGTTGAGCGATCTCTTTTTTCACGGCTCCGAGGTCGATCTCAGCTTCTTCCTCGAACGTGTCGACGTAGCGCGGGATGTTGAGATTGAAGTCCTTGTCCGCGATCTCCTGCGCGGTGGCACGGTAGGCGTATTTCCCGACGGTCTGAAAGGCGCGGTAAGTCGCGACCATCTTGTCGAGGTGGGCATCGGTGAGGAGGTTTTGATTCTTGGCGTCGGCGAACTCGCGCGAAGCGTCGATGAAAAGCACGTCGTGGTGCTTTTTCCCTTTGTTGAAAAGGAGGATGGCGGAAAACGCCTTCGAGTTTGGCCTTGTTGGCCTCCTCGATGTGTTCGAGGGCGATGTTGATGCGCTGGCCGATGTCGGCCTCGTTGCGCTGGGCGTAGAGACTGTCGAAGTCGGCGGCGTCGGGGAGCTGAAAACGTTCGCGGGCAAGACGACGGGCGATGCGGACCGGGTCACCTTTATATTCAGCCGCGTAACGGTCGCGGTGATCTTTAACGACGTCGCTGATGTATTTCACGAACAGCATCACGAGGATGTAGTTCTTGTAGTCAGAAGGATCGAGGCTGCCACGGAAGGTATCGCAGGCACGCCACGCGACGTTGTTGATCTCGTCTTGATTGATGTTGGACATGGACGGAAAGGTTCGGGGCTACGCTTGGAAGGATTGGAGAATGGCGTGGTCGATCAGGGTGGCACGACTGCTGGCGAGAGTTTCCATGAGCTGCTTTTCGCGAAGTCTCAGCTCGTGAGTCAATTCGCGTCACTCGAAAATTGCGCCAAATATTTGCCATTGATCAGCCAGCGGACGCTGATCCGTTTTTTTACGCTGCGGACTTCCATGACTTGGAAGCCCTGCGGCTTTGGCTGGCACTTGTGCGACATGCCAAGAAGGGGCATATGCAAGGTTGGCCGGGGCGTTATGATAGACCGTTACGCACTGGCATGAAGAAGGATTTTTGAATGTGCTGGATCCTGCTGAGACGTTTATTCTGACGAAGACGGGTTCACACCCGATCCTCAACCTAGCCGCAATAAAGAAACGCCAAGCGGGAGCAATCACCTACGAGCAATTCCTGAACGAGATCCTGAATTAGGGACGGTCTACTCATCATCTACCTCGTGGGGAAACGAGTGAACCATTTTGGCCGTGATGGCGACATGCACATGGAGTTCTTTCCGGTTTTGAAACAGAATCATGTTTTCACGCTGAGGGGATTCGGGCCTCTCGAAATTGCGCAAAGGTTGTCCAGAAGGTGTCTTTGCCCTATCCTTTTTGCACCTCTGTACATCTGATTTGCTGTTCTAAGTCACTAACCATTGAATGAGTCTTTTTTTCCGTGCGACTTGGCTCCGGATGTAGAAGAGACTTTCAGGGGTGGAGAGCCATCACGCGTGAGACGGCAAACGCCAGCGCGACCAACGCGACGCCCCTAAAGGCCCAAGCGATGGCGGGAGAACGGCCTTTGAGCGGTACGAGACTGAACAGGCATCCCGCGAGCAACGTGACGAGCAGGGAGCTGGGGCCGATCCACTGGAAGCTTACGCGGGGCATGCCCGTCAACGTGTCCCAGTAGCCGACGACGATGGCGGTGGTCAGCCCGTAAAGGGCCCCGAGGATGGCGCCGGTGGATGTGGCGAAACGCACAAAGAGCGCCAGGAAGAAAAAGCCGAACATCGGGTAGAAGAACACATTCACGGTCTTGCTCGAAACTTCGACCAGGTTTCCCGTCACCAAACTCATGGCGAGGCTGCCGAGCGTGATGATGACGCCGATCCCGAGGGAGAGCAGCCGGGCGATCTTCATCTTGGAGCCTTCCGCCGTGGTGCCCTTGCGCACCCTGGGTTCGACGACTTCCTGATTCAGCACCGCGATGATCGAGTTGATGCCCGGGGCGACGCCGGACACCGCGGACGTGAGCAGACCCGCGACGACGAGCCCGGAGACACCGGTGGGCAGCCCGTGGCCGAGGAAATAGGGGAAGAGCCCATCGCCGCCACGCCCCAGCACCATCCCGGGTGGTAGCTGTTCGGGATGGAGCGAAAAATAACCGAGGAGCGCGGCGCCGACGCAGCCAAGGCTGAGCAGAGTGATGCCGACACTCAGGTGACCGAACATGACCGCCCGGCTGGCCGCGGCGGCGTTGCGCGTGGTGAGGTAACGCTGAATCGCCACCTGATCCGAACCGCCGGCACAGACAGTCGAAATAAAGTAGGAAAGGAAGGTGCCCACCACCGTCAGCCGGACATGGGGATCCGCGCTGAAGAAAGGCTGCGGCATCCAATACGCGGGAGCCTCCTGCGGCCACCAGGCCCGGACCCCACCGGCATACAGCGTAATCAGTCCGACGGTCAGCGCCGCGCCGAGAAGGAGGAGGGCAAATTGCAGCAGCGCCGTCGTCATCACGGCCTGGATCCCCCCCGCCAGAGTGTAAACGGTGGCGATCAGGCCGATGGTCGCAGCGATCAGCGGCAGCCAACGGCGATCGCAGCCAGTGACGTTCACCAGCACCACCGAGGCGGCGTAAACGACCAGCGACATCCAGACGAGGCGAACACAGATGAAGGTGAAGGAGGCTGTCAGGCGAACCGGGCGGCCCAGCCGGGTTTCGAGCAATTCGTAGCCGCTCGTGATGGGCAGCCGCATGAACGCGGGGATCAAGTATCGGGTGATGATGAAGTAGCTGAACGGCAGGGCGGCCACCGATCCGAAGACAAGAACCGGGCCGTTTTGCACCACCTCTCCCGGAACTCCGATGTAGGCGATGATGGTGAACATCGCGGCGAAAAGGGAAACGCCCGCGAGTACGGGGCTGCGATTTCGGCCAGCCACAAAAAAGTCCTCCGTCGTTTTTTGGCGGCGGGCGAAATAAAGCCCGACGCCGAGCAATAGAAATCCGCAGAGGACGACGATGGCGAGGTCGAGGGCACCAAAGCCATGGTGGGTCGATCGGACACCCATTGCGGCGATCATGGTTTGGATGCCGGCGGCACGGTCTTCGGGATCAGGTCGATGCAGGAGGAAATTCGATCGCGGTAGGCCACGAGGATGGAAGAGAACATCAGCCCCGCGGGCGAAATTCCGACCAAGGCCGAAGTGGGTCGCGCGGTTGCACGCCGGCGTTGACGGGGAAGGGCGGCCAAAAGCCACGCAGAATCGCCTCGACCGAGTCCGCCACCGTGCGGTGCAGATGCGCCATCGAATCGAGGGAGGATGCGGCATAGTGCGGCGTCATCACCACCTGATCCATCGAGCGCAAGGGACTGTCGGCGGGAAGCGGTTCCTCCTCGAAGACATCCAGCGCGGCGCCTCCCAGACGATTTTCCTCCAGCGTGCGCACCAGGGCCGGCTGGTCGACGACTCCGCCGCGGCTCGTGTTCACAAGGAAAGCGGTGGGCTTCATCGCCCGCAAAGCGTCCTCGCCGATCAGGTGCTTGGTTTCGGGGGTGAGCGGTAAGTGGAGCGAAACGAGATCGGATTCGCGCAGCAGCCGATCCATGCCGACGAGTTCGACGGGCGAGCCCGGGGGCATCGAGCGGACGAAGGGATCCGTGACCAGAATCCGCAGTCCAAAGCCCTGCATCTTTCGCGCCACTGCCTGGGCGATACGGCCCCATCCCACGAGACCGAGCGTCATGGAGCTCATCCGGCGCAGGGGAGGGCTGAGCTTGAAATCCTGCCAGCCGCCCGACCGAATCTTGCGATCGAAGAAACAGATCTTCCGCGCGCTCGCGAGCAGCAGGGCCGCCGCATGATCGGAAACCTCTTCCGTACAAAAATCCGCCGTGTTGGCCACCACCACTCCGCGCCGCGTCGCTTCCGCCTGGTCGACACTCTCGATCCCGACGCCGTAACGGACGATCGCGCGGCAGGCGGGCAGCGCGGCAATGACGCGCGCCGTCAGGGGCGTATGAGGGAATTCGAGGAGGACCACCGTGGCGTCGGTGCAAGCGGCGACGATCTCGTCTTCGGTGCTCGCACGCCGCAGGACGAGTTCGCCTCCGGCGGCCTCGATTTGTCTTCGCTCGACGTCGTAGACGAAGTTGCAGTCGACGTTGACAACCTGGGGGCGCGACATCGGCGTTCAGGCGGCCACCAAGGGGACGAAGCTCCGCTTGGACACCAGGAGATCCTGCCGGTAGCCGAGGCCATCGGCCCCGCTCACGGCGGCCTTGATCTGCGCCAGGCATTCGGCGGTCAGCGGGTATTCGAGGAGATTTACGTTGGTGGAAAAGACGCCGAGCTGGACCAGCAATTCCTTGAGCCCGGTCATCCAGCATTCGATCTTCGTTCCCCCGTACACGCGGTACATGAGGTCATTCATCCGGGCCTGCGCGGCTTTTGCCCGAGACATGTCCCCGGCGCGCACCGCCGCGACGATCTCGCGCGCCATGGCGGCGTTGAAAATACCGCCGCCCAGGAGCAGGCCGTCGTAGCCGGCTGCGAGATACTCGTCGCAATCGAATTCCGACCCGGAAAAGATCGACAGCCCCGGCCGCTTGCTGCGGGCGTCCAGATAAACGCGACGACGCGACTCCTGTTGGGAGCTGTCCTTCACCACGACGATGTTGGGCTCGGCGAGCAACTCGGGGAGATGCGAGTCCGGCACCACGTAGGGACTGTTCGCGCCCCGGTCATACAGGCCGACGGGGAGCGGACTGCGCCGCGCAACCTCGACGTAATGGGCGAGGAGGCGCTTGGTGGTGGCGTTCAGGAAAAATGAGGGAGCCGCCACGACGGCCATTTCCACGCCCCAGGCGGCCGCACGCTCGACGTTGTCCAGTACGCGAACCCACGAATTGTCGGACACCTGCATGGCCACCGTCAGTTTTCCTTTGGCGGCCTCGACTGCGGATCGGGCGAGGACTTCGCGGTCGCTGTCCCGGAGCCACGGTCCCTCCCCGCAGGTTCCGGCCAGCATGATTCCAGAAACGCCCAGATCCGCGTGATGCGACACCATGCGTTGCACCGAGGCGACGTCGACGCGGCCCTCGGCCGTGAATGGAGTGGGGGTGGCAGACCAGACGGAATCCCGCTGGAGAGTAATGGTTTTCATCCGACCTCAAGATGCCCAACGAGGCAGTTTCAAAAAGAAGCCATCTGCTGACAAAAAAAGTGACAGCTTCCGCCACGGGCACCGCCAATTCCCTCGGGCCAGCGCGATCCTCGCCCGAAGCGCTCCGATCGACGGCCGGCATTTTGTTTGACTAGAGATGGGTTCTGTCGCGTCAACGAAGCCTCGGGCGCACCTGATGGCCAGGGCCCCTTTCCCCATGAATTCCAAACCAGCGATCAATGTGGGTCCTGCGCCCGGCGCGGGCCAGCAGCTTTACCGTCGGGCGCGCGGTCGTATTCCGGGTGGCGCCCAGCTTCTCGGCAAGCGGCCGGAGCAGTACCTTCCAGGAGGCTGGCCGGCCTACTACCGCCGCGCGCAAGGTTGCACCATCTGGGACTTGGACGAGCGCCCGTATGCCGACTTTACGTCCAACGGCATCGGTACGTGCCTCCTCGGTTATGCCGACCCCGCGGTCAACGCGGCGGTGACCGACTGCATCGCTCGCGGTAGCATGTGCACGCTGAATTCTCCCGCCGAGGTCGAACTCGCCGACCGTCTCTGCGCGATTCATCCGTGGGCGACGAAGGTGCGCTACGCCCGCACCGGAGGCGAAGCCATGTCGATCGCGGTGCGTATCGCCCGCGCCCATACCCGGCGCGGCGTGGTGGCGTTTTGCGGTTACCACGGCTGGAGCGACTGGTATTTGGCTGCGAACCTGGGGCAGACGGATGCGCTCGACGGCCACCTGCTGCCCGGCTTGGATCCGGACGGCGTGCCGCGCGCACTGCTGGGGAGTTCGCTGCCCTTTCGTTACAATCGGATCGGCGAACTCGAGCAGATTGTCGCGGCGCATCGCTCCGAGCTGGCGGCCATTGTGATGGAACCCCGGCGTTACGATGCGCCGATGGACGGGTTTCTGGAGAAGGTGCGCGCCCTCGCGGACGAGACGGGCGCCGTCCTGGTCTTCGATGAGATCACCGCAGCGTGGCGGAGCAATTTTGGCGGCATGCACCTGACGCTCGGCGTGACGCCGGACATCGCGGTGTTTGCCAAGGCTCTGTCCAACGGATTTCCGATGTCCGCCATCGTCGGTCGAGACGAAGTAATGGACGCGGCCCAGCAGACTTTCATCAGCAGCACCTATTGGACGGAGTCGATCGGGCCCACGGCGGCGGTCGCCACGCTCGCCCGGCTGGAGCAACTGGATGTCGCGCGCCACGTGGGCGAAATCGGAACGCTGGTCCGGGCCGGCTGGGCGGCGGCGGCCTCCCGGCACGGCGTTCCGGCCAAGGTGATCGGCATCCCGGCGCTTTGTATCCTGAGTTTCGATGCGGGGAATATCAGCCGCGCGCTGATGACGCTGTTCACCCAGGAAATGCTCGCGCGCGGCTTCTTGGCCGCGGGGGCCTTTTATCCGACCTACGCCCACCAGCCCGATCTGGTCACCCGGTATCTCGAAGCGGTCGACGAAGTTTTCGGCCTGCTCCGGCAACATCTCGACCGCGGCACGGTGCTGACGGCTTTGCACGGACCCGTGGCGCAGAGCGGTTTTGCCCGCCTCACCTGATGCACACCGGCCGAAAGATTCTCCAGCTGGGCTGCGGGTCGATGGGATCTCGCCGTGTGCGGGACTTGTCGCGCCGGCCGGATGTGGAGGTGCGTGCGTTCGATGCCCGCGCCGATCGCCGGCAGTCGGTCGGGGAGCGTTTCGGCGTCAAAACGTTCGAGACGATGGCGGCAGCGATGGACTGGGGCCCGGACGCGCTCGTCATTTCGACGCCGCCGGGCACGAAGGGCCCGTTGGTCGATTGTGCGCTCGAGCGCGGGATCCATCATTTTGTCGAAGCCGACATCTGGAGTTATGGAGTGGCCGACCGCGTTGCGCGCGCCCCGCGATCGGTCTGTGCGCCTTCCCTGACCTTTGCGTTCCTCCCTGTCGTCCAGGCGCTGCGCGCACTCGTGCCGCCGGCGCTCGGGCCGCTGCTCGGTTACCAATTCTGTCTGGCCGGCGATATGGCGGGATGGCACCCGACCGAGGGGATGGAGTATTACGGGCGACACCGCGACACCGCGCCGGGCCGCGAGATGGTGCCCTTCGAACTTTCGTGGCTTGCGCGCATTTTCGGCCACGCCGAGAAAGTGGCGGGCGGTTTCAATCGGTTCAGCCGGCGCGAAGGGGCATTTGAAGACACGTGGAATCTGCTTCTGCAGTTGGAGCGCGGCGGGATGGGACAACTCACCGTGACCATGGGTTGTCCGCACGATTTCCGACGGGGGTGCGCCTTTGGCGCGAACGGTTCGGCGACGTGGGATATCAACCGCGGCGAGATCGTTTTGCACGGCGCACCGGCAGGGGTGCACCAATTCGGGGAGCTCGCGCAGGCGATCGAACCGGCCTATGCCGCGGAGATCGGCGCGTTCGTCGATGCCATCCACGGCGACGCACCCTGGCCGCACGGCTATGCGGACTATCAACGGGCTCTGGCCACCCTGGCCGCGGCCGAAGCCGGTGCGCGGGCGGACCGCTGGACCCCGGTGCAGTCGGATCGGGAACCTGAGCGCGTATTGCCGCGTCCGGGGCCCTAACACGGTCCGGCGATATCCCGTTCGTAAGCCACTGCCGCGGCGGTCCCCCTTTCTCCCCACACTCATGAAAATCGAGACAGGACTGAACGCCGTGGATGTCGCCCTCCTGGCGGAAGCGATTGACGGGTTCCTGCCCACGAAAGTCTGCGATATCCACTCACACGTGCTGGAGCCGAGCGGATATGTCACGAGCACGCTCGCTGCCCATTTGCAGGGCCGCACGATCGGCCCCGCGAGCTATCGCGAGGCGATGGAGCTCATTTTGCCGGGCGGGCGGCTGGCCGAGGCGCTCCTGTTCCCCTTTCCGTCCCGAGACCACGATCGTCCGGCGATCAATCGCTGGATGTACGACGAGATCGCGACGATGCCCGGATCGTTCGCCGCTCTCGGCCTCGCCATCGTGGCACCGATGGATGACCCCGGGGTGACGGAGGAAGCGATGACCGCCGGTCGCTGCCGCGGGCTCAAGCCGTACCATTTCTATGTCGGACGGCCGGACACCTCGCAAGTGGCGTTGGAGGAGTTCGCGCCGGAATGGATGTGGAAGCAATGCGACCGCCATGGCGCGGTCCTCATGCTCCATCTGATGCGGGATGCGGCGGTTTCGGACCCGGTGAACCGCGCATCCCTGCTGCGGTTAAGCGAAAAATATCCGAATTGTCAGGCGGTCCTGGCGCACGTGGCCCGCTCGTTCAACCACCGGACCGCGCGTGGCCTGAGCGCGCTCGCGAACCGGCCGAACGTCTGCGTCGACACCTCGGCGATCACCGAAAGCGAAGGCATGCGCTGCGCCCTCGAGGTCCTCGGGCCTGGTCGCGTACTCTATGGCTCGGATTATCCCATCAGCCATCTGCGCGGGCGCTGTGTGACCACGGGCAACCAGATGCTCTGGCTCTACGCTGAGGAAAACAAGGCGCCGGAAATGACGCTGATCGGTATCGAGTCGTTGCTCTCGTTGCGGACCGCCTGCTCGCAGGTCGGCCTTGGAAAAGCGGACATCAAGCGCATTTTTCGGGACAACGCGCTCGACGTGCTCGCGCGGTTTCGCGCCTAAACGATCACGGCAGCGGCTGAAGAGGGGCCGGCGCGGAAGGCCCGCTGGACTTCGTGTTCTGGACGAGTTGGCCGAGCGCCGCGCTCAGGAACATGATCGGTTCCGTCAGGCAGAGGAAGGTGAATCCTTTCGCTTTCAACGAGGGGCCGTCGCCGATCATCCACATATTCTTGCCGGCGGCCTTGCCTGCCTGCCGGATGCGATCGACGGCCCCCGTCAGTTCCGGGCTGTCCGGTTGCCAGCAAACGCCGAGGTCGGCGGATAGATCGTACGGGCCGATGGCGATCGCCGTGGTGAGGGGATGCCGCGCGATGGCGTCCACGTTCTCGAGGCCAATCTTGCTCTCGATTTGGGGCAGGATGACGAGGTCGTCCTCAAATTCCTTCTTCCACGTCGCGTAGTTGTAATCCTTGATCCACAAATTTCCGTGACCGCCCGGCCGACGGCGGCCGCGAGGTTTCATGTAAACGGCGTCGCGAATCTCGTCCATCGTCGCGAGGTTTTGCACGTACGGGACGAGGAGGCCGCAGGGTCCAAGGTCAAGCGCGAGACGTACGACGGTGAACTCGGCCGAGGCCGGGCGTATGACGATCGGAAAGCCCATCCGGCGACCGATCGCACACGCATCCGCCACCATTTCGGGCGGGTGGGTCAGGTGCTCGAGATCGACGATCAAGTAATCGAGCCCGGCGTTCATGGCGATCTCGACCAGACCGGGCCAGAAATGGAACGTCGCTATGACGCCATAGGTCGGATGGTGGCCGTTGATTTTTTCTTTGAGGAGGGCGCCGGATTTCATTGGCTTCGAAAATGTCGTGCGCTGCGAGGCTGGCGATGCTGCGGTGCCTGTCCGATTTTTGGCCAGGTGTCCCGGGCGGTGCCGGGTTCGACTGCGGTACCGTCAGGCTTTAGCGCATTGCATCATGGTCCCCACACGTCTTGGTCAGCTCGCTGTCGTACTCTTTTCCCTGGCCATGCCGGTTCTCGTCTCCGCAGCCTCGGATGCGAAGGCGATCCTCGAGCAGACGGACGTGTTTGTTGCGGGGGTTCGTTGTTGCTGAACATGCGGGGCTTGACGGGTAACGTGCGGAAGATTGCGCGCAGCCGCGATGGCGGGGAGACGTGGTCGGAAGTGGTGGAAGATAGCAACTTGATCGAACCCCGTTGCCAGGGAAGCATCCAGATGTACACGGATGCCCAGGCGCACGACAAAAGCCGGCTGTTGTTTTCGAACCCGGCGAGCCTCGAGCGGAAGAACATGACCATCCGCCTGAGCTACGACGAAGGCCGCAGTTGGCCGGTGGCCAAACAACTTCATGCCGGGCCAGCCGCGTATTCCTGCCTCACCGTTCTCCCC
>Ga0335394_10003553_pt1 | contig 17695 bp, 11 predicted proteins | sample MAT03_FD_205741 | JGI IMG/M metagenome (GOLD analysis project Ga0335394, IMG submission 205741) | Freshwater microbial communities from Lake Fryxell liftoff mats and glacier meltwater in Antarctica - MAT-03 (spades assembly) (version 2) ... | reverse complement strand
ACGTGCTCACTCGCTTGTCGAAGATCGGTCAGCACAGCCTCGTGTGCTTTGTCGCCCACATCCCTCTGGCGATCTTTTCGGTGCTCGCAGAGTTCGATGAGCGTCCGCGGGTGTTCCGGGACCTGTATGCGGTCTTTAGCCTGGCTGTTATCTATGGCGTAGCTGCTGTTTCCAGAAAGTCATCGCGACGCTTGGCCGTTGGCTTTGGCAACAAAGGGCAATCGTGACCGTGGTACGTCAACATGATGGCGCTGGAGCGCTTGTGAAGCCGATAGCCAATGGCTGAGCCTCTCAAGACCTTCTTCTCGCCCGTGCTCGTGCGGCGCCTCTCTGGCGAGCTAGCACAAGTTCTGCCCTCGTTCCCGTCGCGAGCCTTCATCGCGCAAGCCAGCGCGGGGCTCGATAGGCTTGAGCTGCTCGACCGAGGCAAGCACATCGCGCGTGCCCTCGCCGACCACCTTCCAGGCGACTACCCGAGCGCCCTCGACGTACTGCTTCGTTCGCTTGGCCCAGAGCACGCGACAGACGAACTCGTCGGTGCGGGCATGGCCCCTTTTTTCTATCTGCCTCACGTGCTGTTCGTCGCTGAGCGAGGGCGCGACCACTTCGACTTGTCGATGCGCGCGCAGTACGAGCTGACGAAGCGCTTCAGCGCGGAGTCGAGCATCCGCGCTTACATCGCGCAGGACCCCGAGCGCACGCTCTCGGTCCTTCGCGAATGGACGAAGGACGCGAACGCCCATGTTCGACGGCTCGTTTCGGAAGGCACCCGGCTCCGACTACCGTGGGCGAACCGAGTGGCGTGGCTTGATGCCAACCCAGACCGCGTGCTTGAGCTGCTTGAGTTGCTGAAGGACGACCCCACGACGCTGGTCCGCCGCAGCGTAGCCAACAATCTGAACGACCTCGGCAAGGTCCATCGCGAGCTCTTAGCCGAAACCTGTGGCGAGTGGTTAGAGGGCGCTTCGGCCGAGCGCCACGCGCTCATCGAGCACGCTCTCCGCAGCGCGGTGAAGCGTGGCGAACCAACCGCTTTGCGACTTCTCGGCTACGGCGCCAAGGCAGCGGTGTCCATTAATTGCGCTCGATTTGAGCCTCGACAGGTGCAGATCGGCGACCGTGTCACCGTACGCTTTACGGTCACGAGTACGTCTCGACGGCTGCAGGACCTCCTCGTGGACCTTGCCGTCCATTTCGCAAAGGCCGACGGTCGTACGGCAGGCGCCACTACCCGGGCCGGCACCGCGCCGAAGCGATCGTCAACGGGACGGCCTATCCGGTCGGGGAATTCACGGTGAAATGATCGAGTGGCTGCTCTCGTCTAGCGCTTGATCGCGCGGATCACAGCCGACGTCGAGCACGCGCTGCTCGGGTCAAAACGAATGCCAAGCGCACGAGGTGCCCTCTCGCGCTGCTTCGTCTTGAACCCCTCGAACGGATCAGTGGACATGATTAACCTCCTGTAGCTGGCGCGGTTGAGCGAAGCATGCGCGGATTGTGCTTCCACGCGCTTATGCCGGAGGATCTCGTGCTCACATATCGAAGGTGCCGCGAGGTACTAATTCTGTCTGATGCTCATGCAGCGGTAGGCGCTGTCTTGCGCAAACGAGATCCCGCTGGCACCTTTGGGAGAAAGCTCCGCCAAAATGCAGTAGTCAGCGGGGGCGACATAGTTGAGGCACGCAGGAGCGGGGCCACCTTGGTTGCAGGTAAACTCCAACACGCCGCTTGCAAGATTTGGCACGGCAGAGGCTCCAGGCATATCCACCCAATTGCCAATAGCTCCGGTCTGCGAGCTCCAGCTGGCAATCCGAAAGCGGGCCTCGACCAGGTCGCTCACCGGTCGCTGGTTTCCCCAATTGGGAGTTGCGCGGAAGGTATTGTTGGCGTCGTTGCGAATCTCAGTGGAAGGCGTATTCGTGGTGCCAATATCTGACCCGCAGATCCGAACCCCCGCACAGCTAGGATCGGTAACGCCGAGCTTGAGGGCTGCCCAACCGGTGGTGGGGAAAGTGGGCGGGCTTGTTTCCAGATCGAACGGCACCGCGGTTGGCGGCCAGTGAAACGAAACGATTGTGGTGAAGGGAGAACAGCACGCGTGGCCAATGGTAAACCCGTACCAAAACTGAGCCTGTGTGGGCGATGACGTGCCGAGCTCGCTTTGCACGGCAGCCAGATCCACCTTGAGATTAACGGCCCAAGGAATGGTCGTCGCTCCGGCCGCAGCGCTCTCCCACAGTTTGAGATCGCTTGCCCACGGAGCTGCGCCCGCGCCCGCGGATGGCACCGCCGCGTCATTGGCTTTCGTCCAATGTCGTGCAGCTAAGATAGTATGAGGATCTCCCTGGTTGAGCCCCTTGGCGTCCACCTCAAGGATGGAGACCTGACCAGTAGTTGGATTGCGAAATCCAACGAACGCTGAGTCCCAGTCAATGACAGTGGGCCCGGCGTCGGTTGTCGCTCCGTCCGGGTCGACCTGTGCTTGTAGGCTCAAGTAGAGCGTATTGCCGACGGACAGCCCTCGAAACGCGGCGTCATTCGACATTGAGCCAAAGTTGGGAAAGCTTTGACGTGCAGCACCGCTCCAACGAGGATCGTCAATGGTCGCCCACTGATCGACGCCAGACCACTGAGGCGGACCCTGCATTCCAGGCACACCCCGCGCGATAGGCAGGCATGCTGTCGGATATTGGGCTGGGCCAACGTTGCGTTGGTCGCACGGTGCTTCGGTTGCTCCCAAGCCGCCGCTGCCTGCTTGCTGGATTCCGTCCATCCCGCCTCCGCCCGGGTTACCTACAGAACTACCGGTGCCGCCAGCCGCCGCTCCACCAGCGCCAGGCATCACGGTTGCGCCCCCGGTACCAGCCGCATCCGTGGCGCCAGTACCCGCGACACCAGTATGCACGCCTCCCATTCCGAGCCCTGAGGGCACGCCTCCCGTCGCTGCTCCGGCGAATCCAGAACCCGCACGTGGAGGGCAGGTCCGTGTCTCGACGCAGCTATCGAACCCGTGGCTGCAAGCGTGCATAAACAGCAGTGTCGAGGCTCCGGCGACGGCGACTATGAACAGATTTCTAGCGTTCCGTTGCATCGGGTGTCCTCGGGCAAAGTAGTTACCTCGGCTCCGCGTGGCCGGCAATCCCCTAGGTTTTGGTTGCTTCACCGATCACTTGCGGTCGCCGAAGAGATCTTCGCTGGAGGGACGAGGAGCTGTGGGTGGTGCCGAAGAGGGCGCAGTATTTGCTGCGGCCTTGGGAACGCGAGCGGCACTCGTTGAAGCCGGCGGGGGGCGAGACCTCTTGCGATCTGGAGGGCGCTTGGGAGCACTGGTGGTTCCATCGATCTTGCGGGCGGGGAGCGTCTTTTCCGTGATCGGCGGAACGGCCGGATCTGGAGCTTTGGCAGGTTCCGCAGTCATGATCGGCCGTGGTGCAGCAACCGGCGTTGGAGGTGCCTCAGCTGTTGCGGAAAGTTGCCCAGCGAGCTGCACAGCGCCGCCTGGCTGACCCGTGCGATCGAGCAGAAACCACGCAACGCCTGCAGCCATGGCCACTCCAAGCCCCACTCCGAGCCAGAGCAGCGGGGGCGCCCCCTTCCCAGAATGCTTGTTCACTTCCGTGGCCACCAAGCTTCCGCTTGGCGCCGACCGAGCGGTTTGGATTGAGGCTATCGGATTGTGCGCAGTGGATGCGAAGCCGAGAGACTCTGCTGCATCCTGTACTCCGCCCTCGCTCACCCCGAGGGCCGCGAAGAGTGACGCGGACAGCTCCTCGGCTGATTGAAACCGTGCGTTGGGATCCTTCGCGATTCCGCGCCGAAACCAGGCGTCGAAGCCACGCGGAACCGGACCCACCTCAGAAGGAACCGGAGCCTCCTGCGTGCAGATCTTCAAGACCAAATCACCGATGGCTTCACTCACAAACGGACGGCGGCCCACCAGGCACTCGAAAGCGATCACGGCCATTGCCCAAAGATCCGTCTGCTTATCCACTTGGCGGATACCCTGCGCCTGCTCGGGGCTCATGTAAAAGGGGGTGCCCAAGAGCGCACCCGTTTGCGTCCCGCTGGATCCACTGCTGCCACCCGTGAGAGGGTCGACAATTTTGGCGATGCCGAAGTCCAATACTTTTGCGATCTCCTCTTCCTCACTGACGATGTAGACATTGTCGGGTTTCAGATCGCGATGCACGATGCCTGAGGCGTGCGCTTTCGACATGGCGCGCGCTACGTGCCGGATGATACGAGCGGTCTCCCGAGGTGAAAGGCGGCCGACGCGCTCAAGGCGACTGCCCAGGCTTTCACCGTTGAGCAGCTCCATGGCGATGTAGGGCCTGCCCGCATCCACGCCATAGTCGAAAATCTGAACCACGTGCATGCTGCGCAAAGCGGCGGCCGATTGAGCCTCACGCAGAAATCGCTCCAAGATGCTGACGTTGCCAGCAATCGCTGGATCCAACAGCTTGATCGCAACCGCTGAGTTCAGCACCAGGTGATGAGCACGCCATACTGAGCCCATGCCTCCCTGGCCGAAAAGCACCTCTAGACGGTACTTTTCGGCGATCAGATCGCCAACGTTGGGCGCGTGGTGCATGTTCGCGGATAACTCCAAGGGCCGAGTGTAGCTCAGCCCAGGCGCTGACGACGCAGTTTCCTTCGGAGGCCAAATGCAGCGCCCAGAAGGCCGATCCCGAATGCTGCACTCGTTCCGTCGACGTTGCCCTGTCCGGGCAGCTCGCAGTTGCAGCGACAAGGCGGGACCTTGCCCGGCCCCTTCACGGGCTCTAGCGCTTCAATCGTGGACTTGACCAGGATCGAGCCACCCTCCGGCACGTTGACCTTGAAGTAGTTGGGTGAGAGCTCGGTGAGGGTCACGCCATTGAGGGCTTCGAGCGAGTGACGCCAACCCTCGAGAGCCCCTTCGTGCTTGACGAAGTACCCGAAGGGAACCTGAGCTTCGAATTGCCGAACCTCTTTCCCATTCACGGTCGAGCGCTTGCCGGTGTCGTGATAGACGTGCACTTCGTACGTGGCGAGAGCGTCCGTCGCTTGCTCGTAGGGGCTTCGCTCGGGGCCGGTGCGCTCACGTTGTTTGTCGGTAACGACTCCCTGTGGTCCGGTCGCATGCGCCGGCATATTCATGGTCTTTACATAGATGTGCACTTCGCGTTCGGTCGCACCTCCCGGGAACGCTGCTGCGCCTTTGATGTCAATCTTCGCCGTCCTTTCAAACACGGACGCGGGCACGAAGTCCATATTGCGGTACGCGCTATCTTGCAGGAACGAGATTCCGCTGGCGCCTTTGGGGGTTAACTCCACCAACATGCATTGGTGGTCAGCGGGGGCGACATAGTTGACGCAGGCCGGAGCTGGGCCACCTTGGTTGCAGGTAAACTCCAGCACGCCCGGCATCGAAACGTTGGTACCGTTGGGGACGGCGGATCCCCCGGGCATGTCCACCCAGTTGCCGTTCACTCCAATCTGGGAGCCCCAATCTGCGATCCGAAAGCGCGCCTCAATCAAATCAGCCACGGGCGTCAACGTTCCCCAATTGGGAGTGGCGCGGAACGTATTGTTGGCGTCGTTCCGAATCTGACTGGCGGGAGTGTTGGTGGTGCCGATATCTGACCAGCTGATGCGCACGCCGGTGCAACCGGGATCGGTGACGCCGAGCTTGAGGGCTGCCCAACCGGTGGTGGGGAATACCGGAGCTGTGGGGCTGGTCATGAGATCAAACGGGGCGGCGGTGACCGGCCATTGAAATCGTACGATATCCACTACGGGTGAGCAGCATGCATGTCCGATCGTAAAGGCGTACCAGAATTGGGCTTCAGTGGGCGAAGCGGTGCCCACCTCGGTCTGAACGGCAGGTAAATCTACCTTGAGGTTAATGGCCCACGGAATCGTCGTCGCCCCAGCAGCGGCACTCCCCCACAACCTGAGATCACTCGCCCATGGAGGGCTGCCTACGCTCGCGATGGGGGCGGCGGCATCGTTGGCTTTTGTCCAGTGGCGCGAAACCAGTGCCGTATGCGGATCGCCTGCACTTAAGCCTTTAGCATCCAACTCGATGATCGACACCTGGCCGGTCGTTGGATTGCGGAATCCAACGAATGCTGAGTCCCAATCCGTTGGCAGCGGGCCGCCATCCATGGTGGCACCATCCGGATCGACCAATACTTGGAGACTTAGATATAGGGTGTTGCCAGAGGAAAGGCCCCGAACGCTCGCGTCATTCGTCGCGTCACCAAAGTTGGGAAAGCTCTGCCGGGAGGCGCCCTTCCAACGAGGATCATCAATATTGGCCCATTGAGTTGCGCCAGACCACTGCGGTGGCCCTGGCATTCCGGGTACCCCTCCGGCAACGGGCATGCACGCTGTCTGAGCGTGAGCTGCTGTAGATGCCAACATGAGCACCGCGATCATGGGTGCCACGCACATCCAAGCTACGTGAATGCTTCCTGCTCCCTTTTCGTTTGCCATTTCACTCTCCTTTTAGCGCTTCAATGGAGTCCGGATCTCTTCAGAAGTTAATCTATGGGCTGTCTGTCGCCTTGATGTAGTAGTTGTAGGTATTGCTAACTAGTGACGCCGAGGGGAAGGTGCTCGGCCACCCTGCCGCGAACGCTTGCATCGCGAAGTACCCAGTACCGGCGCCTCCTGTCCAGCGCGTCATGGCTATGGAATCGTACTTAGACACAATCCAGTAGTCCCCTGCGGTGATGATTGGGTCTGCCGGGTTGGCCGGAGAGTCGGCCGCACCTCCAGCGGCTGGCAGAATAAACGGCGCTGTCGCGGTGACAAGGCTTCCTCCCACTGGAGTATTGCCGTTGTCGCGATAGAGCGCGAACTTCGCCGGGGCGGGAGTGGCGTCTGCTTGCGCGAACACGCCGAGCCGCTTCAGCGTGATCCGGCAGCCGACGGTGATCTTGCTTGCCACAAGATAGTCCTTTGCTTCATTCGTAGCCCCCGCAAGTTGCGCGAACTGCCCAATCCCATATTCCGGTGCCGTAACACAACTTCCACTGCTGCAAATATTGCCCGTGGTGCACTGAGCGCTGCTCACCCACGAGCCCGCGCTGTTGCAATATTGCGGCGTTTTGGTGCAGATTAGTGGCACGGCGCATTGCGTGGGCGTGGGGTTCGGGCTGCATTGAACGCAGGCTCCGTTCAGGCAGGCCGGCATCCCGCCGCTGCAGTCGGTTGCGTTCTGCCAAGCACCGTTGGCGTTGCAGAACTGGGGCGTGTTGCTGTCGAGGCAGAGGCTTGGAGTGGGATTGGGCGCGCAAGCGACGCAGGCTCCGTTGAGGCAGGCGGGAGTTCCTCCGCTGCAATCGGAGGCGTTCTGCCAGGCGCCGTTGGCGTTGCAGAACTGGGGCGTGTTGCTGTCGAGGCAGAGGCTTGGAGTGGGATTGGGCGCGCAAGCGACGCAGGCTCCGTTGAGGCAGGCGGGAGTTCCTCCGCTGCAATCGGAGGCGTTCTGCCAGGCGCCGTTGGCGTTGCAGTATTGCGGAGTGTTACTGTCGGCGCAGAGGCTGGGGGTTGGATTGGGTGTGCAAGCGACGCAGCCATTATTCAGGCAAACGGGCATTCCTCCGCCGCACTGCCCGGCAGATTGCGTGCAGGTTCGGCAGGTGCCGCCTGAATCGCAAAAGCCGCCGCTGCAGGGTTGATGCTGGCCTCGGAACGTTTGCCCACACGTCCAGCTGTTGCAGGTTGCCGTATAGCAGTCGTTCTGTGGCTGACAGGCTGTTGCATCGGCACATTGGACACATTCGCCCTGACCCACGCAGAGCGGTTTTGCAGCATCTACGGATGAACACAAAACAGGGCTAGCGCTTTGCCCATCGGTGGCACACACGCTCTTTTGCGCGGAACCGACGCATCCGGTGGCTTGGTTGGGGACACAGGTGTCGCATTGTCCGCCGACGGCGTCGCACGTGTTCGCGCCGCACGGCGTGGTGGATGCGAACGCCGTGCCGTCGGTATTGCAGAGCTGGAGCGAGTTAGTTCCTAGATCACAGCTGTAGGTTCCAGGATCGCAGATCAGGTTAGTGCAGCGCCCAAGCGTAGCGTTACACGGCGCTTGCGTGCACATTTCCACGGGGGCAAAGCCGTCGTGCGCCGCGTTGCAGATCTGCAGCATTTCGCCGCTACAAGTGTGCTCGCCGGTGAGGCAGGTTGCGCAATCAGGACCTTGTCCCTGCTCGCAGTGCTGGGCGGTGGTGCAAGCTTTCGAAGTTGAGCTCACGAGATCCGGACCGCACACGGTGCGGGTCACGCCAGTGCAGACGGCTTCGCCGGGTTGGCGCCCAACACACGCCGCCACCACATCTTTGCATTCGCCGGTTCCGCGGTCGCACAGTTGGCCACCGGTGCAAGACTCGGCTGCCGCCCAGACGCCCGCTGTGCAGACGGAGCGCGCGAGCTGGGCTGAGCCCTCACAGCGAATTGCGGCTTCCATGGTGCACGGCGATCCAACGGGTGGCGCGCCTCCACTCGGGGCGCCAGCAGACCCCGACATCCCGGCCATCCCGGCCGCGCCGCCCACTGGAACGGCGCCTTGGCCCCCAGCTCCCGCCGCGCCGGGTGCTCCGCCGCTGCCCAAGTTCTGAGGATCACGTTGCGCATCGGTGCCCACGCAGAGCCCCTCCGCATTGCAGGTCTGGCCAGCGAGGCAACCCTCGCCACTCGCACAATCGTTGCGGCATTGCCCCTCGATGCCGCAGCGGGTGCCTTCCGGGCAGACTGTCGGCCCCTTTGGATCACATTGGGCTGCACTGCTCGTCACGCACGCGCGTTCCGCGGCTGTTTTCAAGCACCGCAGGCCCACGCCGCAATCACTGTCGGCGGCGCACGGAAAGCTGCACACTTGAAACAGACACACATCCCCCGGCGTCTTGCAGTCCGACGTGCGCAAACACGCCAAGGCTCCGTTCGCGGGACGTTGTGAAAGCGTCGGTTCGTCAATGCCCACGAGAGCGTTGCAGGCCGCCAGGACCAAGAGGGCCGCCCCCACTACGGCAGCAATGCGCGGTCGCTTCTGAGGGTGATGCGGCATTAGAAGCGACCTCCCATCACGAGCACTCCGCCCCGAGGACCCACCTCGGCGCTCACCTGGACGGCAGCTTCGTCGCCGCCATTCCGCGCGGGCTCCCAGAGGTAGAGTGCTGCGCCGGTTCCCAGGCCAGCAATGCCCACAATGAATCCTACCGTTGCGACGTTGCCGGCGGAGCGAGCGTCCTTTTGCAGATCGAAGCCGTGCTGCTCGGTGCAAGCGCCGCCGTTGCAACCGTTCTTCTGCGCCTCGTCGTACTTCGACATTGCCTGCAGACCAAAGAACGCCCCAACTCCGACGCCAACAATCCCAACTCCAGCGGCGACGTACGGCAGCATAGAACGCCCTCCTTCGGGCGCGCTGGGGGGCTGGGATGGCAAAATTGCGGAGCCCTTGGGGGCATCGGCAAGCACAGGTACCTTGACCGTTTCGCTGCCAGGCCCATTTGGCACCTTCACGTTGGCTTCCCAATCCTTCTTCTCAGGAGCCGACAGGCGCACGCGATGCTCACCCGGATCCACTGGCACTCGCGCTCCCCACTGCGCTTCGCCGACGCGCTCTCCGCTCCGTTCGATCACAAGGCCCGGTACTCGTGCCTCGTGGGGCACCTCAATAATTAAGTACGAAAGCTTGCTCTTCACGGCCAGCGCTCGCTCCCGCGCAGTAGCTTCACGGCTCGCGCGCCCTTCAGCAAGCGAGGCCGCGGCCACCTCCATATAGAGTGTCCACGCGCTCGCTGTCCGGCCTATCGCCTCATAACAGGCTGCCAAATTGAATTGAGTGCCGACTCCAGGATCGAGCCGCTGACTTTCTTCCAGCTTGGGGCAGGCCTCGGGTGCTTTGCCTTCTCCCATCAGAGCCCTTCCCTCTTCAAAGAGCGCTTGAGCCGCGCTGCGATTGCCGGCGGAGGGCTCCGCGTGCACGCTCGAAGGCAGGATCAAAAGCACTACGGCTATCGCCAGTTGTGCACAGCCCCCTAAAGCCCGTGTTCTCAACAAATCGGCCTGCCTTTCGACTGAATCGCCGAAGAGTCGGAGCCCGCGCGGTCATTGTCAATCCGCCAACAGTTTACATCCCATAGCTATCGCCCTGAAGCGGCGTGAGTTTCAGGTAGAGCGCGCATTTGTGGCGTCTTTACACCTGCGTGCAAACTTGATGAGTGGGCATAGTCATTTGTTCGACGGTGTCTTTGCTGGGGACCAAAAACGCAAGCAGCCACGAGGGCGCCGGAAAACATGTATGACCAGGCGCTCGACGCGGAGACTCGTAGACGCTTGCGATACGCGCGTACATGAGCGCACATGATGCAGGTTTGAGCGAGTTGCATGTTTCGGCCTGCCTGGTACGCTCAGCGCACTCATGGGTATGCCGTCGCTCGTCAGCTGGTGGTTTCTTTTTATTTCGACCGCAAGCTTGGCAGCGTGCACGGGTGAGGCCGCCGCCCCCGCAAGAGGCACGCAGGTGGGTGGCTCAGGAGCGAGCAGCACGCAGGTGGGTGGCTCAGGAGCGAGCAGCACGCAGGTGGGTGGCTCAGGCACCGGAGGTTCAGGCACCACCACCGGCGGCGCGGCAGCGGTGCCCCAAGGCCCGTGGATCCCTGGCAATCTGAGCGATCCCGCGGCGGCGGCCGTCCTGCCCCTGCGCATGCTGACTCGAACTCAATACGACAACACCATCGCGCTCGTCTTCGGTGACGAGTACGGAATACCCATCCCCAACCTGAAAGCTGCTGCTGTCCTGCCCGGAGAAACACTCGATGTCTCGGGATTTCTGAGCGTGGGGGAGATCAGTGAGGTCCATGTGCTGCGCTATATGGACGCGGCCAAAGCCGTGACAGATGCGCTCGCGCCCTCGTTGCCCAAGCTCCTCGGCTGCGACTTAACGACCGTGGCCGACGATAGCGCGTGTGTGCGAGCCTTCGTGGCCAACTTTGGTGAGCTCCTCTACCGGCGCCCGCTGGAAACCACTGAAATCGATGAGCATCTTGCATTTTATCAATATGAAAAGACGAGCTTGGGGCAAGCTCCCGCGGCCGCAGCCACGCAGCTGATTCGAACGATGTTGCAGTCGCCTTACTTTCTGTACCGCTGGGAGCAGGGTTGGAAAGTAGCCGAGCGCCAGGGCGAGGTCGTGCGTCTGAATCCGTACCAGGTCGCAGCCCGGCTTTCGTTTTTTCTTTGGGGATCAGGGCCGGATCGCCAGCTCATTGAGCTCGCTAAGAGCGGTGCCTTCACCACCGACGCGCAGCTAGCAGCCCAAACGCGGGCGATGCTGCAGAGTCCCCGAGCCGAGCACGCGTTGGAATCGTTCCATGAGCAGTGGCTCGCTCTCACCGAGCTCGACGCGATGGTCAAGGATGAGCAACGGTTTCCAAACTGGAACGGCGAGCTTCGGACCGCCATGCACCAGGAGATCCAAGCGTTCACGCGCGATGTGATCCTGAATAACGATGGCACCGTCGCGGCGCTTCTGGGCGCTTCGTACTCGTTCATCAACCAGGGCTTAGCGGGGGTTTACGGAGTTCCTGGGATCCAGGGGAACGCTCTGCAACGGGCCGAGCTCGATCCCACGCAACGTGCAGGGCTGTTGACGATGCCTGGGCTCTTGGCCAGTGCTTCGGATCCCAGCGTTGCCAACCCCTTTAAACGCGGCAAGCTCATCCTACAGAAGGTGCTGTGTCAAAAGCTGGAGCCGCCGCCCATGGTGCCCGCCCTTCCCACGCCGGACCCTGCCGTTCCGAAGCCGGAACGTGAAGTGCTCGAGGCAATGACGGCCCAAGTGCCCTGTTCTGTTTGCCACAGTGTGATCAATCCGATCGGTTTTGGCCTCAGCAATTTCGACGCTATCGGGCAATTTCAGACAAAAGACGGCGCCGGCTTTCCAATCGACGCGTCGGGCGCGCTCCCGAGCGGCGCAACCTTCAAGACGCCCAGCGAGCTTGCGGCGGCGCTCAGCACCCACAGCGACGTCCGCACCTGCATCACCAAACAATGGTTTCGCTTCGGTTTTGGTCGTGCCGAGGAGCCAGCAGATCATTTTTCACTCGATGCTGCGTACGGCTCGTTTGACGCATCGGGCTATAACATTCGAGAGCTTTTGGTTGCATTCGTGACCACGCCCTCGTTCTTGCGGCGTGTGGTTGAGCCAGGGGAGATCGTCCAATGAAGCGTTCTTACTTTTCTCGTCGCTCGTTCTTGGCTGCCACTGGCCTCAGCGCCGCCATGGTTCCCCTGATGGCTCGCCCTGGGCAGACCCAGGCAGCTACGCCCATTCGCCGCTGCATCTTCATCGGTGTGCCGAACGGGTACACCGATAAATGGCGGCCAGTAGGCGGAGAGACAGATTGGACCATCAACCCGGACGCCGATTCGCCGCTGAGGCCGTTGGAGCCGCACCGTTCAAAGCTGAACTTCGTGGGCGGCTTGTGGCTCAAGAACGGCTGGGACACGACGCATGTGGTGCCCAACAAGGACAACCGTTTCGGGCCGGGATCGATTGGCGGCCACGCGGCGCCTCCGATCCTCCTCACCGGGCCTGTCGGTGCACCGGGACCCGAACAGTTTGACAACTGGATGATGACGGCGGGCGGACCCTCCATCGACTCCTACATCGCCAACAATCAGGCGGGTGCGGAGGGCGTCAAGTTTAAGCCGTTGGCACTCCGCGCCACGCGTCGCAACTCGGCGAGTTCCTTCATCTCTTTCCAAGGCGCTCCCATCACTCCGGGCGTGCAAAACACCACCTCGCTCTACGATGACCCTGTGACGCTTTTCAAGGATATGTTTGGCGACGCCTCCCTCGACGCGGCGGAGTTCGCCAAGATAGTGGCCGGAAGAAAGCACATTCTGGACTTCACCACTGGCCACCTGCAGGCGCTCCGCAACCGCTTCGGTGCGACTAATAAAGCACGCATCGAAGCCCACCTAACGGCCGTCTCCAAAGCCGCCGGCAGCCTCACGAATCTCGCAACCTGCCAGCCGCCAGCCGCCCCGAATCCTTCGTTAGACTACCTGAAACCCGGCTACAACGACTTGTACCCTGAGATCATCAAGACCCAAATTGACATGACAGTGGTGGGCATGGCGTGTGACCTCACGCGCTCGGTTTCCATGCTGTGGAGTGATGGCGCCAACGACAACATCGCGTTTCCGTGGCTGAAGGACAAGGATCCGCAGTTTGGCGGCCTTGCACCGGACGGTCAGATCGGCGGTGGCCAAATCCGATCGCACCACAACATCGCCCATCACGACTATGGTGCGCTCAAGAACTACTCGGACCAATGGTTCATTCAGCAATACGCCTACCTTCTGGATCGCCTAACTCAGACCATGGATGCCGATAACCGCCCGCTGATCGAGACAACCGTCGTCGTCTATTGCAATATGCAAAATTCAGGGGGCGGGCACGGTACTCAAGATTTGTTCTGGATCCTGGGAGGCAACCACGACAACTATTTCAAGACCGGACGCCATCTACGTTGGGCGGGCGGCCAGGCCGGCACCACGATTCCCCAGAACCAAGTGCTCACCTCTCTCATCAACAGCTCCGGCTGCCCGCAAGTTGCTCATTTTGGTGATGCAAAATACGGCGGAGAGCTCACAACGCTGCGCGCATAAAAGATTGCGTCGCCTCACCAGGGCTCCTAGAGCAGGCACAAGGCGTCAGTGGATCCCGATTGAATTCGGAAGGATGGCGGCAATCTGCTCGCGTGAAATCGTGCCTTGCTCGTCGACGGCGTAGTCATCGCTCTCGACGCGAAAGGTGTTTGACGCCGTGACATCGGCGCGTCCCTTCAGTCGGTACGGAGTAAACGGCGCCGAGACCGACTCCGCGAGCAGCGCTAGCCCAACGTTGAGCGGGATGCTGACGGGAACACGCAGGGATGTGGTCCGCTCCGAAGCGAGCCAAACACCATTGCCGGGTGCTCGAAAATTTACGGGCAACCCGTACTTGCCTCCCATGACCACCTCCCCCCGCACCGCGCGAACGGCAACGTCGTAGCTATTCGGGTTGTAGACGTCGAGGACGACGGTCATCAAGATCCCCACGCTCGGGGGAAACGCTGAAAATCGAGCGCCGCTGATCTCGGCATGGTTCAAACGCATCGTGGGCTTGCTCACGCACGCGCACAAGGCTGCGAAGGAGAGGAGAAGTAGTGCACGAGACCAGTGTGCAAAGCTCATCATCTGCGAGGCTAGCAGTCTTGGGCGATGGCCGCGAGTGGTGGGCGTCCTTCCCGTCAGGTCAATCTGCTTAAGCGCGCCATCACGGAGTCAGTGCTCTCTCAATTCCTCGTCGAAAAAAGCGAGTGAGGTCAGCCCATTTTTGATGAAACGAGATAGTAAGCATGCTTACTATCGATATGCTGTGACAGAGCGCCATGTCCGCCAAAGGGGATAATCAAGGCCAAGCGAACTGACAGCTGGCGGCTGCCAGTTATGGGTTCGGTCCGCGTGGCCTCAGTGAGCCGTCGCGCTCGGCCCCGGCAGATTCTTAATACGATAGATCTGAGGCACGGCACCCTTCGGACCTGGCTCGTGCGCCAGGAGGAAATGCTCAAAGGTCGAAGCTGGCGCGAGCGCCGTTGGCCTCAACTCAGCGCCCGTTCCGAGGAGCTCTGAAAGCGGATGGCTGCTCACAAACGCGCCCTGACGATCGATCACGGTGACGCGATTGCACTGGGTATCCAGCAAACAAAGCCCTGCCCCACAGGGGACCATGCTGCTCACCCAACACAGCGCCTTTTCCGAAGGGGGCTCGTCACTCAGAATTTCAGCGAGGCGACCCTTCTTAAGATCGTGGATGATGAGCTTGCTCTCGCCCATCGCGTTTCGACCCGTGACGTAAAATGTGTCCTCGAAGCGGGCTACCGCAGAAATCGCAAAATCGTCCAAGATCCAATGCGCTTCCACTTTGCATTCTGAATTCTCGATCTCAACGCCCATCAACGTGCGCATGCGATTCACACCACCACCCACCGAGCCAAACGCCGTCAGGGAGAGCATGCCGTGGGGCTCTGTCTTCGTCGCTTTCCTGGTATCTTCCGGTTCCTCCGCAATGCGTTTACGGCGACCAAACGGCGCATCGCAGGCTGGCAATATCTTCTTGCCTGAGATCAACGCGCACTCACTCCAACCACAAGCTAACACGCCCCCATCGGGTGCAACGGAAAGCCGATACGCTTGGAACTTCAGCGCAACGCTGCCGTTTCGCCCAAATTTCTTATCGACCACGAGCTTGCACTCGTCCCCTTCCCCCTGAACGAGATAGTGGCGAACGCTCACATCGTCGGGCACATATAGGCCGCCCTTCCCGTCTGGGGCCAAACTGCGCTGGTTCGCGCCCACGAGAGCGCTGGGGGTGAGCGGCTTGCCTTCAATCTGGCATACGTGAGAGCTCAGCTTTCCAGGCGGCGCTGGCAAGCTTGCGGGTGCTGTCGACGTTGGAACGGTTGTAGCTCCTGAAGTCGCGGTGGCAGGCGTTACCTCCACCGAAACCGAAGCTACGCTAGTCGATGCAGCAGGCAGCTCCAGATCGACGGAAACCGGCGTGGCGCTGGCTGGAGGCTGACTGGGCTTACACGAGAAACAAATCGCAGCACAAACAATGACTAAGCGCTTCATGGTTGCATTCCTTTGAGCGCATCAGCGAGAACCTGCGCCGACTGATTGCCCTTCGTGTAGACATAAAGAGGCTGTTCGCCCTTTTCAAGCTTCACCACCGAATTGGCTCCCTCGCTTGGCGCAGGCCAAGCATTGCCCGTCACGTCTTCCAACATCAGTCCGCGGATGGGGACCTTCAACGTGCGTTCATCTTTGGACCAGGCCACCAGCACACCGCGCTTGTTTCTGCGATCGTCGAATACGTGCAGCGTGGCGCCGGCCGGGTGAAAGCTGGCCTTGAGATCGCTCAAGCCGAGATGGTGAATCATCGTATTCCACATCGAAACACCCACCGTTGGCAGCCCCTCCGGATCCCAAAGCTCCGTGCCCGAGCCGACGTAATCCCATAGGCTCTTTCCATGTTGGTCATAGCCGATGGCAAAGACGATGCATTTTTCGACGCCCGCTGCAAACATGTCGGCCCAATTGGTCACCATCCAATTGGCAACCTCCACCGAGCCGGAGGGGATGACCTCGGGTGCTGCATAGTCGGTGGCTGAGTTCACGAACGTGAAGCCTTCGTCAAACCAGATCTTGACCTTGTTCGGGCCGTAGGCATCGATCATCTGACGTAAACGCCGAATCTTTCCGGCATCCCCAATCTTGCGCGGGTGATAATCGTGCCACGTGTAAACATCGATATCGCGAGCGCCTCCCAGCTCAAAAAACCGCTGAAAATACTCTGTTTGCCGGCCCAGCGTGGAATTGACCATGAAGATGGCATCGGGCTTGATGCGTTTGATGATCTTCGAGGTGCGCACTGCGAGCAGGTAGTGAAGATCAGGAGTTAAAGTCACGCCCAGATCGGGTTCATTCGACAGCTCCCAAACGTAGGGCTTATCTTTGTAGCGTTCAACAGCTCGCTCCACGTATTTGTCAAAATTGGTCTTGATCTTCAAATCGTCCCAACGCGCATCGTTGACGCCCCACTTCATGTCGCGGGGCAATCCATTCTCATTCTTGTCCCTGGCCCATTCCGGGACTTGTTCGTAGAGCACGAACACGGGCAAGACACCACGCTGCTCAAGGTCCTTCAGTTGAGCATCCGGCCAATCCCACTCGTTCGGCCCTTTCTGTTGGACGTCCCCCCAGCCCACATTGCCGTACCAGCGTGTCCAGCGAAACCCTATTTTTTGAGCCAAAGCGAGCGTGTGCGGGCCTCGCATGCCAATCCCGATGCGCTCATTCGGATCTTGAACAGTGTTAGCTTGTGGGTACGCCAGAACCGTGAAAGGGAAATCAGACTTATCCAACAGCTCGCCGTCTTCGCTGAGCGCCGAGACGCGCGCCAATATCAGCCCACGGCCCACGAGCGGCATCGGAACGGTTGCGGTTTCAGTGGCACCCGGCGCCAAGGTGAAGGTCTTTCGCACCGCCGTTCCGTGCTTGGAAGTTCCGGTGTAATCATACAGCTGCCACTCCAGATTAACCTTCTGGGGTTTGCTACCAGGATTGTTGACCGAACCTCTTACTTTGACGGTTTCACCCGGGTCGAAAAGATTCCCCTTCTCTGAACGATAACCTGGCAGCCCCAGCGCATCGGCGGCAACCTCGACGCGAGCACGCGGCTCATAGCTCTTTTCGCCGTCGGTATAAGAGACGCTGACGCCATCGATCCAAAGATCTTTGGCGCTAATATTCAGCATAAAAATATGGCTTTGGAACCACTTTTCGACAGGGATGTTGTACTTGGCCTTGAAGCTCACGCGTTTCCACTCTGGACCCGCTTCAAAATACTTTGCGGCATCATGATCCCACAGCAGCTTCAGATTCTGGGCGGTTTGCCGATTGGATGGGAAAAGCCAAAGCCTGACGCCCTGCTTCGTTTCCGCGCGAATCGAGAGGCTCACAGTGACTTCGCGATCGCGTTCCAGGTAGAAAGAGCCGGCGCGTACATCGGTACTCGTGCGCGGTCCTTCGCCCTTCTTGCGCTGGGCCTCAGGTGTCGGATCTTCCGAGAGCTTCAGCGAGTAGCGAC
>Ga0335394_10003551_pt1 | contig 17707 bp, 14 predicted proteins | sample MAT03_FD_205741 | JGI IMG/M metagenome (GOLD analysis project Ga0335394, IMG submission 205741) | Freshwater microbial communities from Lake Fryxell liftoff mats and glacier meltwater in Antarctica - MAT-03 (spades assembly) (version 2) ... | reverse complement strand
TGTAGCCGATTGCGCTCTAATAATCTTTGAACATCATCGGCGGCATAGCGGCGCGCGCGTTTATCGGCTGGATTTGTGGTGTTTTCCGAGCGAATGAGGCCGCGGCTGACATAGGCGTACAACGTCGGCACCGTCACGCCCAACTGCTGGGCCGCTTGCGAGGCGGTGAGATATCGGGTGGATGGCATGTCGATTTGTGGGCTCGCCCGACTTTGGCGGGAAATCAGGGTCGTTGCAGGGGCAAAGCAGCGGGCTCGTGTATGGGTTTGATCTGCGATGAGCCCGCTGCTTTGCCCCTGCTGTGCAATTTTCGCTTAATTGGAGAGAGCCGATTTGTGCTGCTGAGTCGATCGTAAGTGAGATCGGCTTATATTGATTGACCAATCAACATTGATTATAGAGTTCTATACTTTTCGTATGGTTCAGACAGAAATTGTTGACCCCACTACACCGAATTACTTTGCGGACAGTTTTCCCAAGGATGATTTTCCGCGCTATGAGTGGACGCAACGGCCCACCCATTTACCGGCCGAGGTGTGGACAACCGAGACCACCCACCGCGACGGCCAGCAAGGCGGCTTGCCGTTGACGACGGCGCAAAGCCTGACTATCTACGACATCCTGTGCCACTTTACGGCTGGGTCGGGCGCAATTCGGCAAGCCGAGTTTTTCGTCTACCGGCCCAGCGACCGGGATGCATTGGCCGGCGCACTGGAGCGATATCACAGCGGCAGCCTCATCGAGCCCACCACCTGGATTCGTGCCACCGCTAAAGATGTGTCCCTGATTCGCAGCCTGGGCGTGCGCGAGACCGGCATGCTGGCTTCGGCTTCGGACTTCCACACCTTTCACAAGTTCAAGCCAGGCGGGCGCAAACAGGTGGCCGATGTGTATCTGGATGCCGTGCGCACCACGCTGGATGCCGCCGTTCGATGTGCCAACGCTGCTGGGTCGGCCGCTGGAAGTGTCACTCACCAAAGACTCCGGGGCGGCGGGACTCATCTTTTTAATTCGGTAGCACCTGAATATTGAACTGGCGAAGGATGACCCACAACGGTTGGCGTTACAAAGCGAGCTGAATGCTGAATTTGATGCGGGCCGGCAAACCAGCGTGGAGTGGGAGGAATTGGAGGGGCGGGTGAAGGGCGTGCTAAGTTAGGCTGGAAAAGGCGAACACCCTCGCTGTTCCCCAACAGCGAGGGTGTTCTTCAGAAAGAAGGAGACCAAAACCCTCTAGGAGGGCCGAACTTGTCTACTTGTTCGCTAACTTTCCAGGAGGTACCAGCAAGTAATCGGTCTTTTCGACAAGTCCCAGACAAAAGACGGTTCCCCAACCGCCTTCAGCCTACAATTTTTAGCGACCAGACCTGCTCTACTTTCGCAGAGCAGCTGTGTCGCGCAGCCGTTTACCGGGGCAGCGCCACGCGGGTGACCGCGTTGGTGCTAGCCTTGGGCGCCACGGCCTCACCCTTGCGGGCAAACACCGTCTTGAACGCGGCGACTGCTTGATGCCACAAACTCGGCGTCTCGATCGTGTAGCCCTCAAGTTGAGGCGCTTGCGCGATCAACTCGGCAACCTTCGCACGAGATACTAGAATTGCGTCGAGATAACTCATAATTTCATTTCCCCCTCGGCTTTGCTTATTTAGCTTTGATAAATCTAGGTCAAATAAACCAAGCTCAATTGGTGTCAGTTCTACACAATTGCCCGCGCGGAAAGTTGATCTTTGTTGCCAATGTACTTGACACTTTGTTTGTCAAGTTTGTCAAGTTCGCGGCAAAATTCACCGTGAAATCTGAGATCCCCCCTAGAATTAAACGGCCTTAACGTTGTTTTTGGGTGCTGCCGGTAGAATGCGCACCGGCAATCGCCCTGTGCAAGCACCTTTGCATGTTGCAGCCATACTCGATGGCCGCATCAGCCGGCCATGCCCAGTAGAGTTGGCCCACGCCTTCCCATCAGGCATGGACAAGATTGACTTCTTGTTGTGTGCAAGCCTGCCATCCATTGACCAATTGACCATGAGTCAAGTAGCCCCAACAGCAAGTGATTTCGGCACCTTTGGTGAACTTCTGCGCTTTTTGCGGCAGCGGTCTCGCCTTACCCAGCGCTCGCTGGGGATTGCCGTGGGCTACTCCGAGGCCTATATTGCGCGTCTGGAGGCCAACCAGCGCAACCCTAATCTAGATGCAGTGCGTTTACGGTTCGTTGATGCATTGCAATTGGATGAGACTTCGGACTGGGCCGAACGGCTGGTGCAGCTATCGGCCGACCGGCGCACATCGGCAGCTCCCACCGCCGAGGTCAACACGGCAACATCAGCGTCATCGACTGCCTCGGTTGTGCCGGCCCACCCGCCTACCAATATTCGCGCGCAGTTGACCAGCTTTGTGGGCCGGAACTATGAAGCGGGTCATGTCCGCCGCCTGCTGCAAATGACCCGGCTGCTAACGCTGACCGGCATGGGTGGCACCGGCAAGTCTCGACTGGCGGCACACGTGGCGACAGACCTGCTCCACCTCTACCAAAGTGGGGTGTGGATTGCGGCGCTGGCTTCAGTAAATGACGGCGCACAGGTGGCCGATGCGGTGGCGCGCGCGTTGGGGTTGGAGGTGCCAGTCAGTGCGGATGCGACCGCGCCCACCGCGCCCATGGATGGCATGGAGCCTGGACCCAATGCTGCCGCTGGTCACAATGCCAGTGTCGGCAGCATGTATTCGGCGGGCATGGCCCATCCCGTCAACCCAACCATTGCGCTTCTCAAAACATATTTGCATGACAAGGACGCCCTATTGGTGCTGGATGGGTGCGAGCATGTGATCGCGGCGTGTGCCGAATTGGCCGTAACGCTATTGCAAAGCTGTCCGCAAATCTCGATTCTGGCGACCAGCCGCGAGCCATTGAATGTGCCCGGCGAAGTCACCTGGCAGGTGCCGCCGCTCTCGTGTGATGAGGCCCAGCAATTATTCATGGATCGCGCCCAGGCCGTGCGCCCTGACTTTGCCCTGGCCAATGGCGACGCCGCCCGGCTGGATGAGATCTGCGCCAAGCTGGATGGGCTACCGCTGGCCGTGGAGCTGGCAGCCTCGCGATTGCGCGTGCTCTCGTTGGAGCAGATTGCCGACCGCATCGACGACCGCTTTCATCTGCTCACAGGGGGTAGCCGGGTGGCCTTGCCCAAGCACCAGACCTTGCAGGCCATGATCGATTGGAGCTACGATCTCCTCAGCGAGCCCGAACGATTGCTTTTTCGCCGGCTGTCTGTGTTCACGCATGGCTTTTCGCTGGAAGAGGCCGAGGCCGTGTGTGCCGACGAGGCGGTGGCCGGTGACGCTGCTTATGGGTTGACCTTGCAGCACGCCGACATTCTGGACGTGATGACCCAATTGGTGCGCAAGTCGATGGTGGAGTTGGACGAGCAGGAGTCGCTCTCACGCTATCGTCTGCTCGGCACCTTACGCCAATATGCTCACGAGCGGCTGGTCAAAGCCGGCGAAGATGCCCTGTTACAACAACGGCTCAGCCAGTATCGACGCGATCAAAAGAAGAGGCCGATGGTAGAAGATGAGGAATAGTCAGAAGTCAGAAGTCAGAAGTCAGAAGTCAGAAGTCAGAAGTCAGAAGTCAGAAAAGCTTCGTGCACACATTTGCCCTGTCAAGCCCTAATCTGATATCTGACTTCTGATATCTCCCAATCTTCCCTCCCCTCCCACCACCTCACCCAGCCGCTTGCGCAAGTAGTGCTGCTCGGCTTCGTTTTGGCACAGACCCAACGCTTGACGATATTCACCGGCGGCTTCCTCGCGCAAGTTCAAGCGTCGCAGCAGATCGGCTCTTGCAGCGTGAAACAGGTGGTAGTTAGCCAACGCTTTGTCGAGGCCGAGTTGGTCCAACAACATGAGGCCGGCCAGGGGACCATCGGCAAACGCCGTGGCCACGGCACGGTTGAGTTGCACCACCGGCGTCGGCAGATATTTCGCCAGCTCGCCGTAGAGCTGGGCAATTTGCAGCCAATCGGTTTGCTGCGCTTGCATAGCCTCGGCATGCACGGCACTGATGGCGGCCTGAATTTGATACGGCCCTGGCCGGCGCAATTGCAAAGCTTGCTCCAGCAGTGTCGTGCCTTCGGCAATCTGTGCCGTGTCCCATTGAGTGCGATCCTGATCGTTCAACAACACCAGCCCACCCGTCGCATCCGCTCGCGCATTGCGGCGTGAATCGTGCAAGAGCATGAGCGCCAGCAGGCCCATCACCTCAGGCCGAAACAACTGCAATGTGGCGTTACTAGATTCAGTCTCCACCAGTTGCATCAACAAGCGGCCGAGCCGAATTGCCTCGCCACACAAATCGTTGCGCATGAGGCTTTGACCAAATGCGGCTTCGTAGCCTTCATTGAAGATGAGATAGACCACGGCCAACACCGCCGCCATACGCTCACCCAACCGATTGGCCGTGGGTACTTCATAGGGAATGCCGGCATCGCGAATTTTGCGTTGCGCCCGCACCAGCCGCTGGGCCATGGCCGGCACCGGCATCAGATACGCGCGCGCAATTTCTTCGGTGGAGAGGCCGCCGAGTGTGCGCAAGGTCAGGGCGATTTGGGCATCTTCGGCCAGCGTGGGGTGGCAGCAGGTGAGGATCAGCTTGAGCCGCTCGTCGGGAAAGGTGTGTGCGTCCAAGTCGGTTTCAAGGTGGTAGGCGTTGGGAAAGGGCAGGCGTTCCAACTCATCCATCTCGCTGAGCCAGCGTTTGTCGCGGCGCAGACGATCGATGGCTTTGTGGCGGGCGGTGGTGAGGAGCCAGGCCGGCGGGTTGTGGGGCAGGCCCTCGGCCGGCCAGTGTTCCAGCGCCGCGATGAACGCATCCTGCAACACATCCTCGGCCAGCGCAAAGTCTCTAAACGTGCTGATCAGCGAGGCCAGCACACGGGCGCGCGCCTCCTCAAAAATCTGGGAAATCGGTTCGTGCGTGTGCAAGGATTGCGGTGCAAAAGACGGGGATTCTAGACAGAATGACAGAATGCACACCAAGAGGGGTTTTAAAAGTAGTGCCCCTTTTTGTTTATTTTGTCATTCTGTCCAAAATCCGAATCCGATAAATCAGGGCGCGTCGCCTAACACCATGACAGGCCGCAGCTCGATGGAGCCCCACCTGGCACCAGGGCACATTTTGGCCACTTCGATGGCCTCATCCAGATCTTTGACATCCAACACATAGTAGCCGCCCAACTGCTCTTTGGTCTCGGCAAATGGCCCATCGGTCACAGTAGCTTTGCCGTCGCGGATGCGTATGGTAGTGGCCATGCTGGTCGGCAACAAGGCTTCGCCACCTCGGTTGACCCGCGCTCGTTCACCTGACTGTTAAAGGCCCAATATTCGGCCATCACCTGTTGCTATTCCGCCGGCGGGGCTGCTGCATCTTCAACTTCGTTGGTGTAAATCATCAGTAGATATTTCATCTTAAAAGTTTCCGTTTGTTCGAGTTTTGAATGGACTGGGTTTATCAAGCGATGTTTGCCCGCTTCATCGCTTCCATTGAGATGACGAACGACATGACACGTTTTCGACAGCGCCTGGGATGCAGATGTCAGACTTCTCAGCTGGAGCCGAGACCGCTCTGGCGCGCCTTCACGATAGCCTGGGCGCGGTCGGCCACCTGTAGCTTGCCAAATATATTCGAGACATGGTTGCTGAGGGTTTTGGGACTGATAACGAGCCGGGCGGCGATCTCGGCGTTATTGAGTCCCTGGGCAATCAGCACCAGCACATCGCGTTCGCGCTCGGTCAGGTCTGGGAACGGCTGGGCGGCCGAGGCCAACCCATCGGTAAAGAAACGGGTGATGCGCCTGGCGATGGCGGCGCTGAACAAGGCTTCGCCAGCCGCCACCGCCCGCACCGTCTTCATCACCTCGGCCTTGTCGGCACCCTTCAGAATATAGCCCCGCGCGCCGGCCCGCATGGATGCAAACACCGAGGCGTCATCCTCCAACATCGTCAGCATGATGATGCCAATGTCCGGCTGGCTGCGTAGCACGCGGCGGGCCGCATCCACGCCGTTGCATTTGGGCATGTGAATGTCCATGAGAATGACATCGGGTTGAAGCTCGGCCGCGCGAAGCACCACTTCATCGCCGTCGGCGGCCTCGCCCACCACCTCGCAGTCGGGTGTGCCGCTCAGGATGGCGTGCATGCCCTCGCGAAACAGGGTGTGGTCGTCGGCCACCAGAATTCGAATTGGGTTCATAGAATCGGCAAACTTGCTTTCACCCGCGTGCCCTGCCCTGAGCTGGATTCAATGGACAGCGAGCCGTTTAACTCTTCGGCCCGTTCACGCATCGAGCGCAACCCCAGGCCAATCGGTTTGTCGGCCGGTATGCCGCAACCATTGTCCCAAATCTCAACCCGCAAACACGCTGCATTTCCTGCACTCGCCGGCAACCACAGCAGCCCCACCTCGCACCGTGTCGCGTGGGCATGCCGGACCACGTTGGTGATGGCTTCGGCAGCGATGCGATAGACAGCCACCTCGACTGCGGCTGGAAAGGGTGGTAACACCTCTGGCACATGAAATGCAAACTCCATGCCGAGAATTTGAAAGCCGTAATTTTGAATCGCGCCGACCAGACCCAACTCGTCCAGCGCCGGCGGCCGCAACTCATACACCAATCGGCGCACATCTGCCACCACGCCTTGAGTCTGTACTTTAAGCTTATTCAACATGGCGCGGGCGCGCTCAGGGTCGCTGTCGATGAGGTCGAGCGCGGCATCGAGGTGCAGGGTCTGCGCGGCCAGGGTGGGGCCGAGGCCATCGTGCAAATCGCGGCGCAACCGGCGGCGCTCTTCCTCGCGCGCCGAAACAATGCGCTCGCGGCTGTGTTGCAAATCCTGGGTGAGACGGAGCGCGTGGGCGGCCACCGCTGCCTGCTGCGCGATGCTGTCCAGCAACTGCCGATCTTGGGGGCTGAAGGCTTCACGCGAGCTGCGCGGGGCCACCATGAACTGGCCGACGGGCTCGGACTGATACACCAACGGCAACGTGAGCAAGCCGGTGGCTGGCGCGTGGCCGATGGCCGCACGCGTGCCGCGATCAGTATCCAGCTCGATGGCGGCATACGGCAATTTGAGCGCCTGAGCCGCCGTCTCAACAATGCTGCTTAGCACGGCCTCAGGCGCAATGGCGCTCTCCAACCGCTGGCTCAGGCGGGTGAGGACGGTGGCGGGATCATCGCGCTCGCCGTACATCAGGCGGTTCACGGCCCGTTGCAGGCGCATGCGAATGGGTTGCAACAGCACGGCGATGAGGCCGATGACGATGAGATTGGGCAGCAATCCCAAACCCTGCGAGCCTGCCAATACGCCCAGGCCGCCGACCACCAGCCCATACAGCAACACGATGCAGGCCACCAATGCGCTGTAGAGCAACGCGCGGTGGATGACCAGATCGATGTCCCACAAGTGATGGCGCAGGATGGCGATGCCGACTGTGACTGGCAGGGCAATGGCCACCCCAAACCCGATCTGCAGCATCAGAAAACGAACCCACGGCGTGTCCTCGCCCGAAATCCAGTAGAACCCAACACTGACGAGGTTGAATATCAGCGTGCTAAGCAAGCCCAAGACCAGCCACTTGACCTGGCGCTTTTGCCCGTCCGTGGCCAGTGAGCGATACGACGAGACTTGCGCAACCACGCCGCACCCAAACGCGATGCCGAAGATGGCCACAAATACGGCGTAATCGTCGGTGATGCCAAACAGCCGGCTGAATACATCGCCCTTGAAAAGCAGGCTGGCTGCGCCGACGAGACCGGCCAGCGCCAACACCAACTTTTGCAACCATGCCGGCGGCGTGCGTGCAAAGCGTCCGCCTGGAAACACGAAGACCAGCACCAGCAAACCCAGCATGCCGATCCATCGCACAGCCAGATAAACCTCATGCAGAAGTGGGCTCCACGGCACCGACAATCCCGAATCATTGTCGGCATACCCCACCCAATTCTGGCCCAGCGGCACCAGCGCCAGCGTCAGCGAAACCAGCAGCGCCAGCCAGTCGTCCGACTTGCGAGCAAAGATAAATAGGGCAACCCCCAGATACACCAGCGTGGCCGCGTAGTTCAACACCAGAAAATAAGTGGCGTATTGCGACCACGTCATGATGCGCGCAACAGCCGGATAGCTGCCCTGCACCTGCCAGTTTTGGGTTGCATCGCGAATATAGGAGGGAGCCAGCGCGATTGCAAAATAAATCGCGAACGCGACGATGAGCAACCAGCCGGCGCGGATCAACCACAACAGCCCGCCGCGCAACTGCATGGACGCCGAGGGGTGCAAAGGTCGAGCGCTCGCCATAGGGTATTGCCAAGTATGCCTGTGCCGCCGTTTTTGATTGATGTTACGCAGTCATCTCACGCAAAGGGGCAAAGCCGCTAAGTATTGAACTTTGCGCCTTAGCGTCTTTGCATGAGATTTCGTCATCATGCGTAACATCAGTTTTTGATTTCACGGCGCAACGAGTCTGGCTTTGGCTTCGATCTGATCATCGCGATAAAACATGTCCATGCTGATGACGGCCAGCCCAAACGCGTAACGCATCACATGGTATTCGCCAATGCTGTCTTTGGGCGATCCTGGCTCGGTGGTGTTTTCGTAAGTGGTCACCGGCCGGCATGCCCCATCAACCACGCCCAACAGGGTGAAGCCCAGACCAGCCTCATGCGTTTTGAACAGGACACTGCCGATACGACCCGTATCGCCATTGATCTCCACGGCAAAGGTATCCGCGCGCGGCTGGCCGACGCCGAATCGGCGCATACTGGTCTGGCTTTGCATGACCGGCAACGCCACTACATTTGCCGCAGATACATCGGCAAAACAAGATGCGGATGATGTGACAACGGCGAGGGGCTGAGGGCTTGCAGCCTCTGTTGGCAAGGGCAGTTTGCCATCGTTCGCGCCAAACACCATGAGCACAGCGCCGAACAGACCGACCAGAAAGCGCTTGCCACGGCCACCCAATGCCGGCAGTTTTAATTCCTTGACCGTGATTTCCTGCCCAATGAGCGCGGCGACCACCAGCAGCAAACCAATGACAAACGCGGCGATGCTAATTGTGATGGACATAGTTTATGACCTTGGCAATCGTATGCTGCCGCAACAGTTTTCCTAACACCGCGCTCGTGGCCATGGCTGCGCCGATGTGGCACACCAGCGTGACCGTGATCATGGTGGCCGTCTCGGCGGCATTGGGGCCACCGACGCGCCGGCCCAACATGTCTTGCAACACGTTGCAGGCGAGATACGTAAGCGCCGCAGCCAGGCCGCCCTGCCACGCCAATCGGCCCGCCAACGCCAAATTGCGCAACGCCAGCCCAATCGCCCCACCCATCAGCCCGGCACCCAAAAATATGGTTGGCACAAACAGCACGGTGTATAGATGGTGCAACGGCAGCGGCGAAGGGCCGTCTTCGACAAAGCGCACTTCGAGCCGGCCCAGCACAATGACAGTCAATACCATCACGGCGCTATAGCTGAGGGCGCTGGCGATGATGATGGGCCTGGGTTGCGCCTGGGTGTGGCGCGCCAGCGTGCGGCCCCAAACGGCTCCACCTGCGCCGAGGACGATGAGGCTACAGATTATGAAGGGGGCCGGCCCTCGTTCTTCCAGGTTGCCCACGACGCCACTCAGCACCAGATTAGCCGCCAGCGCCAGCAGCAACGATGCTGGCAAAATCAAACCCGCCATGGCGCAACGCCAGTCCACGGGCGGAAGAGAATACGAAAGTCGCATTGTGCACTCAGTAGTTGTGAAGGTTGTGAAACGTTACTGAAGCGCATTCCCAATGTCATGGGGGCACACCCCTATTAAGTCTGGGGCACGGTGATGATCTTAGAGTTTACGCAGCAACGCAACTCAGACCCTTCGGGTGGGGCACTTCGAATCTGGGCTGATGGGTGCGTAAATGCGCCACCCAAAGGGTCTTGCGCTCACGTTAGCCATTCACGTAAGCCCGGATCTAACGAATCCATGTGGCCGGCATAAGGGCAAAGCAACGGACTGACCTATGGGTTTGATCTGCGCTGAGCCCGCTACTTTGCCCCTACCTTTGGCACACAACCCACCCTGATTTTTCCGGATTCGGCCTGAACCTTCGTACAACCTCTTGATAATCGAATCCGAGTAGGCTATGCTCTCTCCGTTATCTCAACTTCGAATTTCACGCAAGTGAGGTTCCTGATCTTCAAACTTAATCTTCAAACTTAATCTTCAAACTTTAAAAGGAGGCAAGCGAAAACATGGCAGGAAAGATGCAAAATCGTTATGCGCGGCGGGTCAGCGATGCTGAGCCGGCGTTCCCAGCCGTACTGTGCTTGTCTCTGCAACCACGACCCTCACGGGTTTGGCCGGTTTGCCAGAAACGCAACTAAACCCGCGTTTCGAAACCCGGTTCGCCGAGACCACGAGCACAGTAGTGTTCGTGGTTTTTTGTTCTCAGTTGGCATCGGCAACGTCTTTGACGTCAGCAATGCCCAGGTTAACGCCTCTTCTGATGAAGAGGCACACAGCATAGTGTGACCCAGTTTTTATGCAGTATCTCAAGCTTCTCCTTCCTTACATTCGACCGTACCGCCGCGACATCGTTGTGCTCAGCGTGTGGATTGTCGGCGCCATCACCATGGGCCTGTTGCAGCCCTTTATGCTGGGTCGCGTGGTGGATGAGGGCATCCGCACCATGAACATGGACATCGTCACCCGCAACTGCCTGATTCTGGTGGCGATCACAGCCGTGTTCAGCGTGTTCAACTATTTGCAGGGCGTCTATCAGGGCACCATCGGCGCAAACGTAGTTCGCGACCTGCGCAACACACTCTACCGAAAGCTGCAACGGCTGCCCTTCAGTTGGTATACCTCCATGCCCACCGGCCAGATCATGAGCCGCATGCTCAGCGATCTGGATTCGGTCGAGCAATTCGTCACCTTCGGCTTTGCCCTCATCATTCGCGAGAGCCTGGTCCTGAGCATCACGCTGATTGTGTGTCTGACCCTGGATTGGCAGTTGACCTTGATGATCGTGGCACCGTTGCCGTTTTTGCTGATCGCGATTGTGCGCTTTCGCAAGCAGATCGACCCGGCCTGGGAAGCCATTCGCGAGCAGATGGGCCGCATGACTTCGATGGTGCAGGAGAACGTGGCCGGCGTGCGGGTGGTCAAAGCCTTCGCCCGCGAAGACCACGCCGCCGAGCGCTTCGACACCCAAAACAATCTCACCCGCGGCAAAAACGTGAACCGCGCCCAGCTAGAAGCCAGTTACTTTCCCACCGCCGATTTTCTATCCAGCCTGTCCTTCGTCATCCTGACGTTGGTCGGCGCACTACGCCTCATGGACGGCACGCTCTCCTTTGGCATCTTCTTCGCGTTCACCTGGTACATCTGGTCGCTGGTCTGGCCGATGCGCGAGATCGGCTTCCTAACCAACATCATGCGCCAGGCCGTGGCCGCTGCGCCGCGCCTGTTTCAGATTGCGGATGCGCCGTTGTTGATTACGGATCCAACCGGCAACGCGGAGACGACGGACGACGGACGACGGACGACGGCAAGATCAGTCGTCGGTCGTCCGTCGTCCGTCGTCTCCGCGCCCGGCCGTGTCGAATTCCAGGACGTCTACTTCGCCTTCCCCGACGATGCAACGACGCCAGTGTTGCGCGGCGTCTCGTTTGTGGTCGAGCCTGGCCAGACTGTGGCCATTCTCGGCGGCACCGGCTCTGGTAAGTCGTCGATCATCAATCTGGTGCCGCGCTTCTATGACGTTGGCGGACTGAAAGATGAACCGCACACCGGCCGCGTGCTGGTGGACGATGTGGATGTGCGCGAGATGGCTTTGAAGACGCTGCGCAGCAAGATCAGCATCGTGCCGCAGGAAACGTTCTTGTTCAGCGCCACGCTCAAAGACAACATCGCCTTTGGCAAGCCCGATGCAACGCTGGAAGAGGTGATTGCCGCGGCCAAAGTGGCGCAGGTGGATGAATTCGCCCAGACACTGCCACAAAAATACGACACCAAAGTCGGCGAGCGCGGCGTCGGCCTCAGCGGCGGCCAAAAGCAGCGGGTGGCCCTGGCGCGGGCCGTGCTGATGAATCCCGAGATCTTGATTCTCGATGAAGCCACCTCGGCCGTGGACACCCAGACCGAGGCGGTAATTCAAGAAGCGATGACGCAGGTGATGCGCGGCCGCACGGCCATTGTGGTGGCTCAACGGCTCACCACCGTGCGCAGCGCCGACAGGATCATCGTGCTCAAAGCGGGTCAGGTGGCGCAGGAAGGCACGCACGAACAGTTGTATGCCGAGCAGGGCGGCGCCTACCGCGAGCTGTATGACATGCAGTTTAGGGACCAGGAAATGCAGGCCGGCGTGCCCGATGCGTTCGACGACGAAGTATTGCTTGAAGATGACGCAGGTGAGACCAGCGAACAGCCTTTGAACACAGAGTCGGTGGCCGTTTGATGCACTTCCAAGTTTTTGGAATGGAGGCTTTAGCCGACTCTGCGAACCAAACGGGGAGTCGGCTAAAGCCTCCATTCCACTGTGAAAAAAACTCCAGGCAACCTGGAGATTTAGAGAGGGTTTTAATGAACCTAAACTTTAGGCCCTTACGTGCCGACGATGAGCAGGACTACGCCACTGGCGAGATCGCCGGCATGGTGCAGAACTTCATCAACGAGGAAGAGAACACCCGACTGAGTCGCAATCGCGGCTATACCGAGAACATCGCGACCCGCCGAAAATATCGCAGGCAGGGTGTGGCGCGGGCGTTGATCTGCGAGAGCCTGCGCATGTTTCGCGACATGGGCATGACCGAGGCGGCGTTGGGTGCCGATGCCGACAACCTCACCGGTGCCGTCAGCGTGTATCGAACGTGTGGTTTTGAAGTGGTCGAGCGCACCACCCTTTTTTGGAAAGCGTTTTAGGAGCGTGAAGCATGGCCAATATCGACGAAGAATTTATCGAAACGCTGGACGAAGTGGAACAGCGCCCATTTAACTATCAATATTTCAAACGCTTGATGGGCTACCTCAAGCCGTATCGCCGGCAACTGGCCATCGTGCTCGGCTTCATTTTTCTCAGCACCATCTCGTCTTTGCTGGAGCCGTTTGTGATCTCGCAGATCATCGACCGCGGCGTGCCCGAGAAAAACATCAACCTGATTCTGGGGCTGGTGGCCTCGCTGGTGGTGTTTCGCATCATCGCGTGGGCGGCCTCGTATTGGCGCATGTTCCGCGTCAATCTCATCGGCCAAAGCGTGCTGTATGACATGCGCAAGCAGTTGTTCGAGCACATCCAGATGCTGTCGCTGCGCTTCTACGATGGCCGGCCGGTGGGCAAGATCATGTCGCGCATTACGAGCGATGTCGGCGCGATCAACGAGATGCTCAACGGCGGCGTCACCACGATTCTGGTCGAGGGCTTCAGCCTGATCGGCATCGTCACCATCATGCTCATCATCGACTGGCGGCTGGCGCTGGTGGCTTTCTGCATCCTGCCCACATTTCCATTTGTGTTCGGCAAACTGCGCGGCAAGATCGAGAGCACCTGGGTAAACGTGCGCAAAAGCTCCAGCAACATGAATGCCAACCTGAACGAAAACATTAACGGCATTCGCGTGACACAAGCATTCGCCCGCGAAGACGTGAACAGCGAACGCTTCGCCCGCATTAATCAATGGAACCGCAACATCAATGTGCGAGCCGTGCGGCTGGACAATTTGTTGTGGCCGTTGGTCGAGCTCATCGGCGTGCTCGGCACCGCCATGCTGATGTGGTTTGGCGCGCGCGAGGTCATCGCCGGCACGCTCAAGATCGGCATCATTCTCGCGTTCATCAACTACCTGTGGCGCTTCTGGGGGCCGGTGAGCGCGCTCAGCCGCGTGTATTCGCAAGTGCTCAGCGCCATGGCCAGCGCCGAGCGCATCTTCGAGTTCATGGACATGACGCCGGAGGTGCAGGACAAACCTAATGCCAAGCCGTTGCCCAAGATCAACGGCGAAGTGGTGTTCGATGACGTGGTGTTCAAATACGACAAGGACAACGCCGAGCAAAAGCCGGCCCTGCGCCACGTCAGCCTGCACGTGAAGCCCGGCCAGACCATCGCCGTGGTGGGGCCGACCGGCTCCGGCAAAACCTCGCTGATTAACCTCATCATGCGCTTCTACGACCCAACGTCGGGAGCCGTGCGCATCGACGGCCACGACTTGCGCGATGTGACTTTGCCGAGTGTGCGCAGCCAAATCTCATTGGTGCTGCAAGACCCGTTCATCTTCAGCGGCACCATCGGCGATAACATTCGCTATGGCAAGCTTGATGCCACACAGGAGGAGATCGAGGCCGCGGCCCAGGCCGTGCACCTCGATGAGTTCATCAACAAACTGCCTGAAAAATACGCCTACGAAGTGCAGGAGCGCGGCGGCCGGCTGTCGCTGGGTCAGCGTCAACTGGTCTCGTTCGCGCGCGCGTTGCTGGCCGACCCGCGCATTCTGGTGCTGGACGAGGCCACGTCATCCGTCGACACCCAAACCGAGCGCTTGATTCAAGAGGCGCTGGGCGTGCTGCTCAAAGGCCGCACCGCCTTCATCATCGCCCACCGGCTCAGCACCGTGCGCAACGCCGATGTGATTCTGGTGATGCGCGACGGCCAGATCGCCGAGATGGGCTCGCACGCCGAGTTGATTGAGCAACACGGCCTGTATTACAAGCTGGTGCACGCCCACGAAGCCGCCAGCAACACCATGGCCGAGCGGCTGGAACGGCCCGCGCCAATTGCGGCCTCGGCGAATTGAGTCGAAGACCCTTCGGGTGGCGCATGTAGGCACGAATTGGCCCAGGTTCGATATGCGCCACCCGAAGGGTCTAAGTCGCGCCCTATGCTAAAAGATTTTGCAACCCTGACACCCCAAGACCAGCGCCGGCGCATGCAAACGCTGGCCCAGACTGCCCTGGCGCATTATGACGTGAACGTGCAGCGTTGCACCCGCGTCGGCGACTCCACCAATCTCATCTACCGCATCGACGCCGAAGACGGCCACCATTTCGCCCTGCGCCTGGCCGCGCCGGGTTGGCGCTCGCTGAGTGATCTACAAGCCGAGGCGTTGTGGCTGGAAGCGTTGACGCGCGATACCGATATTTGCGTGCCGCACATGGTGCGCGCCAAAAATGGCGAGGCCGTGGTGACGGCCCACGTCGATGGCGTGCCCGAGCCGCGCTATGTAACTTTGATGAGTTGGTTGCCGGGTGACTTGCTCGACAAGGAGCTGCTGACCAAAGCCAACCTCGTGAAGATGGGCGATTTGTTTGCGCGCATGCACATTCACGGCGCGGCGTGGCAGCCGCCGGCCGAGTTTGCGGCGCGCCGCTTCGATCGCATGTTTGCGCGTGACGAGCCGGATGTGCTGTTTGATGAAGCGCAACAAGACGCATTCACACCCAATTCACTTGCCATCATTCGGCAGGTGCGCGAGAAGGTGGATGCGGCGTATGCCAGCATCGATCCGGCCGACCTGCGCGTCATCCACTGCGATCTGTGGCACGAGAACATCAAGGTCTACAAAGGCCAACTGTGCCCCTTCGATTTTGAGGACACGATCTGGGGCTACCGCCTGCACGACATTGCCATGGCCATGCTGGACCTGCTGGAAGTGGTGGGCAACGAGCGCTACGAGACGCTGCTGGCAGCGTTCAAACGCGGCTATACCCAGCACTTGCCGTGGCCAGACGGCGACCTGACCACGCTGCAAATGGGTCGTTATCTGTGGAAGCTGAATTACGTGGCACGCCGCGAGCGGGTGTATCTGGCCAAATTTGTGGAGTATTGCGCCGGCTTGTTTGAGCATGCGTTGGCGCATGGGACGCTGGTGTTTCCTGCGAAAGTGTAAAATTTGAGCGGTGCCGTTTTGTGCGGGATGTTCGTGGATTCAATTGCCGATATCGAATCGAGCTGGCACTCAGTCACAGGACCCCGACCCCTAAAGGGGAGTCGCTGAGTAATTCAGCGACTCCCCTTTAGGGGTCGGGGGTCTCTGAAACGAAATGATGGCACAAGTCTGTACGGGCTTCAAAAAATGTGCCAAAGCCCGCCATCAACAAGGTAAACTGCCGTGGTCCAAACACCACCGCATGAAGCTGCTGTTTCTCACTCCCCAACTACCCTACCCGCCGCGGCAAGGCACGGCCCTGCGCAACTGGGGCCTCATCTCGCAACTGGCCCAGCGGCATGAAGTCTGGCTGTTGTCGTTTAGCGATGCTGCATTGGGCACGGAAATTCACCCAACCTTGCAAGCGACCTGCAAGCAAATCGCCACATTTCCCACACCCCAACGCACCAAGACGGATCGCGTGCGCACGTTATTAACCTCGCACCTGCCAGACATGGGCTGGCGGCTGTGGTCGCCGGCATTTCTGCACCAACTCGAAACCTGGCTGGCCCAGGAACACTTCGACATCGTTCAAATCGAAGGCATCGAGCTCGCTCGCTATGCCCTCGAATCGTCAATGGGCATGGCCTCCAAGCCGAATGGTCAATCGTCAATCGTCTTCGACGACCACAACTGCGAATACCAGATGCAACAGCGCTGGTTCGAACGCGATGTGCGCAACCCCAAACGCTGGCCGGCCGCCGCCTACTCCTTTGCACAATGGCGCCGACTGATTCAACTTGAGCGCGCCATGATTCGAGCCGCCGATGCAACGCTGTGCGTGTCGCCGCAAGATCGCGAGTCCATCCGCTGGCTCGATCCCCAGATTCAGCCGCACGTCATTTTGAACGGGATTGAGTTGGCGACCTATGAGAAGAAAGAGACGACGGATGACGGACGACGGACGACGGTTTCTCAGTCGTCCGTCGTCCGTCATCCGTCGTCTCTGCCTCCGTCTCCCAACCGCATCGTGTTCACCGGCAAAATGGACTTCCGCCCCAACATCGACGCCATGTTGTGGTTTGGGCAGGCGGTGTGGCCGGCAGTGAAGCAGCAGTGTGCCGATGCAAAGCTTGTCATCGTCGGCCAGAAACCCAGCCCACGGCTCGATGTGTTGCGTGGCGATCCCAGCATTGAGCTGACCGGCGAGGTGGAGGATGTGCGGCCCTATATTGCCGAGGCCGCGGTGTATGTTGCGCCGTTGCGCATCGGCAGCGGCACACGCTTTAAGCTGCTGGAGGCAATGGCCTTGCGCAAGCCAATTGTGTCGACGACGCTGGGCTGCGAGGGTTTCGACATCACGCCAGACAAAGAGATGGTGATTGCCGACGCTGCACCAGACTTTGCTCGGGCTGTTTTAGATCTGTTGGGTAACGCCGGCAAACAAAAAACGATAGGCGAGAATGCCTATCATTTTGTCGCTGCAACCTATGATTGGAGCGCGATTGTGCCAAAGCTGGAATACATTTATCGCTTAATTCATCACAGGTGAACAGCTGTTCACTTCGGCACAAGCCCTCTTTGAACACTCCTGAGTAGTATTGCACCTTCAAGAATCTTGACTAGTCGTCAGCTAAGTTAGTGCTCAAAAGTAATAGCCACATTTCAAAACGTCAATTCCTTAAGTGAGTGCAACGGCCAAGGGAAGTCATTGAGTAACCCCGTCATTCCCGCGGAGGCGTCCCCGCTGCGGGGACGCCTCCGCGGGAATGACGGCTTAAGCGATTTGCTTTGACCTACTTCGAGTTGG
>Ga0335394_10003535_pt1 | contig 17741 bp, 10 predicted proteins | sample MAT03_FD_205741 | JGI IMG/M metagenome (GOLD analysis project Ga0335394, IMG submission 205741) | Freshwater microbial communities from Lake Fryxell liftoff mats and glacier meltwater in Antarctica - MAT-03 (spades assembly) (version 2) ... | reverse complement strand
GAAACAATATGTTTTTATAACTAATAATTTCACCTTGCCGGCAGTGCAAATAGCCACTATTTACAAGTACCGGTGGATGATAGAATTGTTATTCAAGCAAATAAAACAAAATTTTCCATTACGGTATTTTTGGGGCGACAGCGAAAACGCTATCAAAATGCAGGTGTATTGCGTTCTCATCGCTCAACTGCTAATGGTAGTTATCAGAAAAAAAGCTGCTACAAAAAAATCATTTGCTAATATGATAACACTAATACGTCTCCATCTAATGAGCTATGTAAATTTACTGGATTTCATTAAAGACACTTACAAAGCATGGCGAAAAACACATAACGCTCCAATAGCCTTTGCAACCTAAAATTACATCCCCAGCTACCAGCATTTTTGTAAATTAGTTTTTGTCCTCAAACCCTTGACTGTTTTGATGTTTGATGCTTATGCCGCATTTTTACTCGGACAACAATGTTTGTTTTTAGTAAAACTTTCTGGCGTTTCCCCCTCTTTAATCTCTTTGTTTTCTTCTCTTGTATTGCGTTGTATAGGAACGCTTACAAAAGTTGCATCCATCATTTTTCCTTCTTTAGCAATCAGGCCATCGGCGTTTAATTTTGATAAAAATAATTCAAAAATTACTTTGCTTCTATCTTCTCCATCTTTATTTAGCAATTCTCTAAAAGCCCAGGCGGTCTTACAATCAGGAACAGAATCGCTAAAAGATATTTCCAAAAAACGACGAAAACTAAGCCTATCTGTAATTTGAAATTCAACTTGTTCGTCGCTTAAATTATAAAGTCGTTGAATAAACAATATTTTTATCATCATCACTACATCGTAACTAGGTCTGCCTTTACCTGATTTTTCACTATCCTCCTTACGACCTGAGAATTCCAGAATTGTTTCTTTAAATAAACTGAAATCAATATACTTCGATATTAATACTAATGGGTCGCCTAATTTGGTGAGCTTTTCTAACACATCTTGCTCGTCAAAAAATCCAGCTATATTTTTTATTTTCATAACACACTCATTGTAAAAACAGCGCCAGTATTGAGTGTTATGACATGTTTACAGTAAATAGAGGTGCCCTATAACCAGTTTCGTTGGCTTCCTGAAAAATTAGCAGAAGCAAAAAATCTCCAGGAAAGTCACGCGAGTTACAATAAAACACTCGACTTAATAAATTTTAATACCCAGGTTAAAGATCTTCCCTTAAAAAACTTTTGCTTAACGATTGTAATCGTCTTTATTTTCCACTGGAGTTTGGCGATTTGCGACAGCTGGAATATTTATCCCTGTCCAATAAAATTTCCTCGACCTTAGCGGAAACAAGATTAACGCTTCCAAAAAATTTCAACTTTTCAGTCCTTTAAATTAACTTGACTGTTCAAACACTTCATGTTTGAACGATAACGAAACATACAGTCTTGCTTCTTGTCTGCGGAGCCTCGAGACATTCAAAGCGAATGGGGCCGTGGTACTTGATCTCATTGTATTATCAAACACATCCATAAAAACGCTCGACCTTGGTAGTTGTTAACAGGAACACCTGTGAGAGAACGCAAGCGTTACCATTAATTAACCCCCGTATTTTTATAAGTAATAAAACCTTAGTATCTTTAAGTTGCCGTTTAAACAATTATTAAGAACGGAATTAAAACAATATGTCAAAAAACAAAAAACCACAACGTTATTTATTTGAAGAAGTACTCGATTTCTTAAAGCATAACGACTCAAAAACATTTAACTATAAGCAGCTTGGAGCTGCCATGGAAATAAATACAGATCAGGAACGTCTTCAGTTAATTGAAGCTCTGGAATTATTAAAACAACAGGGCTTTGTATTAGAACAAGATAAAGGTAAGTATCAGGTAAAAGAAACCAAGCAGTACGTAACCGGAACTATTGATTTTACAAGCCAGGGGACTGCTTTTGTTGTATTCAGTGAAAACGAAGCCGATATCTTTATTCCTGCTAAAAAATCAAGGGATGCTATGCAAGGTGATCTTGTAAAAGTGTATCTTTTTCCTAAGCGTGGCAGCGGCCGTCGCCGGGAAGGTGAAGTTGTTGAAGTGATCACAAGGGCAAGAACTGAATTTGTTGGAACAATAAAGATCAATCCTAAATTTGCTTTCGTAGTTCCCGATAGTCATAAAATCCACGTAGACTTTTTTATCCGTAACAGCGATATTAAAGGCGCAGTCGATGGACAAAAGGTTCTGATCAAATTAAAAGAATGGAAAAGCGGTGAACAAAATCCTACCGGAATGGTTTTGGACGTACTGGGGTTCCCCGGACAACACAAAACGGAAATGAACGCCATCATGGCGGAGTATGGCTTGCCTGAACATTTTCCGGATGCGGTAGAATATGAAGCTAAAAAACTTCCTACAGAAATTACCGATTCAGAAATTGCGAAACGTCGCGATTTTCGTGGCATTACAACTTTTACCATAGATCCTGCAGATGCAAAAGATTTTGATGATGCCTTGTCAATTCGCCGTATGCCAAATGGCTTTTGGGAAATTGGCGTTCACATCGCCGATGTAACACATTATTTAAAAGTTGGAACCATCCTCGATAAGGAAGCGGTAACCCGCGCTACGAGTGTTTATCTGGTAGATCGCGTAATCCCCATGTTGCCTGAAGTTTTAAGTAATTTTGTGTGCTCACTCCGACCACATGAAGAAAAATATTGTTTCAGTGCAGTGTTTGAACTCGACGACGATGCTCAGATTCAAAGTCAGTGGTTCGGTAAGACTGTAATTTATAGTGACAGAAGATTTTCATACGAAGAGGTTCAAACCGTTATAGAAACCGGTGAAGGGGAGTACAAAGATGAGATTTTGGTACTTGACAAACTGGCTAAAAAATTAAGACACGAACGTCAGCGCAAAGGCTCTATCTTTTTTGATAAAGCAGAAGTGAAATTTAAATTAGACGATGAAGGAAATCCTATCGGTGTATTTTTTAAAACACAAAAGGATGCGCATAAATTAATCGAAGATTTTATGCTGCTCGCCAACAAGAGAGTGGCAGAGTTCATTGGTGGAAAAAGTGAAACCGTAGGAAAGGGATCGTCCAAAAATAAAGGGAAAGAAGATGCGAAGCATGTGGCAGTTTACCGTATACACGATGTGCCAAGCGACGAGAAAATGCAAGAACTGAGTGGTTTTGCGGCGCGCTTTGGTTACCAGATGAATTTAGGAGATAAACAAAAGGTAGCTCAATCCATCAATAAATTGCTGGTGGACGTGAAAAATAAAAAGGAGCAAAGTATGATGGAGCTACTTGCTGTTAGAAGCATGCCGAAAGCAATTTATACAACTAAAAATGTTGGGCACTACGGACTAGGCTTTGATTTTTATACACATTTCACTTCGCCCATCCGTCGTTACCCTGATGTTCTTGTACACCGCTTATTAGAAGCAAGGCTGAATAATAAAATTTACTCTAACAAAGATGAGTTAGAGCAATTGAGCAAACACAGCAGTGATATGGAGCGCACCGCTGCGGAAGCGGAACGCGCATCTATTAAATATAAACAAGTAGAGTTTATGAAAGATCGCGTTGGCGAAACGTTTGATGCAGTGATTAGCGGCGTTACCGAATGGGGTATTTATGCAGAAGTAGTCGAGAACAGGTGCGAAGGAATGATCCGAAGCCGCGACTTAAAAGGCGATCATTTTATGTTCGACGAAGACAACTACCGCTACATTGGAAAAAATACCAATAAGATATACGGGCTTGGCGACACAGTAAAAATTATTGTCTTAGAGGCAGACCTCATTAAAAAGCAACTCAGCTATGGCTTTGCCGATATGCAGGATAAGACGCCGAAATTTGCGGAAGATAAAAAAACGAAATTCGTGGATCATAAAAAGCGTAGAGGAAGATAAATGAAAGGTGTTTTGCGCTTATATCTTTTGGTGCTCCTTTTATCTGGTGCTTTAGCAGCCCAAACGGTAAAAACATCTCTGAAGTATTCAGTCAGACTCCCTTCTGTAAAAACGGGTAAGATCCCGGTTCTTATTTTTTTGCACGGCTACGGAAGTAACGAGGCCGACTTATTTGAGCTTTCAAAAACAATGGATCCGAGGTTTATCACCTTCTCACTCCAGGCCCCTGTTAGGCTTAGCGAAGAAGGTTACTGTTGGTACGCCATGGATTTTTTGCCCGATCAAAAATTTAAGTACGATTACGAGCAGGTAAAGGACTCCCGCCAGAAAATTCTTTCATTCATCAGCAACGCTTGTAAAGCTTACAAACTGGATAGTACTCAGGTTTTTTTACTTGGCTTTAGTCAGGGAGCTATCATGTCTTACGAGATTGCTTTTTTCGCTCCGTCAAAAATTAAAGGTGTAATGGCATTAAGTGGAAGAGTGTTAGAAGAGACGAAACTCTTAAAAACAGACCTTCCCAAGCTTACGAAAGTCAGTTTTTTTATTGCGCATGGAAATTCGGACAACATCATAAAAATTGAAGAATCACAAAAGGCAAATGCCTTGCTTAAAGAAAAACAAGTGGCCGACGTGATTTACAAAAATTACGAGATGCCGCATTCCATTTCAGGTGCCGAACTTAACGATGTCCGGGCCTGGATCGGGAAAGTACTTCCTGCCAAAGAAAAAAAGTCTGCTTCTAAAAAGTAGATTTAAGTTCAGTATTAATTATTCGTCTATCTTTGCGGACTTTTATGCCACGCAGTTTTTTTAATAATTTCCACACAAAGCACACAATTCGCCTGGCATGGCCGCTTGTGATCACACAGGTGGGACATGTTGTTACAGGTATGGTAGATAATATTTTCCTTGGCCGCATTGGACCAACTGAACAAGCTGCAGGTATTCTTTCCAATAACTTGTACATGCTTCTTCTGGTTTTTGCTATTGGAATGAGTTACGCTACAACGCCGCTTGTGACAGCTGCGCATGAAAAAAATGATCTTCTGAGAAAAGCGACGCTTTTTAAAAATTCGCTTTTTTTAAATTTTACGGTAGCACTGGTTTGTTTTATTATTTTATTGATGGCGTCGGGGTTGCTTAAATACATGCATCAACCGGCAGAGGTTGCAAGTCTGGCTGTTCCTTTTTTTGACGTGCTTATTTTTTCGATTCTCCCAATCTCTTTGTTTTTTGCATGCAAACAGTATTGTGAAGGAGTGAGTAACACGCGCATGGCTTTAATAATAAGTGTTGCGGGAAATCTTATCAATATTCTTCTTAATTATCTGTTGATTTACGGAAAATTTGGATTCCCCGAGTTGGGCTACTTGGGCTCTGCCTGGGCTTCTTTTTATGCAAGATTATTTATGGGAATTTCCTTTCTGGTGCTGATCTTTAGGTCGCCGGTTACACGTGAAATTCTTACAGTGTATACTAAAGTAAAAGTCAATTGGAAAGCCTTAAAAGATCTATGGAGAATAGGATTTAATTCTGCTATGCAATTCACCTTTGAAGTGGCTGCGTTTGCTATCTCCGGCCTCATGGCAGGAAGCTTTGGCAAAGAACAGATCGACGCGCATGGTATCTCTCTAACCATCGCATCTTTTACTTACATGTTTGCCACGGGAATAGGTTCTGCGGCAACCATTCGCGTAGGGATTTACAAGTCGCAACAAAATTGGAGCGAAATTAAAAACGCTTCGTCTGCAGCCATTAAACTCGTGCTTTTAACTATGGGAGGGTTTGGACTGTTGTTTTTAATCTTACACGGCGTTCTGCCAATGGCCTTTAGCCTGGAGCCGCAGATTATTGAATTGGCTTCTACTTTGTTGATCATAGCTGCTTTGTTTCAGTTATTTGACGGCATGCAGGTAACCGTTATTGGCATTTTGCGCGCGCTTGACGATATAAAAGCACCTACCATTATCACTTTAATCGGCTATTGGGTCATTGCTTTACCGCTGGCCTATTTCCTGGCCTTCATAGTAAAAATGGAAACAATCGGAATTTGGATAGCACTGCTAGCATCCTTGATGTTTGTGGCTTTTGGACTTCTGTGGCGCCTGTCTTATTTATTGAAGAAGAATCTGGGCAAGGGCCTGGTGCATGTTAAGAGGATGCGTTAAAAAAATATTTTTCACTTCGGTTCAATAATGACCTTTCCTTTTCGGTCTACTTCGCCTTTTTTTAATCCTATCCATACAGTTGCCCCGCCTTCCGAGAGTGGAAGCAGGTCATCAAAAATGAATTCAACAGCAATCTTACCTTCTTTAGTAATATATCCCAATTTCCCGTTCTGATTCTCAACGGCTGCGATGCCATCTAGAAACTCGAAGCCAACTGAGTAGTTAGGTGTGATCTTCATATTTCCTTTTATATCCATATAGCCAATTAAGGGCTGACCATTAGTACCGTATTTTTCAGCAAAACAGATTAGACCTTCTGTGGGTGATCGTAAAAAGCAATATTTCATCGGAAGGATAAGTGTTCCTTTTTTATTTATCATTCCCCAAGCGAATTTATCATTCATTACAGCTGCATAATCGCCCATAAAATTTCTTACCTGTCGGTAAAGTGGCTTAATAATAATATTGCCATCATAATTTTTAAATCCATAATGACCTGACGAATCGGTGAAGGTGTATAAACGGTCTTCGGGTTTTAGGTATTCGTTAGCTTCAGGGTGCCCTTTGCCTTTTTGGCCAGGTTTCTGAGCAAGAGTGGTAAGGTATGTTAGTGCGAAGAAAAAAACTAAACGAATTATCATGATGTCTCCTTAGATGAAAATAAGAAATTAAAGATTAAGAATGAATAAGGTAACTATTCACTCACACGCAAATCCTCAATCACTAGCTGAATTGTTGTCCCCCCCTTAAATTCATTTTCCTGGATCTTGAAAATAATGTCCATCGGAATTTTCCTTTGAAAGAAAGTAATATAGTCTCCTTTGTCGAATGCAATAGCCTGAAAACGAATGTTCGGATTAGACTTCTGAAAGAGCTCGAGCTTTAAATGGTTGTTCCCAAATACTTGTCCCCAGCCGGTATCAAACACCGAACGTCCGCAAAACGCTGGCGTCATGTTTTCGGGACCATGAGGCGCAAATTGTTTTAAGATGCGTAAAAGCTTGTCTGTTATTTCGTGAAACTCTACTTCAATGTCAATCTCTATTTTTGGAGTAAGTTGGTCTGCGGTAATAGAAGCAGAAACAACAGACTCGAATTTTGTTTTGAATGCTTCCACATTTTCCTTTTTCAACGATAAGCCCGCTGCAAATTTATGTCCGCCAAATTGTTCTAGGAGATCGCTGCATTTTTCAATCGCGCTGTAAACATCATATTCCCGCACACTGCGGGCGCTTCCGGTTACCTTACCGTCGCTTTCAGTTAGTATAATCGTTGGGCGATAATATTTTTCAATAAGTCGCGAAGCTACAATGCCTATAACACCTTTATGCCAATGCTCGTTAAAAAGAACAGTGGTGTTTTTTGTAGCAGTAAGAACATCGTTATCCAATAAAGCAAAAGCTTCTGTGGTTGTTCCCATATCGAGATCCCGACGCTGCAAATTTGTATCGTTAATGGCTTGCGCAAAAATATCCGCTTGTGCATCCTCTTCGCAGGTAAGAAGTTCAACAGCTTTGCTTCCGTGTTCAATACGGCCGGCAGCATTAATGCGCGGACCCAGCGTAAATACGAGCGTACTAATGTTCGCCGGATTTTTCTGCTGGTTAATGTTGAGCAAGGCTTTTATGCCGGGTCTGGGATTCGAATTTATTTGTTCCAGTCCAAAATAAGCCATCACGCGATTCTCTCCAGTTATCGGAACAATGTCAGCGGCTATGCTGGTTGCTACAAGATCAAGATAGTTATAACAAGCTTCGAGCGGTAAATTATTTCTTATGGAGAATGCCTGGATCAGTTTAAATCCAATGCCTGCCCCGCTAAGTTCTTTGTAGGGGTAAGGACAATCTTTTTGCTTTTGATCCAGAATAGCCAAAGCCTTCGGAAGATCCGCACCAGGGAGATGGTGATCACAAATAATAAAATCAATGTTTTTAGTATTTGCGTAATCTATTTTATCAAGAGCTTTGATCCCGCAATCGAGTGCAATGATCAGCGAAAAGTTATTTTCAGCCGCAAAGTCAATGCTTTTGAAAGAAATGCCATACCCTTCCTTGTAACGGTCAGGTATATAATAAGCAATTTTCTGAACATAATCTTTTAGGAAACTGTAAACCACACTCACGGCAGTTGTCCCATCCACGTCATAGTCTCCAAAGATGAGTACTTTTTCGTCTTTGGAAATAGCAAGATTAATCCGATCAATGGCAAGCGTCATGCCCTTCATTAAAAAAGGATCGTGCAGTTGTTTAAGATCTGGTCTGAAAAAGGTTTTAGCTTCCTCGTAAGTTACAATGTGACGCAACTTAAGTAAGCGTGCAACCACTCTGTCAACGTTTAGTTTTTTCTGGAGGTCGTTTGAGTCTTTGCCATCCGAACCATTATTTACCCGCCACTGCTTTTCCAAGACTTAAGCAATATTGTGATAAACGGCCTCAATATCATCGTCTTCCTCCATCTTATCAATCATGGCCATCACTTCTGCTTCCTGCTCGGTACTTAATTCTTTTGTAGCTGTTGGAATATAAGTTTTGCTGGTTTCAAGAACATTTATTTTTCTCTCTTCCAAGGCAGATTGCATTTTCCCAAAATCATTAAATTGTGTTTGAATAATAAATTGGTTGTGCTCCTCATCCAGTCCGATATCTTCCAGACCAAAATCAATTAGTTCAAGTTCAAGATCGTCTTTACTTAAACCAGCAGCATCAATTTTGAATAACACCACGTGATCAAACATAAAGCTTACTGATCCGTTTGTTCCAAGCGATCCATTGGCCCTGCTAAAATACATTCTTAAGCTGGCCACGGTGCGCGTTGGATTATTCGTGGTGCATTCTACAAGCACAGGCGCCCCATGCGGAGCGTAACCTTCATAAGTAATTTCTTCGTAGCTTCCAGAGTCTTTTTCACTTGCGCGCTTTATCGCAGATTCCACATTTACCTTAGGCATGTTAATAGCTTTGGCATTCTGCATGATCATACGAAGCCGTGGATTGCCTTCCGGGTGAGGACCTCCCGCCTTAACAGCAATAACTATCTCACGCCCTATTTTCGTAAAAGCCTTCGCCATTTTGGCGTAACGCTTAAACATCGTTGCCTTACGCGTTTGAAATATTCGTCCCATTCTCTTTTAAAATTTTAGTACACAAAGATAATTTTTTTACGCTGTTCCCGGAATTTTTAAATGAAAAAAGGGAACCTTGCGCTTCCCTCTAGTTCTTAAATTAAGAATTTTAATTATCTGGTAATCACTAATTTTTGCCTGATCTGTAAATCGCCGTCACTACCTATAATAAAATAGAGGCCATTTGAAAGCTCCTGGGCATTTACTTCATAAGCATCGTTTCCGTTAAATGCTATGTTTTTTACAACCTGGCCTAATTCATTCACGATAGTCAAAGAGCGACCAGCAAATCCTTTAACGATAAATGATCCATTATTAGGATTAGGATAAATTGTTAGAAGTGTAACATCCTGTCCCTGTTCACTCATCCCTACGCAAGGAGAAACAACCAGCGCAAATGTTTTTGTATCCACACAATTGTCGTTACTTGCTCCAATGATCGTATAAGTAGTATTAACGGTTGGATTAACCTGCACTGTTGGCGATATAACACCCGGAACTACCCAAGTGTAGGTGCTTGCCCCACTTGCAGTGAGTTTTGTCTTTTCTCCTTTGCAAAATATAGTTTTTGTGGGAGTAATGGTCATCGCTGGCAAAGCATAAACGGTTATAGTGATTGTTTTTGAATTTTCACACAAATTTGCAGCACCACCAGTTAAAGTGTAGTTAGTCGTAATGGCCGGTGTTACAGTAATATTGGCCGGTGAAGGTGAAGCGTTCCAGGAATAAGAAACTGCACCTGTTCCATTTAATCCCACAGTTTGCCCCATACAAATTGCAGTCTGCGTGCTGTTTATGTTTACAGTTGGGGATGGATTTACATTAACACTTACACTTATGGAGTTCGTGCAGGTGTTGGCCGCGGTTCCCGTAACGGTGTAAGTTGTATTTACCAAAGGCGTGTCTGTAAATGTGGTGTTGGTTGTACTGTTATCCCATACATACGTTTGAGCACCACTAGCTGTTAACGACAATACAATTCCGGCACAGATTGTATTGGTGCCTGCTATGTTGATAGTTGGAGGCGTTAAAAGAGTGACGCTAGCGGTTTGTGTTGTTGTGCAACTATTGCTCCCCGTGGCCGTGAGTGTTACCATGTTTGTGGTTGGATACAGTGTTACATTGGTGCCGGTTACATTACCCGGCGTCCAGTTATAGCTAAGCGCATTGCCAAGTGCCGTAAAATTTGCAGGGTTGCCGGGACAAACATTAGAAGAGAGCATTGAGGGATTTAACGTTAGGTTCGTAACAGCAATCGTTGCTGATCCTACATTACACCCTACCTGTGCTAATACTGAGTACGAAGTGGCTGTGCCAGAAGTTATGCTGAGTGTAGTCGTGGTAGCACCTGTATTCCAGAGAGCCTGCCCCCCCGTGCCGGCTATGTTAATGATTAAGGTACTGTTTGGACAAATAACAATCAGCGGTGCCTGCTGAATTGTTACAGTTGCAGGTGGAACGCTTAGTGAAAACTCTGTAGTAACGAATGTAATGTTATCGAGGAATGTAAAATTTGCTATTACTCCTAAATCATTTGTTACCGACGGCTCTCCGTATACTGCTGCAATTTTAAAGGTTGTTGAATTAGGTTCAAGCACTTCAGGAGCTATGTGCGGAAATAAAATTTTACCCGCTGTTGCAATATTACACGATGTGAAATCTTTCGTCGGGGTCCATGAATCATTTGTAACATTATAAGCTTTACCAAAAAGATTTGGCGTGCTGTTGCCCGCGCCAAGCGAATAACTTGTATTATCGGTCCATGTAAAAAATATTTTTGTACCATCATTACTTCTTGCAGCCTGAGGTGCTTGCCACTGTGTGCCAAAATTTGGCGTTACCCCGAAAGTATATAGATTACCATTCACATTCCCAAGATCATAAGCAGCCCATAAACCGCTTTTTAAAGTAATGTCATACATGTGGTGCCATAAGCTGTAGTTAAAAACATAGTTACTCACATTTCCTAGAGTCGTTATAATATGCGGGTTTCCATTAACATCTACTACTAGGTCGTGGCCTGCGTTCATGCCGGGAACATTCGGACTAACCGTATTAGATGAAATGCAACTGAATTGTGAAAGATCTACTGTAATAGGTCCCGTCCAAGTTACGCCACCATCGGTTGTTTTATATAATATCGGGCAATACGCTAGATTACTTGGCCCTGGATTAGCATGGCCTGCAAAAGAGAAATAACCTGTTTGTCCGGTTGGATCGAAAGCAATATTGAAATCCAACTCTGTTAATAATGGTAAACTAAAAACGGTGGGGGTAACTGCGTAGTTAACAGACCAAACGATATCAGAACTACCACTACTCCAAACCCCCTTGTATATAACAAAGCCATTTCCAGTGTTGTTGAGGTCAATTGCCCAAAAAACACCAGGTGCACCATTCACTAAAGAGCTTGCTTGCCAAGTGGTACCAATACCGTTTTGATTGTATGACTCCGTAACCCCAGTCACGTTTAATTTGCTCACTCCGGTAACTTCTCCAACCCAGGCTGAACTAACCGAATTAATTGTTGGAGCCATATAACTAATATAGGCATTTAAAGTATTCGTGTTGGCAACAGGATTATAAATGGCAATGTTAGGATAACGGGAGAAACTGGAATTCAGAGGATTTAAAACACCCTGGTCGTTAGTCCAAGTGGTTCCGCCGTTAGTAGAATAATCAAACCTTAAATTTCCAGAACTTCCACCAAATGAAGAAGCATTGTTGCGATGTATAAATGCAATGGTATTCAAAGCTTTATTTGCAGCAATGGAACTGTTTGAATTGCGTATAAGTGTAAACATGTTAGTAGCGGTGCCGCCTGTTTGTTGAGCGCCACATTGGGCTGCGGCTGAATCTAGCAAAAATAAAAGTGCAACTAGAATTGAAATTTTAGTGTAAGTGTTTTTCATAGATTAGGAATTTAGGGTTTAACAAATGCTTTAAAGTATTATAAATATAATAAATCCTATGATATAAGCAACATTTTTCCTGACCGGTCCAAATAAGGAAGCATCTCTAATCTTCCTATATTTTCAATTAGCGTTGGGTTTAGATTCGTTCTAATCTTGTTTTCTTTGTTGGTTATTTAATTTTTTAGTCTTGCATCTGTTATTTTTTTGCATCCGTGCTCGAATTTTATGATAGAAATTTTAGCTTTAATACCAAATCCAAATATAATTTAGGCCAACGCTTAAATTATATTTGGAAGGGCAGGCCGTGAGTGCTATTGCTAGAGGCCGATCCTAGTAAAAAACGGTTCAATAAACTGAGTGAAATTGGACCATACTGGTTTTGAAATCAGTATTACTTAGTGTCTGTCCGAAAACTAGGTGTTTGGATGGAAAAATTCAGTTTCGAGGCGTGTTAAAAAAAATGATTGTGAGGTTTACTGGAGTAAATGAGCGATTATTTTTTTTGACACAACGACGAAAATGGAGTTTTCGGCCAAACACTACTTAGTTCACTTTCCCAGACATGTCTATTAAGAGGGAAGCGCCATCTATCTAAATACTATCGCAAGGTGCATATTAATCATGCTTTAAAAGATTATAAAACGAAAGTAAAAGAACTCTATAAAATCGTCCATGGAATTTATTACTATAAAAAATGATGTTGCGCTGTAGAACCTGTTTTTGCAAACATCAAACCCAACAAAAAATTTAAGCGATTTAATTTACGTGGCATTAAAAAAGCCGAGATTGAAACCTGGTCTTTTGTTATAATAAACTATCCAAAGAAAAATAGCAGCATAAACCTCCTTTTTTTGACCCCAATAAGGCCGTATTGACGGAATTGGCAGCGGTTTAAACAATCTAATCGTCCAACATTAAATCTTTAGAGAGGAATCAAACACGTTTTTACGATTAAAAAGTTACCAAAAATAGAGAATGCCCTTTTGAGGCACCCTCTAGTTCTTAAATTAAGAATTTTAATTATCTGGTAATCACTAATTTTTGCCTGATCTGTAAATCGCCGTCACTACCTATAATAAAATAGAGGCCATTTGAAAGCTCCTGGGCATTTACTTCATAAGCATCGTTTCCGTTAAATGCTATGTTTTTTACAACCTGGCCTAATTCATTCACGATAGTCAAAGAGCGACCAGCAAATCCTTTAACGATAAATGATCCATTATTAGGATTAGGATAAATTGTTAGAAGTGTAACATCCTGTCCCTGTTCACTCATCCCTACGCAAGGAGAAACAACCAGCGCAAATGTTTTTGTATCCACACAATTGTCGTTACTTGCTCCAATGATCGTATAAGTAGTATTAACGGTTGGATTAACCTGCACTGTTGGCGATATAACACCCGGAACTACCCAAGTGTAGGTGCTTGCCCCACTTGCAGTGAGTTTTGTCTTTTCTCCTTTGCAAAATATAGTTTTTGTGGGAGTAATGGTCATCGCTGGCAAAGCATAAACGGTTATAGTGATTGTTTTTGAATTTTCACACAAATTTGCAGCACCACCAGTTAAAGTGTAGTTAGTCGTAATGGCCGGTGTTACAGTAATATTGGCCGGTGAAGGTGAAGCGTTCCAGGAATAAGAAACTGCACCTGTTCCATTTAATCCCACAGTTTGCCCCATACAAATTGCAGTCTGCGTGCTGTTTATGTTTACAGTTGGGGATGGATTTACATTAACACTTACACTTATGGAGCTTGTGCAGGTGTTGGCTGCGGTGCCAATCACAGTGTATACACTAGCGTTCATGGGAGTGTCTGTAAATGTAGGATTGGTGGTACTGTTATTCCAAACATAACTTTGCGCGCCGCTTACATTTTGTGTAACCACCATACCCGAACAAATGGTAGTTGCGCCTGACAAAGTTAAAGTAGGCTGTTGAAGAATGTTAATGCTGATTGTACGTTCGGTTGTGCAGCTTCCACTGCCTTGGGCTGTGAGGGTTACAATGTTAACGGCAGGACTCAAGGATACGTTGGTACCGGTTACGTTTCCTGGCGTCCAAGTATATCCTAGGGCGTTACCCAAAGCTGTAAATGTGCCTGAACTGCCCGGGCAAAAGTTAGGGTTTACAACGTTGGCGGTTACCGTCATGTTAGAAACCGTTACACTCGCCGTACCTACGTAGCAGCCTTGTTGAGCAATCACAGAATATGAAGTTGCAGTGCCATTCGTAATGGCAAGAGTTGGACTGGTTGCTCCTGTACTCCACAGAAACTGCCCCTGGGTTGTTGCAGTGCCCAGTGTAATTGTACTGTTTTGGCAAAATAATAAAGTTGGACCTGGCTGAAGGCTCACCACAGCAGGAGGCGTTGCTACAGAGAATTCAGAGGCGGCATACGTGGCATTATCGAGGAGTTGAAAATTAACCGCCAGACTCGGATCATTTCCGGGTGTTGAAAATTCGCCGTAAACAGAAGCAAGTTTATAGGTTCCTGTACTTGGTTCCAGTACTTCCGGTGCCAGATGAGGAAAAAGCACTTTGCCAGACGCGCTAACATTACACGAACTAAAATCTTTCACAGGTGCCCATGTGTCTGTTACTGCATTATAAGCTCTCGAGAATAAATTTGGTGTAATGTTGGCTGCGCCTACTGCGTAAGTGGAATTATCAGACCATGTGTAAAATACTTTTGTTCCGTCGGCGGTGCGCGCTATGCGTGGGAAAATATCAAGCGATACCGAGTTCGGAGCCACACCAAATGTACCTCTCCCGGCATTTACATTTGCAATATCATAAGCAGCCCATAATCCATTTTTTAAAGTTATGTCAAATAAATGATGCCATAAACCGTAAAAAACCGCATAAGCATTGTTTCCATTCAGAAGAAGTGTAACAAGATGTGGATTTCCATTAACGTCTACAATAAGGTCATGTTCAAATCCTGCACTTGGAATATTTCCTACACCAACGTTAGCTGTTAAACAACTAAACTGGGTAATATCAACAACCGTAGGACCAGTCCAGGTTGTGCCTCCATTGGTGGTTTTGTATAAAATCGGGTAATAAGCAAATCCCGCAGGCCCCGAAGCAAGATGTCCCATAAAGCTCATATAACCAGTGGTTCCCGTTGGGTCAAATGCAATATTGTAATCAGCAGGAACAGCACCTGTTGTGGTAAAGCCAGTGTTAAAAGAGGGAGTCACTGTAAAATTAGTACTCCAAACAATATCACTGGTACCGCTATTCCACACACCTTTGTAGATAGCAAAACCTGTTACATAAGCGCCGTTGTATAATCCGTCAACAGCCCAGAAGACTCCCGGAGCGCCTTTTACGATAGAGCCTGAAATAAAAGATGGATTAACAACAGGTTGATTGTAATTTTCAGTATTACCTGTGCCGCTGATTTGGCGCACGCCGCTCACCACTCCATTATAAAGAGACGTCACCGTGTTGAATGTTGCAGCCATATACCCCAGGTAAGCGTTACTTGGCACCGTATTTAGCGGCGGGTTATAAAGAGTTATATTCGGAAAACGCGCCGAGCTTGAAGCAATTGGATTCAGTAGTCCAAGATTTGATGCCCAAGTGGTTCCTCCGTTAGTTGAAACATCGTACACAAGTTGACCGTAGTTGCCTGTCGTGAGCGTGTTTGTTCTGTGAATGAAAGCGATCGTGTTAAGATTTTTGTCTGCAACTACCGGATTTAAAGAGCCTCTTGTAAAGCTGGTGAGAAATCCGGAAGCAACACCTCCGCTCGAAACAGGCGTACCACATTGTGCAGAGAACGATCCGTGCGCTAGTACACAAACAAACAGTAGTGAAATTTTAGTGTACATGTTTTTCATAGATTGGAATTTAGAGTTTAACAAATACTTTAGAGTATTATAAAAATAATAAATCCAATGATATTAGCAACATTTTTTAACGAATAAGACAAAAATATATAAAGCCGCCTTATCCGCCCAAGAGGGATTCCAGCGTGGGACTCTAAGCCACAAGTCTACTTAGCGTCTGTCCGAAAATGGAGTTTTCGGCCAAACACTACTTAACCAGTATCTTTGCTTCCAGCATATCTTTAATGGCATAAGCAACTCCTTCTCTTCCAAGACCGCTTTCTTTTACCCCTCCGTAAGGCATTTGGTCAAAACGCAGCGTAGGGACATTATTGTGAATCACCCCACCTACATCACAATTTCTGAAGGTGTAATTGAGTTCTTCAACGGAGTCGGTAAAAATTCCGCATTGCAAGCCAAACTTTGTATCGTTTATTTTTTTCACAGCTTCTTTTATATCTCCTTTGTATTTTTCAATGCAAATCACCGGCCCAAAAACTTCTTCATCGGAAACCTTCATTCCGCTTTTTGTTCCCGTTAAAATGGTGGGCTCGTAAAAACTCCCTTTTCTTTTTCCTCCGCAAATTAACTTAGCACCATCTCGAAGGGCTTCCATTACCCAGCGTTCAACGCGCTCCGCATTCTCCTCGTCAATCATCACCGAAATTTTTGTTTCTTTCTTAAGAGGATCACCGTAAAGTAGTTTGTTTGTTTCGGATTTCATCAGCTTGACAAATTCTTCAAAAGCTGTCTCATGAACAAAGAAACGCTGAGCGTGTATGCAGATCTGCCCACTGTAGGAAAAAGCTCCCATCACACATGTGTCAATGATTTTTTTTAAGTCCGTGTTTTTAGAAATGATCACGCCAGCATTTCCGCCCAATTCGAGCACGACTTTCTTTTTGCCGCTTTGTTTTTTTAATTCCCAACCAATTTCCGGTGAGCCCGTAAAGCTTAATAAATGAATGCGATCATCCGTCACTAATAAGTTTCCGGTTTTTCTATCCATCGGTAAAATAGATACCGCTCCTTTCGGTAAATCTGTTCTTGAAATAATTTTGGCAAGCTCCAATGTTGAAAGCGGAGTAGAAGAGGCCGGTTTTAATAGGATAGGGCAACCCGATGCAATAGCGGGAGCAATCTTATGCACCGCAAGATTCAAAGGAAAGTTAAAGGGTGAAATGCCGGCAACAATACCTACAGGAAAATAATCCACAATGCCTTCTTTTCCTTTTCCGTTCGCAGTCCAGTCAAGACTCATATATTCTTTAGGCAGACGTTTACTTTCTTCAGCTGCAATTAAAAAAGTTTGTATAGAACGGTCAATTTCGCCGATCGCATACACCAATGGCTTTGCACTTTCGATAGATAAGACTTCTGCCAGGTGTTTTTTGTTTTTTTCCAACTCCTCCGAAATAAATTTTAGCGCAAGATACTTTTGCTGTGAAGATAATTCTCTGCACAGTGGTCTTGCCTTTTGTGCTGCTTTTATGGCTCTATCCAACAGATGTCTATCTGCCAGGTACGTGGTTGCAAAAGGTTTTTTACTGTATTTGTTTTTGATCACATGCTCTGTTGGGCTTGTAATAAATTCTCCCCCACAGTATATTTTATAGTGCTTCATAGTTCGATAATTATTATTTCAATTTTTTGGAACCGGAGTTAAAGTGTTGAGAACTTACCCGCTCAATTCTATCATGCTGACATCCTTCATGGGGGTCTTCAATTTCGTTCCAGTCCGATCGCTTAATACCATAGTCTTCACCAAGTTCAAAAGCGTCTTCTAAATCTGATTCGGAGTAAT
>Ga0335394_10003533_pt1 | contig 17745 bp, 14 predicted proteins | sample MAT03_FD_205741 | JGI IMG/M metagenome (GOLD analysis project Ga0335394, IMG submission 205741) | Freshwater microbial communities from Lake Fryxell liftoff mats and glacier meltwater in Antarctica - MAT-03 (spades assembly) (version 2) ... | reverse complement strand
GCATCCCCTTAAAGGATCTGTGGCATTTAAACCTACTTCTAGCATTGGAGGAGAAGGGCGGCATGATCCCTGTGTGGCCGTGCGAGCGGTGCCAGTGGTCGAAGCGATGCTCGCCTTAGTGTTAGCCGATGCGGTGTTGATGCAAAGGAGTGCAGGCCGATGAAGATGGTTTGGGGATCGTATTTGCATCCGGAATTGTTAGCCGCGTGTCAAAAGCGGGACCAATGGGCGCTGATCACGGATGCCAATTTGGACCATCTCGTGGCCAAACCCCTTCTTCACTTTTTGCAGCACCATGAGGTGAATGTTTCGTTACATGTTTTTCCTGCAGGAGAAATTCACAAAACACGTGCGACTAAAGAACGTTTAGAGAATGAACTTCTCAAAAAAGAGATGGGACGTGGAGGGGGCATTATCGCTCTTGGTGGAGGAGTCGTGCATGATGTGGCGGGTTTTGTGGCGGCCACCTATTGTCGTGGCATTCCTCTCATGGCGATTCCCACCACTTTGATGGCCGCTGTCGATGCCGCCATAGGGGGAAAAAACGGAGTTAATGTGCCTGAAGGGAAAAATCGTATTGGATCTTTCCACATTCCGGAGATGTGTCTTCTCGATTTAACCCTTCTGCAAAAACTGCCTTCAAAAGAGATCCGCAACGGTGTGGCTGAAATGTTAAAACATGGGTTGATTGCCGATCGAGCCCATTGGGAGGCTCTCCGTCGCACCAAAAACCCTTTGCAAGAATCTCTCATTCGGGAGAGTCAAGCCCTTAAATTGCACGTCATCGGAGATGATTGGCGTGATGAAACGGGAGCACGTGGTTTACTGAATTTTGGCCATACGATCGCGCACGCCTTGGAAAAAATTTCCGATTATCGAATGCCGCACGGAGAGGCGGTGGCGCTGGGATGTGTCGCGGAATGTTATTTGTCAGGTTTTCGCGGTCCGTTGTTAGAAGAAGTCATGGAAGGATTTCGTTTTCATGGATTTGGACTTAAAATTGTGCCACAAGCGACGCCTGCTGCTATGCAAGAGGCGATCCGATATGATAAGAAAAGAAGCCACGGAAAAATAAAATTAACCCTCTTAGATGCCATTGGAAAGCCCCATCCAGGGGACCACGATCTGGGAGGGGAAGAGCTCACTGAGACTTTAAATTGGGTTTATCATGCTTGTTGCCTCCATCAACCCTCCTACCATTGAAACCCTTCAGGAGGCCCAAAAATGGGCCGATGCGTTGGAATTTCGACTCGATCTTTACCCCGCTCTGGATTGGGAAACGCTGCGTCCTCATTTAAGAAAACCGGTTATTGTGAAAGGGAATCTTCCTCTTTCGTGGACGCCCGATTATCTCGATGTGGGATTGGACAAGCCTCCTGCGACACGTGCCAAAATCATCCGCTCTCTTCATTATCCTGAAGGGTGTGACGATTTAGAAGCGGCCTACACACTTTTGACGGCAGAACCGGCTGACCTTTACAAACTCTGTGTGTATACACATTCTACGGTAGAAGATTTGAAATTAGCCCTTTTTCGGCGTGACAAGCTGACTTGCTTTGGAATGGGCCCCTACTCGCTTGTGTCACGTTTGCTTGCGCCCTGGGTGTATGGCGTGGTAGATACAGGTCACGCATTGGCTCCAGGTCAACTCTCACTGCAAGACATGCGCACGCTGTACCGTTATGGGGAACCCTTAGCGCTGTATGGTTTATTAGGGGAAAGTGTGTCACACAGCATCGGTCATCTCTACCACAACAAAGGCCCTTCCCGCTATGTGAAGATGGCTGTTCCTCCATACGAACTGCGTGAAGTGATTGCACTTTGCCGCGCCTTGGGTTTTCGTGGGTTGAGTGTGACGATGCCCCATAAAGAAGCGGTCATAGCTTCTGTGGACTATCTCCACACGGCTATTGGAGCGGTCAATACCTTGCATGTGACAGAACAGGGGGTCCATGGTTATAACACCGATGCAGCGGGAGCATTGGACTCTTTGGAAGAGAAAGGTCCTGTCCAAGGAAAACGGATGGTTGTTCTTGGTGCGGGAGGTGCCGCGCGCGCTTTCATTTCAGAGGCCCTCAAAAGGGGAGCCGATGTATGGATATATAACCGTACATTGGAAAAAGCGGCGCGCTTAGCGGCGCACTTTCATTGCCGCGTGGGTTGGCCTGCCCGTCCCGATAGTGTGATCAATACAACTCCCGTCGATTGGCCCGATACTTTTATGCCGCCCGGAGCGCTCATCATGGATATGGCACGCACCCCTTTTGCTCCGCGTGCCCGAGCGCGAGGATGGACCGTTGTTCCATGGGAGGCCATGTACAACCGTCAAGCCGAGCTGCAAAGAGAAATTTGGGGAATATAAAATACCGGAGATTGTCCCAAGGCATGACCGATGTCCTTAAGGCTGCTGTGTTCCCACTCTGACCTAGTTCAGACCGCATCATTCCATGAGGTCCCCGGCAGGTGAAAGGATGCCTGATTCTCCTTTTGAAAGACAGGATCTTTTGATCCTGAGAAGGGGATTGTGTGTCGAATTCAAGATGGTTTTAAAAATAAGCCTGTACACCTACGTCAAAAGCAAACAGAGAGGTATGGGAGCCTTTTTCCCCTGAAAATTCGGCAAAAAGGGTCCACGTCTCATTGAGATCTTGAGAAAGGGAGAGGAGCAATTCTCCCCAATTTTGATCTTCGGAAGGGCCCACGATGGGGAAAGAAGAACCGAAAGTCGTGAAGGCGAAACGGCTCTTGTTGGTGGCATGGGCGTGGCGATGCCACCAGGCGATGGTCCCTTCAAAATTCAGATAAGGCCAGAGGGGGATCTCCCAACGAAGACCTAAACGGCTATTCACGATGCCCTGTTTTTTGCGTGGACTTTGCAGATTGAGCACACCGGCTCCATGTTCATGGATGGCATTCCGTTCAAAAGCGCCTCCTTCAACACCCACAAAAGGTTGGACGCGGAAACATTCGAAGAAATAATCAAAACCAGCTTCTACATATAGCGCTAGGCTCCGGGCAGAAAAATGGCTTTTGGGGTTTCCAAAGGGAGTGGTACGGCGGACATGCGAGTGAGAGTAAGCCCCTATCAGATCGGCCTGGAGGTAGAACCAATCCCAATCGGAATAAGCAATCAGTGCTGCTTGGGCGATTTGAGAGCAGCCTGACCCGCCGACATCAAAATCAAAATGGTCCCAGATATAAGCGCCAGCCAGACCGATCCAGTCGTTATCGATACAAGGCGCTGCAGCACCGATCGCGACGTCTTGAAAGCGGGTGGTATAAGCCTGCTGAAGATGCGATTTCCCTATTTCATAATCGAGCCATGCAGTCGATGTATTGCAATCACATTCACAAGGCGGATGAAAACGGTCGAGTTGTCGAATGAACTGTCTCTCATATTGCGCATCTCTTTGGAGATAAGAGGTGTATTGGATGCCTGAGAGCTGTTTAAGAGTATCTTGGAGGCCGGGAATATTTAAAGTGGCCAAGGCATTGATCAACGCGTTTTCACCTGCAGAAGGAGGAGCGTCTGAAAGGGAATCGATTTGAGTGGCGACACCGGCTTGATTGGGATCTCCCGCCGATTCTGAAAATTGGGTGGCGAGAGAAAGAAACGTATCGAATCCTTCATACCGGACAGTGGGCAAAAAATAAGGGTTGCTGACACGGGTTGTGCTAAATATGCCTGTCACCCCACCATTGGCATGTACAATCGGATAAGCGGTGCCCACTGTAAATTGTCCATCAGGAGAAGAGACGAAGAGAGCGCCTGCTTGTAAGGCCGTTCCATTGACTTGAAGCCTTGAACTTTCCCCCGTTCCATTGACAGCCACTTGAAAGGTCGCGCCACTTCCTTGTGTGTAATTGCCCCCTACAGTAAACGTCCCCAAGGTGCTCGCTCCGGGAGCGACGGTTCCGTTGTTCACTAAATCTCCTGCAAGGGAACCTATGCCTGCCAAAATGCCTTCAGAAATTATGGTAGGGCCCGTAAAACTGTTGATTCCATTCAAAGTGAGAGTGCCTCCTCCTACCTTGACTAAGCTTCCCCCCACTCCGGAAATCGGTCCAGCGACAGCGGTGCTAGTTCCATTACTTCCTACGGTCAGTTGGTTGGCTTGCAGCAACACGGGGCTTGTACTATCGGAGGCTAAAGATCCCAATGTGTTGATTTGATTAAATGTAAGCTGAGATCCAGTTGTGAGAGAAAGGGTTGCGTTATTACCAAGGCTTGTTCCCAGAAATTCCACGACCGAGCCATTGGCTGCTTGCACATGGGCATTGTTGGCTTGTGCGCTCGCACTCCAACGCATATTCGCATTATCAAGTGTAATGGCTGCATTTTCAGTGCGGGAGGTGTTGGTGAACACCAAATTCGCATCCCCATTGGCGGAGATAGAGGCATTTCCGGCCCCACTGTTATTAAAGAAAGTCGCGGTAGTAGCCCCTCCGCCCCCAAATAAAAAGATCGTGCTATTGGCAGCTGTTGAGGAAGAGAAAAATTCCAGTAAACCCCCGCTGGAGGGTGTTCCGATATGGAGAGTAGCATTTGAAGCCGTAGAGCCATCGGCAAAGCGGATTCTGCCTCCATTGCGTGTGTTTAAAATCACATGACCGGATCCAGTGGAATCCGCCGAAGAGCTCAGACTAAAACGAATAATGGAGGTGGTTCCGTTGGCGGATAACGTTTGGTTCGCAGTTCCCAAATTGAGAATACCCGCTTGAGTAAAGATCAATTGACGCGAAACGGTGGTGGCCATCGTAAAGGTGTAGGGAGTATTGTCTGCAAACGTGAAGAGGCCAATCGAAACATCGGCGCCCGGGGCTCCGGCTAACGTAGGGGTTGTCGAAAGAGCGCTTGAGGAAAAACGGGCTGTGTCTGTTCCTGCCGGAATGAGGCCCCCCACCCAATTTCCAGGCGTTAAGTAATCACTTCCTAAAGTCCCTTGCCAATCTATTGTGGCAGCAAAAGAGGAAGAGATGAGCACAACGAAATAGAGCGTGAGCCGCATGTTTACTCCTAAAAAAGAATAAGCATAAAAGAGGATCTATTATTAAGGAAGAAGCGGTTTTTTTTGTCCCACCCAAAGAAGGTGACTAATGCCTGTTTCAGGTTGAAAGAAACGACATAGGGCCTCCAAAGCAAGGGTGAGGGAACGGCAACGTTGGATCCAAGGGAAGCGAATAGAATAAGCGTGATGACTGCAAGCGATATCCAAGACTGTAAACTCGGTATCGATCAGACTGAAGTAACGTGAGAGGGCATCTTCTGAATGAATATCGATGGATGTCGAACCAATAGTCAAACCGTTGGGTTTAAGCAAACGGGCGATTTCAGATTGGAGAAGACGTTGATCCGGTAAAGGGAGTTCGGCTACAAGTTCCAAGGCAAGTACAGCATCGAAGCTTTTATCGAACAGTTTGGTGTGGGGAATAAATTCATGATGACAAGGAATGGAAGAAGGGAGGTGTTTAAGAGCGGTAGGAGAAATATCGGCCACCTCGATACTAAATCCCTGTTGATGTAAGGCCATGGCGATCCGTCCATCTCCTGTGCCTAAATCAAGGAGGGTAGATCCTTGTGTTAAATGCGACAAAGTAAAAGTGAGTGTGCGCTCTACACGGAGTAGCTCCCGTGCATGGCGGTCGGTGCGAAAACGGGTAGGATCTGTTTTCCAAAGATTTTCGTAATGGTGTTGAGCGCTTTCTCGGCGTGTCCATTTTTTCACAAGGGGCAAGGGCATTTACTTCTCTCCGATCATTTGATCCAGGGTCACCTGGGGCATGGTGGGATGGACAGGACGGTTGATAAAGAGTTGAAACCAAATTTCTAAAACCAGCACCGACCAGAGTTGCTGAAACGCGTGGCGCCTGTCGGCATAATGGAGCAACATCGACTCCAGCCATTCTTTGGAAATGACACCCGTTTCAACAAGGGACGATTGTCGTAATTGGGAAAAAGTGGCGTGAATGGAGGGGATATTGAGCCATGACGAAAGAAAATTAGGACGACTTTTTTTAGGACGATTGAGGAGAGGCGGGGGAAAAACCGAAGCAACAAGGGGTTTTAAATACGAGGCGGTTTCATTTTCTTCGAGGGATTCAGGTTCTGGAAGGTGAGCGGCAAACTCCACCACGGTCCGATCGAGAAAAGGGGAGTCCCAATCCAGCCCAAAAGCTGTGGTGAAACGTTCGTATTGCAGAATATATTGATCCGGAAGGCGGGTTTTGACATCGAAATACATGTAAGCACCAATTGTCGACTTGATACGGTCCAAATGGTGAAATTTATGGAGAAATGTTTCGGGATCAAAATACCGCACAAGTTTTGGTGAGAGCGAGGCGAGTTGAACTTCATCGAAGAGGGCATTGTGACGTAAGAATTCAAATTGAGACGGATCAGTACGATAGGCTTTTAAAAGGTTATAGGCGGCACTTTTATTAAACAGTTTAGAGAGGGGCAGCAACACATAATCAATGACCGGTTTAGGAATCAATTTAACGCGCGAAATCATTCCAGAATCGCGTTCTGCTAAGCTGTACCGATTATGTCCCGCCATCAATTCATCACTGCCCATTCCAGAGAAGACTTGACGCGTTTTGGTAGAAGCTAAACTGCAGAGGCGCCAGGTGGCCAAAAATTGAGGATCGGCAATCGGTTCATCAAGCGTCCAGATCATTTTCACGAGATGATCGAAGAGGGTTTGAGGAGTGATTCTTTCGACCGTTTGTTCCAAGGATAAATTTTCACACACCTGCATCGCGGCACCTATATCGGCTTCATTTTGCCCTTCAAAGCCGACTGTGAAAGCCTGTACATCGGGATGAGCCTCTTTTAGATAATGAGCCACGGTGGCCGAACCCAAACCGCCTGAAACGAAACATCCGGCGGATCCTTTTGCCAAGTTGCGGGTGATATTGTCTTCTAAAAGATGGTGAAGTTGATGGGTAATTTCGTGTGAGGGAAGAGAGGTTTCGTGTTCAAAATGGGTGCTGAAAGACCAATAAGGTAAGACTTGCATCTTTGTACCCGTTGCAATCAAGTAATGACCCGGCAACAGTTTATTCACCCCTTTAATCGGTGTTAAATCTTGGGGGATGTACCCAAAGTAAAAATACATCGCCAAAGCATCTGGAGCAGGTGTTTGAGGGACAAGGCCTGTGGAGAGCAAGGCTTTCAGTTCGCTCGCAAAAAGAAAGTGGCGATGTCCTTCAAACCAGTAGAGTGGTTTTTGTCCAATCCGATCGCGAGCTAAAATCAAGGTGTCTTGCGCGCTGTCATAAATAAAAAGCGCAAAAGGACCTGAAAGATGTTCCAAACAATGAATGCCCCACGTCTCATAGGCTTTTAGAAGAACCGAAACGGACGAGTGAGGATCACAAGGCACGCCTAAATCCAGCAGAATATTTCCTAAGGCATGCCGATTATCAAATTCTCCATCGAGTGCTACAAAACAGGTGTTTTTTTCATTGGCCATCAGAGGGGCTCCTCCGAATTGGTAACGTCCTTCATTTTTGAATTGGGGAGAATGCGGGGAACGAGAACTGAGAGCTTCCATCATCCGATGGATCAATGTATCAACTTGAAGTGCGTCGGGGTAAGAAATCCCCGCAATTCCTGCATGCGGCATGCCTTAAACATATAGAGACGCGTCTAATTAGTAGCAAATTTTTCTTGTAATTAATTAAAAAGATAAATAATATATTAAATATGGCAATTCCGCAAACTACCATGGGTCGATTGAATCATCACCCTGTTAAACTGTTAATCAAAACTTTAGCCTATCGGATTGGGGTGCGCACGTTGACAGAGAGTCTTTTTATGGCGGCAGGTGCCGCATTGACCGCTCTTTTTGTCACCCATCCAGCAGGCATCGCTATTTTGGTCATCACAGGGGTGGTTTTGGTGATCTTTAATTTAGCCACACGTGTCTCGGTCGCATTTGCTATTCTCATTTATAATCAAATCCCCGCACAACGCTATCCTGAACTGAAGAAATGCTTCGAATGGGCGATTCGGATAGGGCATTATGTAGCGCCCATGGGTTTTGCGCTTTACCAAACTGGATCAAGTGGAATTGTTTTGCATGAAGCAGGACATGCACTGATGGCCTCCCTTGTGTATCAAGATCCCCATATTCGGATGCGTGTCGAACCTTTTGTAAGTGGGGTGACATGGTATCGCGCGTGGCCATTAACGGCTTTAGGTGAACGACTCGGTTACGAATGGGCCGATGCATGCGTCTCTGCAGCAGGGAGTGGAGTCGAAATGCTGGCGGTGGTGGGACTATTAGCGGCTTCTTATGGAACACGTGAATCGCGCCCTGAACTAAGCCGCTACCTCTTTTGTACGTCCGTTCAAATCGTGATTCAAGTCGCCCAATATGCCTTATCGGCTCTTTGGTCGCATAAGCCCGGACACGATTTTGCTGCGCTGGCATTAGCAGGGATGCACCCCGCTGCGGCTATCTCTCTCACGCTGGCCGTTCCTATTATCACACGTCTTGGCATCGGGCTTTATGATTATTGCGAAGCGCGTCCTTTGGTTGACTTTCATATAGATACCGAAAGAGTTTTGACTTTACGTGAAGTTTAGACTATGATGCTGCCATGCGTATATGGTATCTCTTATTCATCTGTTGTGCAGCCGTGGCATGCAGCCCGCGCTATTCGGATTTTTTCCCTTATGACAATGAAGGTGTCGCCAAGCCTTGTGTGGCACTTTTGCCTGTCCGAACCGGAGGGTGTTCGACACCTGAAAGGCTCGGTCAAATCGATCAAGCTCTTCTAAGTCGTTTGATGGAAGGAGGGATGGTATTTGTTCCCGCCGCCGATTCGATTCAACGCTCTTTGGAAGTGGCCGGTCCTTGCAATTATTTTTCGCGCGATTTGTCTTTCTGCCGCTATTATCAAGGCTACGATTATCTGGTTGTAATCGAATTGATCCATGATGGGGTGATTCCAGCAGGTAGTGTCGGTGGGGAATACTGGTGTTATGATCCTTGCCCATTAAGTTGTGATCTCTATGGCATTCAAGCGCGCGTCAAAGCGATTTCCTTGAAAGGGGATTGTCCACGGGTGATCTTGCAAGAGGTGACTCAGGTGCAACGTGTTGTGTGCGCCCAATCGCTCAATCCAGAAGATGTGCGCAAAGTGACCGATAAGTTAGTGCGAGATATTGGAAAGCGGTTGGAATTGCTGTTCTAATGGCACCTTTCTTTCAATTGCTCTTAGCCTTCTTTATTTTTGTAGGTGTTCAGCTCCTCTTTGCTCCGATGATTTATCCGCTTGTGGGTGCTTGGCTTCTTCCTCTGACCTTGCTGGTGACCGCTGTTCTTTTAATGTTTCAACTCAATTGGTCGCGGGCTCGGTTTTTTGCCTCGCAAACGATCGGAAGAGATATTTTAACAGGAATGGGCGCTTTCCTTCCCGCCTATGCCTTGACATGGCTGCTTTCCAGTCTGATTGGGTACTTAGTGAAAGGATATTGGGGGGAGTATGAATCGGAACAAGCGGCAGTTGAGCATTTGCGTGCGCTGAAATCCCACCCCGCTTTGTATTATACGACAGCTCTTTTAATTGCTTGTGTGGTTCCTTGGATTGAAGAAGTGCTTTTCCGCGGCTATATGCAGCAGTTTTTCACCCGTTTTCTTGGGCAGCCCGGTCTTTATTTAACGGCTTTTATTTTTGCTGCCTTGCATTATGCAAGCAGCCAAGGTTTTCAAAATATTGAATTGTTAATCACGCTCCTGCCTTTAGCGCTCATTTTAGGAGCACTCACCGCATGGAGAGGGAATCTATGGCCTTCCCTTGCTCTCCATATGACTTTCAATACCGTGAGCGTGATTTTGCTTTTATTAGGCATAGCCTAGGCGTCTAAATCCCCATTCTTGAACTTTATGCTGAGCAAGTGTTCCCCAATGGGTCGTTTGCAAGCCTACCCATTTCCCGATCAACCCGGCACTGATGAGCACGCCAAAAAAGTGACCATGTTCCAGATGTTCTAGGGTCATGCCCAAACCGACGAGAATAGACGCTGTGGGGGTCAACTTCATGCCTGTAATTTGCTCGACAAAACCGAGGCAACTGATATCAGGTTGATGGGGCTGCAGGGTTTCATTGTGAGCCGCACAATGGATTCCATGAGCCATTCCAATTGCAAAGCAAGGAACAAACACGGCCCAGTTTGTATACAAAGCAAATGCTCCTATAACCACGATGGAAATTTTCTGCAAAAGCGCAATCGCTGCCGTGTTTTCTAAATGATAGTGATGGTGAGCGTGCGCGCCATGTACAATTCCTGCGGCGTCGCCTATTGGACCTGCCATGTTTCCTCCAAGATTTGAATTTTTTTAAGCTGCCTTGCAATGTTATTGCAAATGCAAATTCATTCGCAATAGGAGGCTGCGTTTGCGCCGCGTCACGAAACAACGACAGGTCATACTCAAAATAATGGCTCAACAACAAGGACCCTTGACGATTGAGGCTATCCTAGTAGCAGCTCGCGAGAAGATACCGCACCTCCATCTTTCAACGCTCTATCGAAATATCAAAACATTGTGTCAGGAAGGAGTGGTCACCCGGGTGGAGCTTCCGGGCGAAAAAATGCGCTATGAGAAGCACGAAACCTCCCAACGCCACCATTTTTTATGCACGCTTTGCGACCAGTTATTTCCGATTCCAACGTGCTCAAAAACCCTTCAGGAGATGGTTCCTAACGGGTTTATGCTCAAAAGCCACGCCATCGTTTTAAATGGGCTGTATAAAAAATGTTTGCCAACTCTTTGCAAAAAATCAAACTACAAATTATGATCTTTGGAAAAATCCTTTTAGGAGTGCGAGTTATGGAAAAAATGTTTGGTTTTTGCGTGTTGTGTGCGGTGGCTGTCACAGGTTTTGCTCAAGCAGATTCAGATGAAGGCTTTAATTTTTCCAGCTTTGGAAACGAATGCAACATGGACAATGGCCTAAACTGCCCTATCACTGTCGATTTTTAATTTTCTCAATACTTCCATTCGCTTGGAAGACGTAGATCAGTCCGCATCTTCTAAGCGAATCGTCCATACACAATACTTTCTTCAGCTGAGCCCTTTTTACAAGCCAAAATGAAGCTTGTAAAAAATGTGGTCGCATTCATTTTCAATTTTAACTTTTTAATTAATATTAATTAGAATTTACGAGCGCCATTACACGCGCGCTTTTTTTCTTTTGTGGCTTGACACGGTTGACCACCAGGCCTTTGCCCATTTGTAATCTATCTTTGAATGCATTATGCTCTAGTACAGCTATGGAAGCTCCAGTTATGCCAGTTTTGGTCGATGCATCAGGTCTTACAGACATTGGCCTTGTCCGGCAGAACAACGAAGATGTCTGGGCCGAGCTACCGGCGCATCGGTTTTTTACCCTAGCCGATGGAATGGGCGGCCATCGCGCGGGAGAAGTGGCTTCTCAAGAAGCCATTTCCTTCCTTTGTGAAACAGTCGCTAAATCTCAGCTCAAATCCAAAACTTTAGGTGAAATGCGAGAGTGGTTACGAAAAGCCATTCAACAAGTCAACCAGTATGTCTATAAGCTAGGGCGTGAATGTCTCGAATTAAGAGGAATGGGGACGACTCTTTGCTGTGTGTGGGTGCATGATCAGGGAGTGATTTATGCCCATGTGGGAGATAGCCGAATTTATCGCGTGCGGAAAGGAAAGATTTCTCAATTGACAAACGATCATTCGTTAATGCGCGAAATGGTTTCCTATGGGTTGGATGAAGAAGGGGATTACCTCTACAAGAATATCATTACGCGCGCTGTGGGCACAGAGCTTTCTGTGGAACCGTCAGTCGATATGGCTGATGTGCAACCGGGGGACGCCTATTTATTATGCACGGATGGGTTGTCCGATTTGTTGGTTCCTTCAGAAATGGAGGCGATTATCAACCAAGAGGGTGAGTCCCAAAAAGCGGTCTACAAGCTTGTGAATAAAGCCATTCAAAAAGGGGGGCACGATAATATTACCGTGATCCTTCTTCGCCTCAAAACAGAATGAAATCCATCTACTTAGACCATAATGCAACCACACCGTTGGATCGCCCCATCGTGCAAGCCATTGAAGATTTTCTCGTCACCTCACTTGGTAATCCTTCAAGTACCCATGGGCAAGGACAGCAAGCGCGCGGTCAATTGACCGAAGCACGTCGTTTGATTGCCAAAAGTTTAGGCGTGCTTCCCCAAGAGGTGGTCTTCACAAGTGGAGCTACAGAAGGGATGAATTTTCTCCTCAATGGATTGACTGGGCATATTATCACCTCCAATGTGGAACATGCGTGTACAGAGGCGGCTTTAAAACGGTTGGCGGCCGACGTTGACTATTTACCAGCCGGTCTCTTTGGAGCCATCACTGCAGAGCAAGTGGCGAAAGCCCTACGTCCTGAAACGCGGGCTATCGTCTTAATGGCAGTGAACAATGAAACGGGGGTGATCACCCCCTTGCCAGAAATCGCAGAGATCGCTGAAAAAGCGGGTATTCCGTTGATTGTGGATGCGGTGGCATGGCTCGGAAAAGCTCCTTTCCATATTCCGCGGGGTGTCACCGCTTTAGCGATTAGCGGACATAAGTTGCATGCGCCTTCTGGGATTGGAGCTGTTTTTATCCGGAAAGGATTCAAACCTAAACCTTTGATTGTAGGGGGACCTCAAGAGTTAGGATGGAGAGGGGGGACCGAAAATATGTTGGGGATTGTGGCCTTGGCCGCAGCCATGAAAGCCATCGATCCTTCTCAATTCCAACACATGACTCTTTTGCGCGATCAACTTGAGCAAGGGATTTTAGCGCTTTATCCTGGGGCCCTGATCAACGGACAAGGCCCTCGGATTAGTAACACGCTTAACGTCGCTTTTCCCGATAAAGATGGAGAGACATTGCTCATGTCACTCGATCAAGCGGGACTGGCTGTGAGCCTTGGGTCCGCGTGTTCGTCAGGTGCTCTGGAACCCTCCCGTGTTTTATTGGCGATGGGACTTCCGACAGTACTAGCGAAAGCCTCTCTGCGCTTTTCTTTGAGTCGTATGACAACCTCTGAAGAGATTCAAGCAGCACTTGCCATTTTAAAAAGTGTGCTTCGCTAAATAAAAAAGATTTGTTAGGGTCATTCCAGGGAGAATGATTCATGCAAAAATGGGTGTATTTCACCGCATGCACACTGCTCATGACAGCGGCGCTTCAAGGGAAACCTTCAGGGCACCAGGTCAAACATGGGCGCGTTTCCGTTTCCCAACACTCCAAAGGCATCCAAATTCACCAAGAGAGTAAGCATGCGGTTATTCATTGGGAGAATTTTTCGATCGCAGAAGGGGAATTGGCGGAGTTTTTCTTAAATCAGGAGGGGGCCACTCTCAATCGTGTTACAGGCAATCAACTCTCGTCTCTTATGGGAACTCTTCGATCCAATGGAAAACTCTATCTGATCAATCCGCACGGTATTTTAATTGGTCCTAAAGGGTGTATCGACACCAAAGGTTGCCTTTTATCTACGCTCGATCTTTCGGACTTTGATTTTTTAAACGACAAAGAGATGTGGTTTAAAGGGAATTCTGAGAAAGGCATTGTCAATCTGGGCACCATTCGAGCCAGCCAAGGCGATCTTTTTTTACTAGCCCGTGTGGTGGACAATCAAGGACAAATCGAAGCTCCTCAAGGGGTTGTGGGATTTGGAATTGGAACGGAAGTGCTAGTCGTTCCCGCCGGCCAAGAGCGTTTACAGATTAAAGTTCCTGTTCCCACCGGTTTAGCTACAAATACCAGCGTGATCGAAGCGGCCTTTATCGAAGTGCAAGGAGCTGCCGAAAATCCTTATGGGCTGGCTGTCAAACAAACGGGGACGATGCGCGCTCAAGGCGTAGAGAAGCATAATGGCAAGGTACTGCTGACAGCAAAAAATGGAACCGTGGATGTTTCCGGCAGCATTTATTCGACGGGAGATATGACAGTCTATGGCGAAAATTTAGCAAGCTTAACAGGAGAACTCCTTTCAGAAGGGGGAACGATTGAGCTCTCAGGGAATGAAGTGGAATGGAAAGGACGTGTGGATGCTCAAGGGGGCTCCTTTACCTTGGATCCTTACAATGTGTGGATGGGAGTTAATCCTGCCCTTCGTCCCGCTTTATGGAGCTATGTGGATGTCAATCCTGGAGCCCCTCTTTTATTAACCTTAGGGATGGGCACCGATGTGACGATTACGACAGCCTCTTCGGCAGGTTATGATGAAGTGGGAAGTAGCGCTCTTCAAGGAGATATCACGATCAATGATCCGATTTCATGGATTGGAGACGGCTCTTTAGACTTAATTGCGGATCGAGACATTGCGCTGAATCAAGCCATCTTTAATGCGGGAAATGGACAAGTGACCCTTTCTGCCGGGCGCAATCTCACGCTTGATCCCGATCATGGATCGATCGGGACTCAAACAGGAAACATCATCGTCTTGGTAGATAATACGTTAACAGCGGTTCACAATGGTTCGGGCCCTCTTTTCTCTGCAAGTGATGCCGATGTGATTTTAAACAGCACGAATGGAGATATTACAGTTGTCGGTTCGATCGTCTCGAACAATTTAACCATCGAAGCTTCACCCACAGGATCGTTATGGATTGGAAATGATGCGACAGGCGTCTTATCCACAGGGGCTTCTACGCTCTTTCAAGGCCCTTCTCTTGGGTATGAACTTTGTTTAAATGCGGGAAACGTGACGATTCGTGCAGGGGCGGCGACTGGAGAAAATGTGAGAGCCGACAAAGAAACGACCTGTATTGAAGCGTTGTTTGGAGATTTAATCGTACAGGGAGGCGCTTCTAATAATAGTTCCGTTGATCTACGTTCTTCCACTGGAAATAGTCTTCATACCTACGCAGCCGCAGGAAATTTGCAGTTTTTAGGGGGGCAAAGAGACAACAGTCCGGTTTTGATTGGAAACTATGGATTAGGCGGTTTAGGAAGTTTACTCCTTTCTTCAGGATCTGATTGCATTTTGACGTCGGGGGGAAATCTCTCACAGGTGGATATTCGTTCTTCAGGAGGTGCTGGGGATGCTTTAAAAGTGGGAACGGGAGGAGTCGGCAATTTAGTAGTTACAGCGCTTGAAGCCTCTGTGATTCTCTCGATGAATCAAGGGAATAGCGCACCGGCGACGTATTCCATTTTAGGTAATCTCAATGTGACAGGAGGAATAGCTCCTAATGCGTCTGCGCAACTCTTTTATGCGGGTGGAGGGCTGAATGTAGGCGATATTACGACTCCAGGTAATGTCTCTTTAATGGGGGGGAGTGCATCTAATGCGGGAGCCAGCCTTTCTATGTCTGCCGAAGTGGGAGATTTTCACACGATTTTTGGGGATGTATATGTAATAGGGGGAAGTGGGGAAAACGCTGTCGCATTTTTAGAAATTCCTACCTTAGGTAACGCGATTAATGTGGCCGGTGATGTCGATGTGATAGGGGGAATAGGAAATTTTGCAGAAGGAGTTATGGACATAGGGACATCTATTCTAACGGTGAATGGGAGTCTGAGTGTGGCGGGACAAAATGGGGCGGGTTCCTTTTTGATGAACAGCACAGCCACCCAAATAGCAACCCTTCTTGTAGAAGAAAATCTTTCGGTCTTCGGCGGAAATTCAACATCTGCTGGAAGTGTGGGGGAGGCGGCGATTAGCTGTACCGGTTCTTTCTACGCGGAAGTTGCGGGGGATTTAACGGTGACAGGAGGGATAGGGACAGGGGCGTCTGGGCAAATTGCGAGCCTATTTTTCCCCCCATTTACAGGGACCGCCGAGCAAACAGTCTATGTGAGAGGAAATGTGAATTTAGTGGCGGGTAGTGGAGATGAAGCAACGGCCACGATTGATTTTTTCTCCTTCGGCTTCCCGGGCGAACAATATGTAGAAGTGGGGCAGAACCTCATTGTGTCAGGAGGGAGTGGCCAGCAAGCTATAGCCGGGATTCGCAATAGTGGCATTTATGATCCGAACGGATTGATCTTCGGAGCCCCAATTGATGTGATAGCTCCTCTCCTCAATATTCAAGTGCTTGGCAATATTGTGGCAACAAATGGAAGTGGAAATGGAGCGTTGGGCGTGATAGGGACCACGACGGGCTTGAATCCGCCGGTACCCGGTGTCCAAATTGTTTCGGGATCTTTATCTGCCGCCGCAGGTGGGGATGTGCAAGTCAGTACCTCGCTTGATAAATCTTTTCCATTTGGAAATGCGAATTTAAACAATCAAATTTCAATCGTTGCCAATCAGCGGTTCACCCCGGGTCAATTATGGCCTGGAAATAGCATTTTAGGCGTGTCGGGCCCTTCACTTTATCCTTCAGGAGAAGGCGCTTTTATTGCAGGTGCTCCGCTTTCACTTGCGACCTATAATGGGTCTATACAAGTTTTTACTGCAGCACAAACGACTACCGGAACACCCTCTCATTTTGCCCATATTCCTCTCACAACACATGCGGGCAATGTGGCTTTAATAGGCTTTGACACGATTTCCATCGATTATCCTTTAATAACGGTTGGATCTACCACATTGTTTCCCTGGACTGTCCGACAAGTGCAAATACAAAGCCTTTCAGGTTTGACTGTGAATCAACCGATAACTCTCACAGGAGCCAATTTTGGGATCCGTTTGTTCGCAAATAATGGCAACCTTGAGCTCAATAGCGATGTGGCCGCCAGTCCCTCCTCCGGACTTGTAGAACTCTCCGCCTTTTTAGGAAGCATCGAACAAACATCAACGAATGTGAGTGGTTATAGCGTCAAAACGATTACCAATACAGGGCTCGAGTTCAACGTTTCGGCGACAGAATTAGAGTCCGTTAATTTGGCAAGCGGTGATCTCAATGTGGTCAATACCCTGGCTGGGTCTCATGCTATTTATTCTAAAATTGACTTATACAATGGGGCTGGGGGAACTTTTAACGGACAAAATATCACGTTTACGCAATTAGGCGGAACAAGTGCGCGTATTGTAGGGGCTACAGCCAATGGAGATATTCAATTAGGTGTTTTAGCAGGTGTAGGCGATCTTCTCATTCAAAGTATCATAAGGCCCGGTCAACATGTTCTGGGGGTCGCAAATGGAAATTTAGAAATTTCCTCTGTAGGACAAATCCACGGAGTGGATGAGGTCACACTGATTTGCGATCAAGCTTACCCTCACTATTCAGGCCCTGGTTGGTTCCGTAATCATAATGGTGTGAATGGTGTCACGACAGATAATCCTGCCCAAAATATAGCTATCTATACCTCTTCAGGGCCTCAAGGATCGACTATCCAAGCACCCAATCATGTGATCTTAGGAAATTTAGGAACTGTTGCGATATGGGATGATCCCAACCTCGATGGGAAATATGCCACGACCTACTCGGATGGGGGAGTGGTGCATGGTCCAGGTTTTGGAACGGATTATACGGCAGGGAATGGGGTTTTTGGGAGTCCTGTCATCTGGTATAAATTTCCTTTAGAAGCTGCTATCCCACCTGTTCCTCCTATTCCTCCCCATGTGATTCCTAATCTCACACGAGCTATTTTCGCCATGCAAGGGCTCACTTTACAACCTTGGGGATTTCCTTTTGCCGATTGGATCCGTTTTTCCTTATGGGATCAGCATCTCCCCTTCTATCATTACGGGTTGATGGTCCCTTTCAACACTCACATTCCTCACCCCCTCGATCCTTATGAATATGCGCTGGATATTTAGTTTGTTTTTA
>Ga0335394_10003530_pt1 | contig 17747 bp, 16 predicted proteins | sample MAT03_FD_205741 | JGI IMG/M metagenome (GOLD analysis project Ga0335394, IMG submission 205741) | Freshwater microbial communities from Lake Fryxell liftoff mats and glacier meltwater in Antarctica - MAT-03 (spades assembly) (version 2) ... | reverse complement strand
TGCTCGCCGTGGAAGATGTAGATCTCCGAGCAGGGGCCGCAGGGGCCGGTGTCGCCCATCGCCCAGAAGTTCTCCTTGGCGGGCAGACGATAGATGCGGTCCTCGGGGATCAGCTCGGTCCACAGCGCATAGGCCTCGTCGTCGGCCGGGACCGACTCGGCCTCGCCGCTAAACACCGAGACGACCAGCTTCTCGGCCGGGATGCCGAGGTCCTGGGTGAGAAACTCCCAGCCCCAGCGCACCGCGTCCTGCTTGAAGTAGTCGCCGAACGAGAAGTTGCCGAGCATCTCAAACAACGTGTGGTGACGGTCGGTGAAGCCGACGTTGTCGAGGTCGTTGTGCTTGCCACCGGCCCGCAGGCAGCGCTGCACCGACACGGCGCGCTGGTAGGGGCGAGGGTCGCGGCCGAGGAAGGTGTCCTTGAACTGGACCATGCCCGCGTTGGTGAACAGCAGGGTCGGGTCGTTGCTGGGCACCAGAGAGGAGGACGGCACGACGGCGTGTCCGCGACCGGCGAAGAAGTCGAGGAAGCGGCGACGGATCTCGTGGGCGCGGGGCCGGGACTGCATGCGGCCGCGAGGATAAACGGCTTTGGGCCAACCGTGCGCCGCACGGGCCGCTCCGGGCCAGGCGCGGAAATAGTGAGCTTCCTCCGCGAGTTGGCCGCAGTGCGACGCATGGACCAGACTGCTCGCCGCCATGCGCGCCTCGCTGCCCACCCACGACTCGATCCAGGAATTCGAGGGAGCCCGCCATGACCGCCTGTGGGACGGGATGACGCTGTGGCTCGAAGGGCACACCGACAGTGCGGCCGGAGCGGTCTACCTGCTGGGTTACTGCGTCGAGATGGCCCTCAAGTGCGCCTACTTCCGGGTCCTCGGGTTGCAAATCTCGGACCCCATCACGGCGCTCGAGCTGCGGGCGGCGCAGGCCAAGGCCGTTGCGTATGGCGTCACCGCGCGGACGGAGGCCTATCACAGCGTCCAGTTCTGGTGCGACCTGCTCCGCGAACAACGCCGCGCGATCGGCCTGCCGTTTGAATCGATCTTCGAACAGCAGCTCATCGACGAGGTGACGATCGTCTATGCGCGATGGTCGATAGAGATGCGCTACAAGACAAACTACACCACGTCAGCCACACTGGACCGAGTGCTGAAGGCCGTGGAGTGGTTCGATCTCAACTACTCTCGGCTCTACTCTCCATAGGACGACCAGCATGCCTGTCTTCTCTCGCAAGCCACCCCATTTTCATCCGGCCCATGATGAGCTCGTCGGCGAGCTCGTCCGTCATCTCCAGCCGGCGGAAGGCGACGTGCTTCCCGAACTGCCCCGGATCATCGAGGAGTCCGTGCGCCTCAGTCCCGCCTTGCGGGTGTTCGTGATCTGGGATCGGTGGCACGGAGTCGCGGAGCGTGAACGCGACGAGATCATCCTGGAGGCCTACGACCAGGCCCGCGGGCGCCCGGAGATGGCCAGGATCGCCGTCGTTCGCGGGCTCACTCCCCAGGAAGCCCTCGAGCTCGGGGCCACCCATCTCTTGAAAGATTGAGTCCAGGACCTGGCCGCGGGCGCGTCAGTCGAGCTGGAGCAGCTTGATCTTCAGGTAGCGGCCCTCGTTGAACGCGGGGGCGACCGGGAAGTCGGGCGGGAGGCCGCACTCGCCGATCAGTCGCGCCGAGCGTCGGGCGCCATGGACCCCCTCGCCGAGCGCCAGGAAGAACTCGTCCTCCGGCAGGCGCACGGCGTTGGAGATCGCCAGCACGTGCCCGCCGGGGGCGACGACGCCGGCGACCGCGGCCATCAACTGATTCCAGTCCTTGAGCGCGCTGAAGGTCGAGCCCTTGACGTTGGAGAACGGCGGCGGGTCGACGACGACGAAGTCGAACACGCGACTGCGCTGGCGAAACTTGGCGAGCAGCGTGAACACGTCGCCGTGGATCGCCTCGATGGCCTCGGGGTCCATGCCGGAGGCGGCGAGGTTCTGCCGGCAGCGGGCGTGGCTGCGGGCGGCGGCGTCGACGTGGGTCACGGCGCTGGCACCCGCGCGCACGGCCCGGAGACCGAACGCGCCAGTGAAGCTGAAGAGGTTGCACACCGAGCGGCCGCGGACCCACGACTCGATCAGGCGCCGACCCTCGCGCAGGTCGAGGAACAGGCCGGGCGAGACCGGGGCGGTGACGTCGACCATGAACTTGAGGCCGTCCTCGATGACCTCGATCTCCGGCGGGGCGGCCTTGCCGGCGAGGTGGAACGCGGGCGGGCGGCGGTCCTCGGCGGTCACCGAGCGGATGCGGTCCTGCATGTAGATGCCGGCGGGCTTGAGCTCCGCCTCGAGCACGGGCACGAGGGCGTCGAGGTAGCTCTCGGCGCAGCGGGCATACTTGTAGATGAGCAGATAGTCGCCGAGGCGGTCGACGGCGAGACCCGGGAAGCCATCGGCCTCGCCGTGGATCAGTCGCACTGCGCCTTGCCCCAGCAACGCCGGGCCGCGCAAACGTAGCGCCAGCCGCAGCCGGGCGATCATCTCGGCCTCACCCCACACGAAGTCGGGGTCGAGGCTGAGCATGCGGACCCCGATCGCACCCTCGGACTCGACCAGCCCCCAGCCGATGCCGTAGCCGTCCTCGTCCATCACCGGGACCACGGTGCCCTCGACGAGGTTGTCGAGGTCGCGGCGCACGGTGTGGCGAAATACCCATGGGTGGCCGGCGCGGACCAGGCGGGCGACGTCTAGCGGGACCTTCACGCTGGGTCCACGCACGGTCGGACGGGCGGGACGACGACTCGCTGGCGCGTTGCGTCGCGGCGCGGGCGAGCGGGTGTCGGCCGGGCGCTCGCTGGGGCGAATGTTGTGGTCTCGCGGCCCGCTGCTGCCGGTGGCGGGCCGGTCCCTGTCCCGGTCGCGACCGCGGTCGTTGTCACTGCCACGCTCGCCGCGGGCGGGTGGAGCGGAGCGCGGGGCGGGTCGGTCGCGGTCGGACATCGGCGGCGGAGCATAGGCGAGAACAGTGCGGCGGTGGGAGGGCTTGCGCGTGCAAGTTTTCTCGCCTGGGCACCTGTCCGGCTTGGCGGGTCCGGGTCGGGGCTGTACCCTGATCCGCCTTCGGGGCCAGACCGGCCGGCGCTGCGCGTCGTTCTCCGATTTCCCCGTTCTCTCATTTCATCGTTCCACTGTTCATTCGGCATGGCAGACCGTATCGGCGAGCTTCTGGTCCGCGAGAACCTGATCTCGCTCGCCCAGCTCAAGCGGGCTCAGGCCGATCAGCGCACGACCGGCAAGCGGCTGTCGTACAGCCTCTCGCGCCTGGGGATCCTCGGTGAGCGCGAGCTGGCGGACTTTTTATCGGCGCAGTACGGCGTGCCGTGGATGAGCCTGACCGACTACGAGATCGATCCGAAGGTGGCGCTGTTGGTCCCGCGGGCGGTCGCCAGCAAGCACACGGCGATCCCCGTACAGCGCGCCGGCTCGACGCTGGTGGTCGCGATGGCCGACCCGAGCAACATCTATGCGATCGACGACCTCAAGTTCATCACCAACTTGAACGTCGAGCCGGTGGTCAGCACCGAGACCGCGATCGAGGACGCGATCGCCCGCTACTACGACCACAGCGGCACGGCGGCGTACGCCGATGTGCTCGGCGCCCTCAACCTCGAGCGCTCCGACGGCGGCGAGCGCGAGCGGACCGCCCTGCCGTCGGCCAGCCTGCCGGAGTCGGACCAGGCGATCCGGCTGTGTAACCGCGTGCTGCTGCTGGCGGCCAGCCGCGGCGCCACACACGTGCACGTCGAGCCGTCCGAGCGTGGGCTGAGGATCCGGTTTCGCGTCGATGGCGTGCTGCACCCGGAGTCCGAGCTGCCGATCGGGGTGCGCAGCGCCGTGACGACTCGCTTCAAGCTGATGGCCGGCCTCGACGTCGCCGAGCGCCGCACGCCGCAGGAGGGCCAGATCCGCGGGTTTCATGCCGGCAAGGACCGCGAGCTCGACGTCCGCGTGGCGAGCATGCCGACCGCAGCCGGCGAACACCTGGTGCTGCGTCTGTTCGACCGGAGCACATTGCCGCGGGACCTCGCGGGGATCGGGTTGGACAGCGAGCAACTGCGACAGGTGCGGGCCGCCCTGGAGCTGCCGCAAGGCCTGACGCTGGTCGTCGGACCGAGCGGCTGCGGCGCGACGACCACGTTGTACGCGGCGCTGGCCGAGCTCGCGGGCGACGGCGTCAGCGTGGCCACCGTCGAGGACCCGGTCGAGTTCACGCTGCCCGGATGTACGCAGGTCCAGGTCCATCGCGAGGGCGGCCTCGGGGTCGCCGCGGCCGTGCAGGCGCTGCTGCGGCAAGACCCGGACATCATCATGATCGGCGCGTTGCCAGACCACGAGGCGGTCGACGCCGCCGTGCGAGTGGCGGCCGCGGGTCGGCGCGTGCTGACGACGCTGCCCACCGGCGACGCCGCTGGCGCGCTGACCCGGCTCGTACACCTCGGCGTCGAGCCCTATCTGGTCGCGGCCTCGGTGACGCTGGTGGTCGCGCAGCGCCTGCTGCGTCGGCTGTGCGGCGAGTGCTCGAGCGACGACCCTGCGATCACGGCGCAGCGGCTCATCGACGCCGGGATGAGCCCGCAGCAGGCCCGCGAGTGCCGGCCACGGCGCGCTCGCGGGTGCAAGGCGTGTCTCGGCGGCTATCGCGGGCGGGTCGCGCTGTTCGAGGTGCTGCCGGTCGGCGCGGCCCTGCAAGAGCGCGTGGCCGAGGGCGCCGGCGCGGCCGAGCTGCGCGCCGAGGCGGCCGCGCTCGGGCTGCGCAGCCTGCGTCAGGTCGGGCTCGCACGCGTGGCCGAGGGGTTGCTCGCGCTCGACGACGTGGTCCGCGCGACCGCTGACCACCTGTCCTGAAGGTCATGTCACTGTACCACTGGCAGGCGCTGACCGACGCGGGCGAGCCGCGACAGGGCGCGCTCGCCGGCGAGTCGGAGGTGCAGGTCATCGAGTCGCTGCGGCGCGAGGGCTTGCGGGTCACCCGGGTGCTGCGCGAGCAGGCGGCCGTCGAGCTGCCGCGGATCCGCAGCCACGCGCCCGCGCTCCGGCTGCTGCGCGAGCTGCTGGTGCTGCGCAGCGTCGGGCTCGGGGTCCCGGCCGCGCTCGCGCGGCTCGCCGCGGCCCGCAAGGCCGACACCCTCGCCGGCGAGCTGGCGCTGGTGCGGCGTGCGGTCGAGACCGGCCAGCCGCTGGGCGAGGCGCTCGCGCGGGTGCCCCAGCGCTTCGACGATCTGGTGTGTCGGGTGCTCGCGGCTGGCGAGGCGCGCGGCGACCTCGACGGCGCGCTGCTCGCGTTGGTCGCCCACCTCGAGCAGTCGAGCCGGCCGACCACCCTGGGCCTCGCGGTTCGCCGCCTCGCGGGCCCGGTCGCCGCGACGGCGCTGCTGCTGATCTTCACGCTCGGCCTGTTGTTGCCGGCGGCGGCCGGCGTGTACATGCACCTCGGCGTCACGCTTCCACTGCTGGATCTCGTCGTCGGCGTGCGACCGGCGATGCCCTGGCTCGCGGCCGGTGCGCTGGCGCTGGGCGTCGCGCTGGCGTGGGCTCTGCGCACGCCCTCGCTACGCGCCTGGCTCGGCGGGCTCGCCTTGCAGCTCCCCGGCCTCGGCCCCGCGCTGCGGCTGCACGGTGGCCTGCGTCTGACGCGGCTGCTGGCGCTGTTGTCGTCGGTCGAGCTGCCGCTCCTGACCACCCTCGAGCTGGCCGCGCCCCGGCTCGGCAGCCAGGCGCTGGGCCTCGCGCTGCTGCGCGCGCGCACTCATGTCGCGCAGGGTGTCGAACCCGGGACCGCGCTGATGGACGCAGATCTGCTGCCTCCCGTCGCGGTCGAGCTGCTGCGCGGCGCCGGCCCGGGCGAGCGCACGACGGCTCTCGGCGCTTTGGTCGGTCTGTGCGAGGTCGAGGCCGACGACCGCGCGCGACGCATCGACCGACTCACGCGCATCGCGTGGGCGACGCTCGCGGCGACCTGCGTCGCCTGCGTGGTCGTGGTGCTGCGACCAGCCCTGAGCCTGATCGGCCCGGGCTAGAACGTGATGACCGGCCCGAAGGCGAAGTCGATCATGAAGCTTGTGGTCCTCGGGAACCACACGGTCGGCTGGATCTCGGCGAACAGCGCGAAGTGCTTGGCGACCTGAAAGTTGAAGCCGAAGGTGACGCCGATGAAGCCGCCGCCGATCCGCACGGTGTCGACGCGCGGGGTCGTGTCGGCGTTGGTGGCCACCGAGTTGGCGAGGGCCGTGTCCGCCGCCTGGGCTTCGGCCGGGCCGCAGCCGCCGCCGTAGGGCCACACCGGCGTGCACTGGCCGAGGTTGACGCCCGACGGGCGCTCGCGGTCGTCGGGCACGCTGTTGCCGTTGCGGTCGTTGGCGAAGCCCATCGGCACGCGCAGGCGGGCGAAGCCGCCGCCGAGCACGCCGCCGACGAACAGACGAAACTTATTGTCGTCCTTGCCGAGGAAGTACTTGATCTTCAGGCCACCGGCGCCGGTGAAGCCGGGCTTGCTGCGCACGCCCTCTGGCATCGGGCTGCGGACTTCTTCGTTATACGAGGTTCCGAGGTCGAGCTTCGGGTTGTCGCGGAAGACCTTGGAGCCGGTGACGACCTGCAGCCGGCCGAACACCGACAGCACGAGGGAGCGGCCGATGCGAAACCCGACCTCCGGGGCGATGTGGAACGGCGCCCAGGCCATGCCCGACGTGACCGGGTGATGCTCGGCGCAGTTGTCGGCGTTGTAGGCGAGCGCCAGGTCGGCGGCCGAGTAGGGCGCGTACTGGCCGGGGCTCAGGTTGTTGAGGCCGTTGGCGAAGCCGGTCGCGTCCGGCACGGTCTCGCTGCCGGCTTGCCAGCGGGCGATCGAGCAGGCGTAGTCGGCGGGGGTGTAGCCGTCCGCGGGCGAGAGCTGCTTGTAGCTCTGGTCGGCGACGCCGCGCGCGATGCCGGCGCCGGTGCCGAGGCCGATGTTAATAAACACCCGCGGCAGCCCGCTCTTCGGCTTGGGCGCCTCGACGACCTCCTTCGGCTTCTCGACGGCTTCCTTCTGACAGGCGATCTCGAGCTTGAGCGGGTTGTCCTGGTCGCCCTTGCTGCCGAGGTCCTTGTTGGCGCTGTCGAAGACGTAGAAGAAGTACTCGATCGGCTTGTCGCCGTGGTCGGCGGCGGTCAAGGTCACCGCGGCGTAGTTGCCGAAGATGTCCATCGCCGAGGTCTTGAACTCGCCGCCACCGGCCTGGCGCCAGTACAGCGCGACCTGGCCGCCCTCCGGCACCGAACGCGCCAGCGCCGTAATGACGACGTCCTTGCCGCACGCGTCGTCGATCGCCGGCGCGGTGTGCTGCACCGCTTCAGACGAATCGGAGACACCGGACGCCTTGCGCGCCTTTTCCAGCAGTTTCTGAAGCTCCGCCGAGCGCAGCTCGGTCGGCAAAGTGACGTTGTAGTCGGACTTGACCGCGTCGGTGAAGGCCGCCGTGGTCTCGTCGGCCTTGCCGGTGTTCGAGAAGATGATGACGGCGTTGAGCATCCGCAGCGGCGCGGTCGCCGGGTCGTCCGGGGCTGTGCCCGAGAGCGCCGACTCGAGGGTCGACTTGGCGGCGTCGAGCTCGAGGTTGTTGTACTGGCCGAGCGCCTTGTTGTAGGCGGACTTGAGGTCCTCGCGGGCGTCGAAGGCGGCCGGCACCGGCAGCTTGAGCGCGCGCGCGTCGAAGCGCAGGCGCAGCGGCGCAGCGGCGGCCTCGGTCGAAATGGTCGAAATAGTCGCGACTGTGACCGTCGTGACCGCCAACGGTAAGCCGACGAACAGAGCAAGTCCGGCCCTGGACATGCGGGCTCCACGGGCCCCACGGGATGAACTGGGCTGGATGCGGTCTCGAGTGCTCACGGAGGTCGCGGCTCCTTCGGATGTGCGCGGCCGGAGCGGCGCGGGGCCTGCGGCGCTTTGGGCGCCGCAGGCAGCAGGCTAGAAACGACGCACGGCGCCGTTCACTTGACGATGCGCTTCTGGCAGTCCTTGAGGTTGAACTCGACGCGGCGGTTGGCGGCGCGACCGTCGGCGGTCTTGTTGTCGGCGATCGGCACCGACTCGCCCAGGCCGCGCGGCTCGAGGCGCTCGGCAGCGATGCCGCCCTTGTCGACCAGGTACTTCTTCACGCTGTCGACGCGCTTCTGCGACAGCGTCTTGTTGAACTTGTCGCTGCCCTTGCTGTCGGTGTGACCGTCGATCCACACCTTGATCTCCGGCGCGGCCTTCATCGTGCTGGCGACCTCGTCCATGAGCTTGTAGCTCTTCGGGTCGATGTCCCACTTGTTGAACTTGAAGTAGATCTTGTCGGTCAGCTTGATCGTGCAGTCGTCGAACTCGAGGAACTCGGGACAACCGTCCTCGTCCTCGATCCCATCGAAGTCCTCGGGCAGGTTGCGGCAGTCCACTTCGACGCCGCCGCTGTTGCGCTTGTCGTTGTTGTCCCAGGTGTAGGTGCCGTCCGGGTTGCGGTTGAGCTTGGCCGCGTCGAGCACCTTGTCGCCGTCGTTGTCGATGTCCGGGCAACCATCGGCGTCCTCGAACTGGTCGAAGTCCTCCGGGTCGTTCGGGCACTTGTCGACCGCGTCGAGCAAGGTGTCGCGGTCGTTGTCCGGATCCGGGCAGCCGTCCTCGTCCTCGAACCCGTCCATGTCCTCGGGCTCGTTGCGGCAGTCGACCTCGCGACCGTTCTCGGTCTTCTTGTCGAGGTTGGTCCACTTGCCGTTGCGGAACTCGGACGCGTCGAGGACGCCGTCCTTGTCGTTGTCCTTGTCCGGGCAGCCGTCGTCGTCCTCGAAGCTGTCGAAGTCCTCCGGGTCGTCCGGGCACTTGTCGGCCTTGTCGTCGTAACCGTCGCCGTCGCGGTCGCCAGGACCACCGACCGGCACCGCGACCGCGTTCGGATCCTTGCAGCGGACCGGGTCGGTCTTCTTGCGCGCGAGCGTGGTGTAGAGGTCAGCCTTCTCGGCGTGCTCCTTGCCGCGGAAGTACTCGCCCATGGTCAGCGCGTCGCGGGCGAAGCGGATGTTCGCCTCGGCGATCGCCGTCTCCTTGGGGGCGCAGCCGATGGTCTTCGAACCATCCGCGATCGCCTCTTGCAAGATCTTGTCGTAGCCGTCGACCTTGCCGTTGAGGGTCTGACCCGCACAGGACAGGCCAGCCAGAGCCACGGCCACCACGGAGAGCTTCGCTGTCATCGACGTCATCGCAACCTTCGAGGCAACCTTCACTTGCCACCTCCGACCGACACGCCGGCCTTGACTTCACCACCACCGACGGTGCCCGTCGCGGTACCCACACCGGTGCCGCTACCGTCGGGGTTCTTGAGCTCGTCGGGCTTGGCGAGCGCGTCGCTGCTCTGCTCCATCTGGCCCTTGCGCCGCATCTCGGCCTTCTTGGTGGCCTCCTCGGCGAGCTGCTTGGCGCGCTCACCGTAGTCGAACGAGCGCTCGTACTCGCTGTAACCCATCAGGATCTTCGACTGTTCGAGGTAGGTCACGGAACCCCAATACTCGTAGGGGGCGTTCTCTTCGCCACCCGCCGCCTCGGCCTTGGCGACGGAGCGACTTGACTCCCGCGCCACCTTCTTCAGGTAACCAAAGGGTCCGCAGCCCGTGCTGAGCATGCTGCCCATGCCGAGCGCGACCGTGACGAGGACGGAAAAAAGCTGGATTGGACGCGGTCTTCGGAACACCAGAGGCTCCCTGGTTCGAGATCGTGACAGGCACGGCCGAGCCTCGAGGCCCGAGCGAAGCTGCCGAAATCGGCGCGACGATACCAGGGGGGCCTGCGGGGGGTCAACAACACTGCCGCGGCGCTGCCCCACCACACGCGGGTTGCGGTGGTGGTGTTGCGGCGTGGTAGGCCTGTCAACGGTGGGCAATAGGGCGGCCCCGCGCGCCGTGTGCACACGCAACGCCGGCCCGGCGCAGGGCCCCTGGCGGGCCATAGCTACGACCCTATTGGGGTGGCCCACACCTCGGCCCGACCGGCTGATACCCTCCCGGACGTGGCTCTCGGGGCAGAGAAGTCGGCGACCTGCGGCGCGCACACGGCGACCTTGCGAGCGTCGGGACGTCGACGACGGGCCCCCGAGCGACCGACACGACCACGCTGGCTGCTCGTGTTCCTGCACTTTTTCGCAGGGATCACCTTCACCGCCTGCACCCGGGTCAGCGACACGCAGCGGTTCCCCCTCGTGAGCGAGCGACTCACGATCGCCCGCACGATCCCCGAGCCCGGGGCGGTGGTCGCCCTCGACGCGCAGATCGACTTCTGCTTCTCCGGGTATGTCGACCCGCGGGCGCTCGACGACTTCGACGCCAGCCTCAGCTCCGGGCTGGTCGGCTTCGACGCGCAATTGGAGCTGCAACTGTTCGCCTGGCGCCCGCCCGGGGCCGCGTCCGGCTCGTCCGCGGAGGCGTGGTGCCCCGGCAGCGTGCTGTCGATCCGGCCCAAAGCGCCGCTGCGACCGGGCGCGCTGCACCGCGTGCGCCTGTCGCCCTCGGCCGTCGGCTGGGCCGGCGAGCGCCTCGACATCAGCGCGCCGGGCTGGGTCGAGGACGTGGACGGGCCCGCCTACCTGCTCGAGTTCATCGCCGACCCCGAGGCCGTCGTCGAGGGGACCGGCACCGACTCCGACTCCGACTCCGACTCCGATACTGTCGGCGACAGCGAGGGCGAGCCGGAGCCGAAGCCGGCCCCGGCCCCGAGCCTGCGCGAGCTGTTTGGACCCGGCCAGGTGTTCGCGCTCGATAATCCGGCGTGCAGTTGCCATCGCGAGGCCGGGCTGGCGCAGGAGCGCCTCGACCTGCGTGACCCCGACACCGCCTTCGCCGACCTCGTGCTGCCGACTGGCCTGATGGCGACCGGCTTCCCGATGGTCGCGCCGCGCCGGCCCTCGGAGAGTTACCTCGTACAGACCCTCCTGCGCGACCCCGACGGCGACGCCCTGCTCGGCGTGCTCGGCGAGCCGATGCCGCCCGACGAGCCCCTCCGGCATCCCGACATGGTGATGATCGTCCGCTGGATCGAAGGCGGCGCGCTGCCATGACCCGGTGACCGTGCCGGCGCGAGGGGCAGTCCTTACTTCACCGCGGACGGGATCTCGTTCGGGCGCTCCATCTCGCGGACCATCGTCAGCATGCCCTCGAGGCGCGAGACCCGGGCCCGTGCCTGGGCCTGCGCCGCCACGAAGTCGGCGTCCTTGAGCCCGAGCGCGGCCGCCCTGTCGTACAGCGCGAGCGCGTCGGACTGCATCTGCCAGCACGACTGAACCTGGTCGCCGGTCAACATCGCCGCCCCCGCCTGCTTGTCGTGGACCAGCTTGCACGGGCCGCGCTCCGCCTCGCCCTCGACCTTCATACCCTGCATGTACAACTCCTGTCGCGACTCGCCGCAGGCCGGGGCGAGCAGGAGGGCCAGGACGATCGCGCGACGCATTGGGCGACGATACACCCGCCAACACCGCCCCGCCAACGCCCCCCAAACGCCCCCCCGCCCGTAGCGCGCACGTGAGCCACCCCGCAACACCGTCGTCATCATCGTCCGGGCGACCCGCGGCCCCGTGTTAGCTTCGCCCCGCCCGATGCAGGTCCTGCGGCAGCCCGTCCCTCTTGCGCCCGCCACCGCCGCCTGCGTCGGCGCCTTCGACGGCCTGCACCTCGGTCATCAGGCGCTGCTACACCGGGCGCGCGCGCTGGTCACGACCGCGGACGCGCCTGGTCGCGTGGCGCTCGTCACCTTCGACCCGCACCCGGCCCTCATCCTCGCCCCCGAGCGCGCGCCGCGGCTGTTGCAGTCGGCGGGCCAGCGCGCCCGCGTGTGCGCCGCGCTCGGTGTGGATGCGCTGGTGCTGCTGCCCTTCGACCGCGCGCTCGCCGACACCAGCCCCGAGGGCTTCGTCGAGCGCCTCCTGATCCACGGGCTGCGACCGGCCGCGGTGGTCGTCGGCGCCGATTTTCGCTTCGGCGCCGGTCGCCGCGGCGGCGTACACGAGCTCGACCAACTCCTGCGCCCCGCCGGGATAGTGGTCGAGGTGGTCGAAGCCGTGCCTGTCCCCGGGGACATGTCCCCCACGCCAGGCACCACCGCGCAGAAATTGAGCAGCACGGAGATCCGCGCCGCCGTGGTCGCCGGCGAGGTCGCGGCCGCCACCGCCATGCTCGGCCGCTGGTACAGCGTCGAGGGCAGCGTCGTGCGCGGGGCCGGCCGCGGGCGCGAGCTCGGCGTGCGCACCGCCAACGTCGACCCCGCCGACGCCCTGCTCCCGCGCCCGGGGATCTACGCCGGAGCGCTGGGCGTCGTCGGCGGACCGGGACCCTGGCCCGCCGCGATCAGCCTGGGAAAAAACCCCACCTTCGTCGGCGACCCCGCTGCCCCGCTCGTGCTCGAGGTCCACGCCCTCGACCAACAGCTCGGCGACAGCCTCTACGGCCTCACCGTCGAGGTCGCCTTCGCCGCCCGCCTGCGCGACGAGCAGCGGTTCTCCGGCCCCGCCGAGCTCATGGCCCAGATCTCCCGCGACCTCGCCGCGGTCCGCCCCGCGCTCGACCCCGCCGCGCTCGCCACCTTCGCCGCGCACCTGTCTCCTACGACATGACCCAAAAGCCAGCCGCACCCGCGCTCGTCAGCGCCACGCTCGCCCAGGTGTACATCCAGCAGGACCACCTCGAGCAGGCGCGCCGCATGCTCGCGCGGGTGCTCCAGGCCGACCCCGAGCACGGCCACGCGCTGGCGCTGGTCGCCCGTCTGCAGGCCCGCTCACGCGCTCGCCTGTACGCTGGCTACCGCCCGGGCCGCGGCCTCGCGGTCCGCTGGCACGACGCCCCCGATCTCCCCGACCTGCACGTGGTGGCCGCGATCTTCCGCCCCGTCCCCGGGATCTCCGGCGCATCGCTGTACGTCACCTCGACGGCCTGTCGCGGCGCCAGCGGCGAGCACAGCTTCGAGTTCCCGGGCGACGCGCGGGGCCCCGCGACCGCGACCCTGTGCCTCGCCCGCTGGGACGGCGCCCGCCTGGTTCCGGTGGCCGTACACGAGCCGCTGTCATGGTAAGGTCGGACCCGCCCATGTTCCGCGGAGCCTACACCGCCCTCATCACGCCGCTCCGTCATGACAGGCCAGACAGCCTCGACGAGCCCGCGATCGTGCGCCTCGCCGAGCAGCAGATCGCCGGCGGCATCGACGGCCTGGTCCCCTGTGGCACCACCGGCGAGGCCAGCACCCTGTCGCTGCGCGAGCACCTGCGGGTCGTCGAGCTGACCGTCCAGGCCGCCGCCGGTCGCGTGCCGGTGCTCGCCGGCGCCGCCTCCAACGACACGCAAAAGGCGATCGAGCTGGCCCGCGCGTGCAAGCAGGCCGGCGCCGCTGGAACGCTGCAGGTCACGCCTTACTACAACCGGCCGACCCAGGCCGGCCTGTACGCCCACTTCATCGCGATCGCCGAGGCCAGCGACCTGCCCGTGGTCGTCTACAACGTGCCCGGCCGCACCGGCGTCGACCTCCTGCCGGAGACCGTCGCCACCCTCGCCCGCCACCCGCTGATCGTCGGCATCAAGGAGGCCACCGGCGACATGGTCCGCGTCGCGCGGATCCGCGAGCTGCTCGGCGAGGCCCACAGCGACTTCAGCCTGCTCTCGGGCGACGACTTCACCGTGCTGCCCTTCCTCGCGCTCGGCGGCCACGGCGTGATCTCGGTGACCAGCAACGTCGCCCCGCGCTGGATCTCCGCGCTATGCGACGCCGCGGCCGCGGGCCGCTGGGACGAGGCCCGCACCTGGCACTACCGCCAGTTGCCGCTCGCCCGGGCCCTGTTCGGCCAGCCAAACCCGATCCCCGTCAAGTCGGCCCTGGCCCTGCTCGGCCGCTGCGCCCCCGACATGCGCCTGCCTCTGATCGCCATCGACCCCCAAAGCCGCGAGGGCCAGACCCTCGCGGACGCCTTGCACACCCTCGGACTAGAACAGCCATGAGCGAACGCCTGACCCCCATCGTCATCGTCGGCGCCCGCGGCCGCATGGGCAAAGCCCTGCTCCGCGAGATCATCATTAGCGACAGCATGGTGCTCGAGGCCGCCGTCGACCGCTCCGGCGGACCCGGCCTCGGCCAGGACGCCGGCCGCCTCGCGGGACTCCACGAGCTCGGCATCGTCGTCACCGATGAACTACTCCCGCGTCGCAGCAGCGTCGTCGTCGACTTCTCGCTGGCGCAGGCCACCGAGGCCAACATCCGCAAGTGCACCGAGGCCGGCGTCCCGCTGGTGCTCGGCACCACCGGCCTCAGCAAGGCCACGCGCGAGCTGCTGCGCGCCGCCGCCAAGGAGGTCCCGATCGTCAGCGCCGCCAACTTCAGCGTCGGCGTCACGGTCCTGACCAAGATCGCCGGCCTCGTCGCTCACGCGCTCGGCGAGCAGTGGGACGCCGAGCTGCTCGAGATCCACCACAGCCACAAGCGCGACGCCCCCTCCGGCACCGCCCTGCGGATCGCCAAGGCCGTCGCCAAGGCCACCGGTCGCGACCTCGAGACCGCCATGCGCAGCGATCGCGCCCACGCCCACGCCCGCCCGCGCGAGCGCGGCGAGATCGGCATCTCTGCCATTCGCGGCGGAGACTCGGTCGGCGAGCACACCCTCATGTTCCTCGCCGACGGCGAGCGACTCGAGCTCACCCACCGCGCCACCGACCGCGCGATCTTCGCTCGTGGGGCCCTGCGGGCCGCCCAGTGGGTCGTCGACCAGGAGCCTGGCCTCTACACCATGGCGGACGTGCTCGGCCTCGGCGGCCTCGGCTAGCATGCCCGGCCTCGAGTTTCGCCTGCTCGCGCGCACCACCACGGACGCGGGCGAGCACGGCCGCTTCGCCGTGCGGATCCCGGCGGACCTGCTGTATCTGCGGGGCCACTTCCCGAACTACCCGCTGCTGCCCGGCGTCGCCCAACTGCTCGCGCTCGTGCTCGACCGCGCCCATGCGCTGTGGCCCGAGTTCGATCAGCCGCGGCGGGTCGCCCGCCTGAAGTTTCGCCACGGCATCTTCCCCGGCGACGAGCTCGAGGTGCGGCTCGATCGCCACGCCGACGAGGTCCGCTTCGCGCTCCATCGCGGCGAACAAGTGTGTACCAGCGGCGCCCTGATCTTCGCGTGAGCGAGCGCCCGGGTCCCCCCCGAGACCAGCCAGGATCGGCTATCTTCGCGGGCTATGGCCCACGACCCGCGCACCGTCGACGTCGCGATCCTCGGCGGCGGCCTGGCCGGCAACCTGCTGGCCCGGCAACTGCGACGGACCCTGCCGACGCTGTCCGTCGCGCTGTTCGAGCGCACCCGCGAGACCAGCTTCAAGGTCGGCGAGTCGACCGTCGAGATCGCCAGCAACTACCTCACGCGGCGCCTCGGCCTCTCGACCTATCTCTACGAGAACCAACTGCCCAAGAACGGCCTGCGCTTCTTCTTCGACACGCCGCAAAAGGACGCCGCGATGGTCGACATGAGCGAGATCGGCAGCTCGCACCTGCCCAGGTTCCCGAGCTTCCAGATCGATCGCCAGCGCCTCGAGGCCGACCTCATGCGCATGAACCTCGCCGATGGCGTGCAGCTCCACACCGGCGCCCGCGTGCACGACCTGAAGTTGCACGAGCAGGACGACCCGACCCGGCACACCGCCTCCGGCCTGCACGAGTTCATGGTCACCGAGGGCGAGACGCAGTACCCCGTGCGCGCCCGCTGGGTCGTCGACGCCAGCGGTCGTGCCAGCGCGATCGCCCGGCTCAAGGACCTGCGCGTCCAGACCCCCGAGCACGGCATCGCCGCCGCCTGGGGCCGCTTCACCGGTCACGCCGACATGGATGACTGGGGCCCGCCGGAGTGGCGCGGCCGGGTCCATCACACCTCGCGCGTGCTCTCGACCAATCACTTTTGCTACCCCGGCTACTGGATCTGGTTTATCCCGCTCGGCCGCGGCGTGATGTCGGTCGGCTGGGTCGGCGACCACAAGATCTTCCGCGACGAGATGCGCAAGCCCGAGGGCTTCCTCGAGTTCCTCAAGACCCACCGCGCCCCCTGGGACCTGCTCAAGGACCGCGCCGAGCTGCTCGACGTGCTCGCCTATAAACAGCTCGCGTACGGCACCAAGCAGTTCTTCGGCGGCGCCGACCGATGGTTCATGGTCGGCGAGGCCGCCGCCTTCACCGACCCCTTCTACAGCCCCGGCAGCGACTTCATCTCCATGGAGAACGACTTCATCACCGACATGATCGCCCGCGATCACGCCGGCGAGACCCGGGCCGCGATCGCCGAGCGCTCGCAGACCTACGACGAGTTCATGCAGTTTCGCTTCCAGGCGACCATGCTGCTGTACCGCGACCTCTACCCGGTGCTCGGATCCTACGAGCTGCTCAAGCTCAAGTGGGACTTCGACATCGCCTGCTACTACAACCTGTGGGCCGCCCCCTACTGGCACGACCAGCACCTCGACATGCGCCACCTGCAAGGCGAGCTGCGCCGCAAGGACTTCGTCCTGCAAGGCCTCACCAACTTCTCCAACCTGTTCCAGCGGCTCGAGGCCGGGTTTCGCACCAAGGGCTTGTTGCACCGCGCCAACCTCGGCCGCTTCAGCGGCGCCCTCGACCTCGTCACCTTCATGGACGAGCTGTCGACGCCCCGCCCGCGTAAGCAGGTCATGCGCACCACCGAGGCCATCTTCAACGCGGTCCGCGGGCGCGCGCTCGACCTGCTCGCCGACCTCGGCGAGACCCCCAACCCCGCCGAGCGCAGCCTCCCGCTGTACGAGTTCCTGCTCGCGACACCCCTCGCATGACCAGACCCTCCATGACCCCACGTCGCGTCGTCATCACCGGGGCCGGCGTCGCCTCGCCGATCGGGAACTCGCTCGCCGAGGTCAGCCTGTCCTTGCAGACAGATCGCCACGGCATCGTCACCATGCCCGAGTGGGACCGCATCGGCGACCTGCGCACCCGCCTCGCCGGCGTCGTGCAAAACCTCGAGCTCGAGCGCCGCTGGAACCGCAAGCAGACCCGCACCATGGGCCGCGTCGCGCTGCTCGCCACCTACGCCACCGAGCAGGCGCTGGCGATGGCCGGCCTGACCGGCGACGAGGTCATCGGCTCCGGCCACGCCGGGCTCGCCTACGGCTCGACCTCGGGCTCCTCGGAGGCGCTCGCGGAGTTTTGCACCGCGCTGTTCTTCAACATGAACATGCGTGGCCTGCAGAGCACCAGCTTCCTCAAGTTCATGGCCCACACCTGCGCCGCCAACCTCGCGCAGTTCTTCGGGGTGCGCGGCCGCATCATCCCGACCAACTCCGCGTGTACCAGCGGCGCCCAGGCGATCGGCTACGCCTACGAGGCGATCAAGTACGGCATGCAGGACGTCATGATCGCCGGCGGCGCCGACGAGATGCACTACACCACCGCCGTCACCTTCGACCTCATGTTCGCGACCTCGGCGAACTTCAACACCCGGCCCGAGCTCAGCCCGCGCCCCTTCGACGTCAACCGCGACGGCTTGGTCGTCGGCGAGGGCGCCGGCACGCTGATCCTCGAGAGCCTGGAGCGCGCCCAGGCCCGCGGCGCGACCATCCTGGGGGAGCTGCTCGGCTTCGGGACCAACTGCGACGGCCTCCACATCACGGCCCCCTCGGAGCCCGGCATGCGCGCAGCGATCGCGCTGTCGCTGCGCGACGCGGG
>Ga0335394_10003529_pt1 | contig 17747 bp, 14 predicted proteins | sample MAT03_FD_205741 | JGI IMG/M metagenome (GOLD analysis project Ga0335394, IMG submission 205741) | Freshwater microbial communities from Lake Fryxell liftoff mats and glacier meltwater in Antarctica - MAT-03 (spades assembly) (version 2) ... | reverse complement strand
AGCAAATTGATTTGAGCCTGAGGCGCTAGCAGATGTTTGCTGTCGAATCGGCTAGCGCCTCAGGCTCAAACGGTACTGTTTAGTCACTGCTGAGATTTTCGAGCATATCCCCGATGCTGCGATGAGACTCCAACGGATGCCGCAGTTTTTTATCGACCTTGATCTGATACGTGTTGCGACGCCCGACCTTGGTGACTTTCAGGTACGCGGCCTCGACCAGCTCGGACACGATCTTCTGGACCATTCGCTCGGTGATCCCGACCAGCACGGCGACTTCGCGCAGTGTGATTTCCGGGTTCCGGTAGAGACACAACAGAACGTGAGTGTGGTTTGTCAGAAACGTCCAGCCCGTCACCTTTGAGGGTTCCGCCCTGACCGAAACAGGCGGCTGAATCCGGGAATCTTCTTTTTTTCGTTTTTTCACAGGCGTTGCTCTTGTGCCCGACGACAACTGACGATAAATAATACACGAAACAGATTTCGTGTTTTAAGTTTCGCAAAATGTGAGGCGTGTTTCGATGCTGGATGTTCTCAGGATCAATCTGTGTTCGCCACTGACACTGTCGTTTGCGCTGGGAATTTTCGCAAGGCTGGTACGCAGCGAACTGGCTCTTCCGCGGGATCTCTACACAAGTCTCTCCATCTATCTGCTGTTTGCCCTCGGCTTGAAGGGAGGCGTTGAGCTTTCCCACAGCTCATTCGCCTCGATTTCAGGACCGGCCTTTGTCACGTTACTTCTGGGATGTCTGACGCCCGTTTCTGCCTATCTGGTGCTGCGACGACTGGGAAAATTCAGTATCGCGGATTCGGCCGGCATCGCGGCTCACTACGGCTCAGTGTCAGCCGTGACGTTCATCGCAGCTCAGCAGTTTACGACCTCCGTCGGGGCACCTGCGGAAGGATTCATGCCAACGCTGCTGACTCTGCTGGAAATTCCCGGGATTCAAATCGCCCTGGCGATCGGGGCGTTTCAGATGTCGGCGGCGGCAAAGGCTGCCGGGGGAGAAGAAGCGAAACATCTCGGTCGACCGGTGAAGGAAATCATGCACGAACTGCTGACTTCCCGATCCATGCTGCTGCTCGTGGGTGGTTTGGTGATCGGAACCGCGGTGGGTGAGACCGGATGGAAGCCCGTGCAACCGGTATTCGAAGGACTCTTCAAAGGGCTGCTGACCATTTTTCTGCTGGAAATGGGTCTCGCCGCCGGTTCGCGACTGGCTGATCTGAAGCAGGCAGGCTTCTTTCTGCTGGCCTTCGGTATCGTGATGCCGATCATCCATGGGACTTTGGGAGCCTGGCTCGGTTCTCTGTCTGGCCTGTCGGTCGGCGGCTGCACTGTTCTGGCGACCATGGCGGCAAGTGCTTCGTACATCGCCGCTCCGCCAGCGGTGCGAATGACGCTTCCCGAGGCCAATCCGACGTTCTATCTGACGGCCGCTCTGGCCATTACGTTCCCGTTCAATCTGCTGGCTGGCATTCCCGTCTACTATGAGATTTCAAAATGGATGTGCGCCTAGACGCTTAAAAAAGGGGTCAGGCACCAATAGTGCGGAGCACCCTCCGGGCCATTTGGCGATTGGTTCCTGACCCCTTATATCAGCCCAGCCCTATGCGACTTGCAGAAACGAACAACCACAGATCTCTTATCAGAAAACCTCCCTCGTGAAAACAGTCCCACTTTGCTTACTGACAGTGATTGCAGAATCCATCCTGAAAGAACGACTCATCCACGACGTCCGCGAAGCCGGTGCGCGTGGTTACACGATCACCGACGCGGAAGGTGAAGGTGTGCGACAGCGACGAGTTGGCGAAATTCTGGGAGCCAACATCCGCCTTGAGACGATTGTGTCTCCGGAAGTCGCTGAGCGCCTGCTGGGTGTGATTTCAACCGAATATTTTGAACGCTATGCCGTCGTGGCTTACCTTTCCACCGTCAGTGTTATTCGAGGAGAAAAATATGTCTGAGCATTCTCAACATGAACTGCATGAGCAACACGTGCCAACTGGTCATCACCCCGAATTTTCCCGCCGATCTCTGCTGGGGCAGGCAGTGCTTGCGTCCGCCTGCGGGATTGCTGGATTTTCAGAGCATCTTGCAACGAAAACTGCCTTCGCAGATGAGAAGCAGCCTGTCGTGGCGCCAGCGACTCCCGAAGAAGCGCTGAAGGTCCTGTATTCCGGGAATAGCCGTTTCGCATCCGGAAAATCGGAGGCCAATCGTGACATGAATCGAGTGAGAGCCGTGGCTCGTGAACAGAAACCGTTCGCCGCATTCCTTGGGTGTGCGGATTCCCGAGTGCCGATTGAGATCGTCTTTGATCAGGGGTTCGGAGACCTGTTTGTGACTCGCATCGCGGGCAATGTGGCGTCGAGTGAGAACATCGGAAGTCTGGAGTTCGGCACAAAGATTCTCGGTGCAAAAGTGCTCTATGTGCTGGGCCACACGGAATGCGGTGCCGTCAATGCGACGATGAAGGGCACGGATGTTCCCGGACAGATCAGCGGACTCTTCCAGTACATTCGTCCTGCCGTCAAATCGTCGGGTGGTGACCTCAACAAAGCCATTCGGCAAAACGTCCTGAACCAGGCGATTCTGCTGGCAGAGGCGTCTCCCGTGATTTCGAAAATGATTCAGCGGAAAGAACTCATTGTGGCCGGTGGTATTTACGACCTTGGGACCGGAGTCGTGACTGCCGTAGATCTCTCACTCGGCTGATGCTGCTCATCAGGATATCCACTGGTGCTGACGCGTCCGAGCCATGCCGACTCGATGAATCCAGCAGAGAAAGCCCGTGTTTAAAACCCTGCGTGCAGTTGCCGCGAGTGCGTTGACCTTTCGATATGTAATCACAGCAAAATGGATGGTGAGTCAGAGAAACTGATCTGACCTTGCCGTTCGGGCAATTGCCAGGACCGCGGGGTGTTTGATTTTTCGCTCGGCGGAAATCGCAAAGAAGTGTTCACGGACACCTTCCATTTCGCCCACGAGTTCCACTTCGTACTGTCGACAGATTTCATCCTGAATCGAAAGGCCGCCAGGGAAGAGTCCCTCGCCTGTTTGACCGAATGCTTTCAGCAGAGCGGTGTCGTCAAATTCGGCACGAATCAGCGGATGCAGATCCCTGCTTTCCAGCCATGAATCAATGGATCGTCGAAGAGCGGAACTGCGGGCCGGCAAAAGCACCGGGGCTCCGTTGAGCGATTCCGGAAAGCCTTTGCGATAAAGACGAGCCAGTTCTTTCGTCGCGAAGAGACCAACCGCAGAGTCTCCCAGAGCGTGATTGTAAGCTCGCACTTTAAACGCGGCTGTGACCGGAGTGTCGGACAGCACGATATCCACATTGTGCAGGATCAGCTCGCTGAGCAATTGTTCCAGCGTATCTTCCACACAGACAAGCCGCAGGTCGTCCGATAATCGCAACGCCGGTTCCAGCAGGCGGCGAGCCATCAATTTGGGCATCACATTGACAATCCCGACAACAAACCGCACCGGCTTGCCCACAGGATGTCCCTTGAGCGTGTCGATCATTTCGCGTCCCAGCGAAAAAATCTCGTCCGCATATCGAAACACGGTCTTACCCGTTTCGGTCAACTGCAACGTTCGACCGGACTTTTGAAACAGTTTCTGTCCCAGTGACTCCTCCAGACTGCGCAGTTGCGTGCTGATCGCCGGTTGCCCGATGTGGAGTTTCTCTGCCGCTCGCATAATCGTGCCTTCGCGAGCGACCATCCAGAAATACAGCAGGTGATGATAGTTGAGCCAGTCCATGCGGCGAACATTACTTTCATTTAATCAATGATTCAAGACTTAACTTTAAATTAGTCAATTCTCGTGAAGGCGGTAGAATTTGGTCGATGGAGCAGGGTAGTCCTCGCACTATGGCAAGGTTCAAAAGGAGCATGAACGATGATGACCTATCAAAGTGACGGTGTGCTGAATCTTGACCTTTTGTCTGATCCCAAAGCACTCGACTCTCACCGCAGGACATTGGTTGATGTGGTGGAGCAGGAACCTCGATGGCCGTTGGCCGGGAGAGATGACTCAGCGCACCAGCGGAACTCAGGACAACTCCGTCGGCCGCGGAAACAGTTCGATGCGTCAGCAGACATCGGCCATACCCCGATGTTTTCCTTGTGCGCATTTTCGGGTGGTGCGGAGCTTGACTGGGACTGGGACTAAGAAATCCTGTCGCCTGGCTTGGTGGTCAGTTCTGGTTACGTATCATCAAGCAAGCGCAACTCTGTTCAAACAGAAATCAATGTTCATGGAAATTCAGATTACGTGTCGCAATGTCTCACTGACCGAAGCTCAAATGGAGTATGTCGAGCACAGACTGCGGCTTGCCCTTGGACGATTTGAATCCAGAATTCGTTCCGCAAGAGTCACGCTGACCGACGTGGATGGCCCGGAAGATGGCACTGACATTCTGTGCCGCCTGAAGGTGATCCTGAAGGAAAAGGGCGACGTCATTGTGGGAGACACCGATGTGTCCGTGGAAGCCGCAGTCGCCAATGTCGCCGACCGTGGGGCCAGATCGCTCGCTCGTCTGCTGGATCGACAGAGAAGTCATCAGGGCATTTAGATGCCAAAGCATGCTGCTGCGGCAGGATCGAACGGCGAAACGCGAAGACTCCGTGATGGGTTCTAAAGAGCTTTCGGCTTCCGAAGCGGCACAACCAGCGGAGATTAGAGGCTGAATCCCGGTTGCTGGCCTTTCTCAGACTCACGATACCATGCATTCTGGCGGTGGATTGAGCAGAGTATGACAGTTCATTTGAATTGAGCTTCGATGATCGCCATCCAGGGCGATACACTGATCCTGGCGGGATCCCGGCTCTACGGGCCCCCCTCGACGCAGTGCCAATGCGCCCGGTCGGGCATTCCAAAATCTCCGTGGGAAGTTGAGCGGCAGATCAATCCTGACGCCCTGTATCGCCATTCATGCTGCCATCTTTTGACAATCTGACGTCATCGCAACTCGCCGCCAACGTGAGCCGGTTTCGGTCTGCGGGCTTTTCGGATCCGGAAGCGGCCGTGCGTGCCATGATGCGAATCATGTCGCAGTGGCGCGATTCGATGACAACGGATTCCGACGCAGACTCGGCGCCGGCTGCTGAGCCAGCGTGGTACTGGAATCTGCAGCGTGTGTGCCATGATGCTCCACTCAAAGATCTTGTCCTCGACGTTGTCGATCAATATGTGCGGAATGCGCATGAACAGTTTGACGTGTTTGCACTGTTCAACGCCACGCCGCGTGCGCTGGGGATTCTGGCAAGACTGGCCTGCGCCAGTCCGTTTCTGACTCAGACACTGCTGGCCGATCCGCAATACCTGACGACGCTCGCGCTGCATGGGCGCACGTCAGAAATGAAATCCCGAGAGCAGTTTGTGCAGGAAGCCACGACGGCACTGGCATCCGGCCGCAAGCGACCGCAAAGGCTCTCCGAACTCCGTCGCTTTCAACGACGCGAAGTGCTGCGCATCGGGATGTGCGATGCCTTCGGTCTGCTGGATCTGAGATTTGTGACTCTTCAATTGTCAATGCTCGCGGATGCGATGGTTCAGTGCTGTCTTGATCTCGCGTTGAAAGAGGCGAAAGTTGCCGACCTGCCGCTGGCCGTCATCAGTCTCGGCAAGCATGGCGGTGAAGAACTCAACTACAGCTCCGACATTGATCTGGTCCTGATCTGTGATCAGGATTCGGCAGTCGTACAGCGCGTGGCGCGGCTGACAATTGACGGACTGGCTGAAGACATCCCGCCAGGATTTTTGTATCGTGTGGATTTACGACTGCGTCCGTGGGGCGAGGCGGGGCCGCTCGTGAATACGATCAGTGGATACGCGGATTATCTGATACACGATGCGGCCACCTGGGAAAAACAGGCAATGCTCAAAGCCCGCGTGGTGTCCGGCGACGTCGCCTTGGGAAACCGATTCCTCAGTCGCATTCGCCCTCTGTTGTTCACAGATTCAGCGTTGGATATTCGCCGCAGTATTCAGCAGATGAAAGAACGCATCGAATTTCGCCTTCGTCAGCGGGGAAAACTGAATTCCGAAGTCAAGCTGGGGGTCGGCTCGATTCGCGATGTGGAATTCCTCGTCCAGAGTCTGCAACTGATTCACGGTGAACGTGAGCCGCGTATTTTGAGCTCCAATACGCTGGACTCGCTTGTGCGGCTGGCCGAGTTTGGTCTGATCAGTGCGGCCTGGTATCGACACTTGCGCGCCGGTTATGTGTTCCTGAGGACGGTCGAGCATTCGCTGCAACTGCTCCACAATCAGCAGACGCATGAACTGCCCGTTGATGTGCGTCAACGGGAGTGGCTGGCCCATCGCATGGACTACCCGGATGCCGCGACGCTGATGCGCCGCTTCGACGAACATCGACACGCAGTCCGAGCGATATTCGCGGAATCTCTGCAGGTCGAATCATTGGCCATGCACACGGTCGCTGCTCCGGCACTGACCATCGATCAGAATTCGGCAGCCATCTCGGATTCTGTCATGTCAATGGACGCTTTGCAGGAGCGACGGCACCGGCTGACGGAGATTTTTGCGGCGGTCGATGCAGGTGCCGACGCAATTGTGTCGCTGCGACAGAATCCTGCGACGATCGACCACTGGGACATGGTCGTCTGCGGCAAAGATTTCTCCGGATGGCTGTCGGTCATTTGCGGTCTGCTTTCCATTTATCGTCTTGATATTCGACGAGGCGATGCGTTGACGGGGGAAGGCAGCAATGGTTTTGGAGATCGTTGCGTCGCCGGCCGATTTCTGGCATGCTTCGAAGTGCGACTGGAAGTCCCTGCTGCCGAATCTTCTGAGTCTTCAATCTTAGCCGAAAAACTGGCAACGTCGTTGCAGGAAGAAATCGGGCGACTCAGTCAACAATCTCGTGGCAGCAGCATTGAGGACGTCCGTGCTGAGTTGCTGTCGCGATTCTGCGATGCCGTGCCGCAACAGTCGGTGTCTGAACCAACGTCCGCTGACGTCGATGTCGAACTGATTCGCTTACCGCATTCCGTACTGACGCAGATGAATATCACAGGTGCGGATTCGTGGGGATTCATGTACGAGTTGGCCAGCGCTCTGTCGCTCAGCCGGTTTCGCGTGCTCCGCGCGATTATTGATGCTGAGGGCAGTCAGGTTCGTGACGTGCTGTATGTTCGCGAACGCAATGGTCGACCCATCGAAAGTGCTGAACGGCTTCAGGAACTGCAACTGGCCGCGACACTGATCAAGCAGTTCACGCATTGGTTGCCGACCACGAATGATCCTCATCATGCACTGGCTCGATTCCGCGATCTGGTTTCCCGCCTGCAGCCTGCTGTCGCGTGGTTCGACAACATGAAGTCTTTGCGTCGCCCCAACGTGCTGCATGCTGTGGCCCGGGTGCTCGGGATCAGCCAGTATCTTTGGGAAGCTTTTTTGCAGTCGCGGCATCAGCAGCTTTTTCCGTTGCTGGCCAATCCGGAAGAACTGGCGATCCGGGATTGTTATGAGTCGCTGATGCTTGATCTGGACAGGGCGTGCGACAATACCTCGGATGCTGCTGCCGCGTGGACGGCTCTGAACGAGTTCAAGGATCGACATTTATTCAGAATCGATTTGCGGCATGTGCTGGGGCACTGTCGCCCGTTCGGTGCATTTTCGGAGGAACTGACGGAGTTGGCTGAACTGGTTGTCGGCAAAGCGATGGAAATCGCATGGCAGCAACAGGTGCCGGAGTACGGTCAGCCAATGTGCGATGGCGGAATCACGGAATGCCACTGGGTTGTTGCAGGCCTCGGGAAATTCGGCGGTGTCGAAATGGGTTTTGCTTCCGACATTGAGCTCATGCTCATTTTTTCGGAGGCCGGTCGTACAAACGGAGTCAATTCCGTATCCAATGCGGTGTTCTTCGATCATCTGGTCAACGCCGTGGCCACCGGGATCGCCGCGCCGCAGGATGGAATCTTTCATGTCGATCTGCGTATGCGACCCTTCGGGCAGGCAGGTTCCGGGGCGGTGTCACTGCAGGACTTTGAAAAATACTACGCGACCGATGGACCAGCATGGCCATACGAACGACAGGCTCTTGTCAAGTTTCGCTGCGTCGCAGGAAATGCAAAGTTCCGAGCCGCCGTGACAGTGGCTTGTCATCGTTCGATTTATGGAACGGGACAGTTTGATTTTTCTGCAATGCACGCCATGCGGGAACGACAGATTCGCCAACTTGTGCATGGAGGAGCGATCAACGTCAAGCTGAGCGACGGTGGTATCGTGGACTGTGAATATGCGTTGCAGGCTCTGCAAATGACGTTTGGTGACGAATTTTTGACGCTGCGTCATCCCAATACATTGCGCGCACTGTGCGAAGCGGCACGCTTGTGTCTGGTTGATCCAACCCACCGCGCTTCGATCGAACTCGCTTATGTTTTCCTGCGTGAGCTGATCGACTGCCTGCGAATGGTACGCGGCAACGCCAAAGACCTGACGCTGCCGACACCCGGCACACGCGACTGGCAGATGCTCGCACGCCGCATGAAATCCATTCACGATTCTGATGTGCCGTTGGAGGAACTGGAGACTCAAATGGCCAACGTCCGCGAGTTCTCCGCCTACGTCGAACAACACTGCCGCAGGTTGCGGGACGTACCGGCTGAATAAATTTCAGATCCCGAAGAAACCAAAGACTGCGAAAAGAATAAACTGCCAGTCGCTGAGAACTGCTCGGCAATCATTTTTTTCGATCACTTTCGTGGCTTTCAATCCTGGCATGTTCCTTAAAGAACTTTACGATCAACGGCGGTGCTTCAGCCGGAAATTTGTGGCCGTGATCTGTGATGAGCGTGATGACAGGGTTTCCGGTTTTCGATGGAAACAGCCTGGCTTTGCCATCCCATGTTTTGCCGTCTTCACACTGGTTGAGTTCCTTCAGGGTTTCAATCATCATTTTCTGCCATTGGTATTTCACAAGCGGATCATTCTCGCCGGCGACGAGAAACACGGGCTTAGGCTCGAGCAAAGTGCGGATCTTCAGAGCTGCGGAACCGGAGGGTGCGAAGGCCGCAAAGTTCTCGCCACGTTCCGCCCACAGCAGGTACGTAAACCCTCCGCCATTCGAGTGCCCACTACTGTAGATTCGGCTTTCGTCGATCCTGTAATCGGTTTTCAGCGAAAGCAGCACGGCGTCGAAGAATTTCAGATCGCGGTCCTTCAGATCGCCCTTTTCCTTTTGCCAGCCGGCTCTAAGCCCTTCCGGATCAGTCAGCTGTCCTGGGGTTTTGAGTCCCTGCATGTAAACCACGATCGCCTCCGGCCACAGTTCGTGATACCGAAATGATCGTGCAGCGTTGTTCATGGAACCGCCATGCCCGTGGAAACCAAACACCACCGGCGTGAGTTCTGACTTCGCCTTTTCAGGCACTGAAACCAGCGACTCACGGACGACGCCGTCCACCGTCCATTCGCGACGAGCCTGGTCAGCCGCGTCTGCGGATGTCGCGACGATCGTGATTAGAACCCACGTGATAAGGTTCTTGAAACGCATCAGTCGTGTCATGGGACTCTTCTTCTCTGCTCAGCAAACGTTGATAATTTTGTATTTCTAAGAAGATTTTTCGCCACCATACGCGCCATCTCCAATCTGCTCCCCGAGTGACGCGGTCAGACTTCTTTGTGCCACGCATAGGACGTCGATCTCAACCATTTCCTGCGTTTTCAATCCCCAGGATCTTTCTGTTTTGCAGTTTTCTGACCGCAGATGGCCCAACGCGGGCTTTGCCCGCAACCCAAAGTAGCCATCACGCTCCGCCGTGATGAGCATTTGTCAATCGACATTCATCAACAAAAACGGGGTCCAGTCGTCAGTCGTCAGTGAATCGCAAAAACAAGCAGCCTGCAGCCGACTGCAAACTGACGACTGCAAACTAAAAACTCCATTCATGTGGCCCAGTTCAAGGCACGGCTAAACGCACCGCGCCCGTTCTGCTATTTTTCGTATTTCGGGATGTTGGGCTCAGCGACTGTGGCGACGAGCTTTCGGATGATCTCGTCGATATCAAAACCTTCGGCCTGAGCCTGGAAATTTGTCGATACGCGATGCCGCAGCACGGGAATGGCCACTTTGCGAACATCGGCGATCGTTACATGCGGTCGGCCATCCATCGCGGCCGCAGCTTTGGCTCCGGCAATCAGATTCTGTCCGGCACGTGGACCTGCTCCCCAATCGACAAGCCGTTTGATGAAATCCGGTGCGCCAGCATCCTTTGGTCGTGTCGCGCGGACGAGTCTGGCCACGTAGCTGATAATGAATGGACTGGCCACGATCTGACTGATCTGGCGTTGCAGGTACAGGATCGATTTTGCTGAAAGAACTTTGCGAACTTCCGCACGTTCACCGGAAGTCGTGGCTTCAAGGATCTTTTCTTCTTCTTCCAACGAAGGATAATCGACATTCACATTGAACATAAACCGGTCCTGCTGCGCTTCCGGCAGCGGATACGTGCCTTCCTGTTCAATGGGGTTCTGAGTTGCAATCACAAAGAATGGCTCCGGCAACTTATACGTCGTCTGTCCCACGGTGACTTCGCGTTCCTGCATCGCTTGTAACAGTGCCGATTGAGTCTTCGGCGGAGTACGGTTGATTTCGTCGGCCAGCAGGATGTTGGTGAAGACCGGACCTTCTACAAAGCGAAACTCGCGGCGGCCCGTGTCACTTTCTTCGAGTACGTTTGTGCCGGTGATGTCTGACGGCATCAGGTCGGGCGTAAATTGAATGCGGCGAAAGTTGACGTCCAGCAGTTTCGCAATGGTGCTGACGACCAAAGTCTTTGCGAGACCGGGTACACCGACCAGCAGGCAGTGACCGCCTGTAAAGATGGCCGCCAGAATCTGATCGATGACGTCATCCTGACCGACGATCACCTTGTGCAGTTCTTCAACCATGACCTGACGGTGCTTCTGAAACTTTTCAAGGAACTCATCAAAGTCGCGTTTCTCAGCCAAGGGTAGTTTCCTGTTGTTTGTAACATTTCGGGGGGTATTTTGATCCGCACGGACGAAATTGACACTTTTGCAAGCACCATGCCGTAACCCGAAGCGTCAGCGAGGGATTGCGATTTACAGCCCTCGCTGACGCCTCGGGTTAATATCACTTTTGACCGCGAAGCATAATCAATCTCCCCTGAACCCTGCCAGCAGATCGGTCAACACCTTTTCATCAGTCGGATAGTGCGACGGTTGAAGCGCACGGAGCGGAAACGGGACATTGTCCATCCGATATGCCGTTCCCGCCGCGTGCAATCCATACACAGCGGTCGTGAAACGTACCGCTGGTGTAAATTCCAGCGGAACGTTGGGGTAGTCGATCACGATCGTCGGAATGGACTTCAGATGGTCTCGGGCTGCGTGCGAAAAGTACGGGATCGTTTCCGCTCCGACAATCACACACAGATCCGATTCGCACCGTTCTAGCAATTCATTTGCTGAGAACTCACCGGGATTGTAACGCGGATAGCCGCGAGCGATATCGACGGCAAACGGATATCCGGTCTGCCAGAGCAAAACATTGTCTGCTCCCGAAACGTCGCCCTGCATTCGCATCCGACGGGCAGTGAAACGTGTCACGGCATTGAGTTCCGCGACCAGTTGCAAAAGTGCCGCGACATGAATATGTCCGGAATTCGTGGGCTGGCTACCCTCCCACATTCGCGACCCCGTCAGTCCAAGGCCGAAGAATACAATCCCGTAGCGGCAATTCTTCATCAGTTCCATCAGTTGCAGCACGGGCTCTGATACATCGCCCGGTCGAGTGCCTCGGAGTAATGCGCGCAGCTGGGCGATGATTTCGAAGTCACCGTCGAGCGGTACAGGAATGACCAGATCTGTTTCGCCGCCGCTCGGAGACAATTTCCAGTCGGCCACTTTGTCCGCTTCGCCAATCATGACCACTTTGCGGCTGTCGCGGCCTTCCGGAGTAAATCGGCCTTTCGCAAACACCGAATAGCGATCAGCATGACGTGGATGCGATGCAGCCGGATGACATCCCCAGAAGATGACGAGGTCGGCACGATTGCGAACTTCGCCGAGCGTGCAAGTCACTTCGCCGACTTCCTGAAGGGCCATGATGGACGGACCGTGACACATCGATGCCGTGGTGTCGATCACGGCTCCAATGCGATCTGCCAGCGCAACTGCCGCACGCTGGCCCGGACTGGAACTTCGGGACAGTCCATAGATCAGCGGATAATCGGCTTGTTGAAGTAACGCAAGCGACTTGCTCAAAGCCGAGTCATAGTCAGTGGCGATGCCGCCAAGCTCAGCGACTGGCTGAGTCGTATCGGAGTGATTCTGAAACCAGCGTTCTCCCAGCGCACACTGCGGCTCAAACTTCGAAATGCGCCCCTCTGCAAATGTCAGCGAGACATCATCGCACAGACATCCACAACCGGGACATGCGACGTTGGATTCGGTCTTGTTCAAGCATTGCTCCAGAAACTGTAGGTTGGTCTTCCCTGCCGGGGCGGTCTTTCGAGCGAAGCTCGAACCGCCCCTGAAACCACCCTCCGCTTCCACGTCGTCCTGTTGACATTCAATCAAGCTGTGTATGGTCGCAGGTTGCGGCGGGGCCGCGAAGGTCTGTCGCATCAACCTGCCTGATGTTTGGGGCGTCTGCTGCAACTGGCTTGAAATTGAGCATTTGCGTCACTGATGGGATCCACCTGCGACGGCTGCACGATCTGCATTGTGTGTTATTTTATATCGTTTTGCAACACATTGAGCCCCGGAAATTACACGCAGCCGGCCTTCGGCAGTGACATCCAGACGTGGGTAGGAACAGCGTCTTCTTCACCCGCATTTTGATCAGGTTGGACGCCCGCACTCAGGCTTAGTGATTGTCTCCTTCCTGCGATTGTTTTCTTCGAAAAGGTTTTTGAAAGCTGCGTTTCATCTGTGGCGTGCTTAACGAAACAGACTGGACTGCCGACTGCTATTGGCTCCATGCTGTGGAAACAACCAGGCTCAAGGTGTCTCGTGGATTCGCATTTGAGCGAGATTGACAGCGATTTGTGCGCCGTCTGGCTCGAACACCAACCTAACCGACGAGGTTCGACTGAGCTGCGCAGAATTCGTGCGTCGCTGGAGTCTGCACATTCTGCCAAGAGGATCCACAAAGACGCGACGTTTTGGCGACTTCAGCCACACCAACAATGAACATTTCAAGATACGGGAAAAGTCTTCCAGAGAATTTCAATGTGAGCCATGCCTCAGAAATCCGATGACCCGCAGCGCATTCCACAAAGACGTTGAGCCGCGCCCCCTGTTTCGCCGTCAGTAGTGCTTGCCTGAGCGGTGATTGAACCATCGCGGCGAATGACCGCTGAGGCAAGCCCCCAATCGAAACCGGCGCGAGGGCCAGTCCGTACAAACTCGCGAACGCCAGTGGTTCTGACTTGCCCCGAGTTTCAGCAGCAAAATACGACAATGAATTTCTGTCGGGAACACTAACACTGCGGCGGTCAATGCTCAACTTGACGGCGCCTTCAAAACTCTCATCTGATCGCTCTGGATCAGGAACATTGATAGTGTCACGATTGTCATCGGGGGTGTCAGGGCCTGCACACGATGGATCGCGCCATGGAGACTCTGGCTCAGGCGGCCTTTACCGGCGGCAGTGTCTGGATTGGCAATCAGGAAGAAATCGAGCCGCACATCGAATTGGGGCGCCGTTTGCCGATTATTGCACACCTGGCATGATCTATTCGCTCGGGCGCGAGGAGTTTCAGCGGAAGAACGTCGGTCTGTCGATCCATGTCAAACTGGACTCGTCGCTGATTGATACAGACCCCGAGAAGCCAGGACGCAGGGTCAACAGATATCTGGGTGACACTGAAACTATCGGCGGCATCCTCGCACTGGGCAGGCGTCTTCAGGATGAGTTTTATAAGCGATTGACTCGCCGGGGACTGCCGGTCGTCGAACGCGAACACGAATCCGATGTCAAACAGGAAGATCTTCGGCAAAGCCTGAGGTACTCCGCCTCACACATCACCAAGGCTTCACATACTATTTTTGTCGAAGTGGACAAGCAGGAGAATGGAGCCGATCGCGTGTCAGTGCGACTGGTGGATGTCACTTCGGGCCACAATATCTGGGCTGCCCATGATTCACGCACTATTGTTCCAAATCGAAACTGGGGAAACTATATCCTGCACACCGGTGTGCCTTCCGTGGCCGAATTTCAGTCTGACTCTGCACGGGACAGCGTTCTGACACACTTCGAGGCCGAAGGCAGTATCACGTCAAGGCCTCCAAACAAGATCATTTTGATCGACGAAGGCAGCATCGACGGAAACTATCGTGTTCGCTCACTCTACGGACGTAAGATTGTTGAGGTGCCAATTCGCGAAATGACTCTGACTGCAATTGCCACTTCCGACGGTGAACGTCTCAAGTCTGACTTCGACTGTAATATCGGCAGGCAAATCCTGCAATATGCCGCCTGGCGTCTGGCCAGACATGTGCCCCCGTTGGCGGTGCGAATTGATCCGTCTGACCAGATCAACGACCCGCGATCGTGGGTGTTGCCGCTTCGATCGGCAAACCACATCGTGCCAGGAAGTCGGTTTCGTCTGCTCTTTCCAACCGTGCAGCCGGATGTGCTGGCGTCATTTCCGTTTGTGGCGTCTGTGACCGACGTCGTGGATGCACGGACTTCACGACTCAGGCTGCCAGGTGATACAAAGAAGGCATTGCCGGAATTTCACGATGCGATTGCCGTCTGCGACTCGTGGGAGCATTTCAACGTCGCCGTCATGCAGCCGCGCGTACCAATCCGGGGTAACATGGGGTTACCACGAATGAAAGAAACCAAGAATCGCGGCTATCAGCTGGGAGAGAAACTCAAGGCCGCTTTTATTGAAACGTTGTCGAAACGAATTGACTGCATGGCAGGAGACTGGCAACTGCGGAACAAATCGAGACAACAGTTTCCGGATGAGGACATAGATTCGCGGGAAACGTTGAAGAACCTGAAGCGACGAGCGGTGACACACGTGATCTGTGGTGACCTCGAGTCAGACGAGAAGGGAAAACTCAAAGTGCATTATTGTCTGCAGAAGATTGTACCAGGGCCGGACGGGGAATGGATTGAAGGGCCAGTGATTGACTCGATCCGATTTCAGGTCAGCAGTTCGTCTTTATGATCAACGATCCATGATTGTCTGCACCTGTTCCGCAATCTGTTCCCGGTAACGTCGCACACTGCGAGTAGAAACCTTGAGGCTGTCGGCAATTTCATCGACGGTATTACCAGCCAGCAGCATTTCCATGGTTCTGGCGATATTCGGGTCGAGCGAACGGATCGAGTGTTCGACGAGATCTGCCAGGTCGACGGCTTCCTGTTCTGTTGGTTCACCCAACAGATCAAGCACATCAGGATCTGAAACCGTACGACCGGCACTTCTCTTTTGAGCATCGTGAAGCTTAACCTGATTGCGAATCTTTTTCAGGGCGATGGTTTGCAGCAGTTTCCAGACATCATCGCTCGGAGAAATCAGCTGGCGGCCATCAGCAACCGCACCAAAAAAAGTGCGAAGTACCGATTGAGCCACATCATCTGCATCCAAACGAGACGCAAAACGGCGAGCAATATTTCTCTGGATCAGAGACAGGAGCTTTTCGACGTAACGCCGATGAAACTCGCTGGCAGCGTCCTGCTCGCCTCCCTTCCAGTGGAGCAGCAACGTCTTGTCTCCCGGCGCTGGATCAGTTTGAAGCGGCCTGGTCCGGCGGAGACGTTCCGGATCTGCATCAATTCGTTACTTTGCTTCTCCAGGCCGGTGAAGATTCATCGCTATCGGAGCTGTGCCAGATCGACCTTGAACGCCGCTGGCGTTCCACAGAGGCGTCTGACAAAAAGCGTTTTAGTCACGACTATCTTTGCCTGCCTGAAGTCTTGCTGAATCGCGCCGATGCGATCGCTCTGATTTGCTGGGAATATCATGTGCGGAATCGCTGGGGCGATTTTCCCGGAACGAGATCAATTCTGGCGCAGTGGCCGTAGTACCTGCCCGAAGTGGAAGTCGCTTTGTCCAATGCATTGGAAGAAGTTGGTCGACCTGTTGTTTCGCTTTCCGGCGACCATGGACTGCTCGTGCCATTTCCACTGGATGGTCAACTGGATGTCGGTCGCCAGCGTCCCGGTGATCCGCCGCCCGATGGTCTTGTATCGACACCGGATGGCATTCGCTTAATTGTTGCGGCTGCCCTGGATCCATCCATCAGTCGCCAGCAACTCTTGATTCACCAAACGTCCGAGAGTGTTATTACTGTGGCGAACACCCGCCGCAATCGTGCGATTGCTGTCGCTGGACTCGGGGCCATTGATGCGGGAAGTTCAGCGAATTGCCAGTTTCCCGTTCGGATTCATGTGGCGCGAGCGACATTTCTTTGCATTGACCGGTCCGAGTGATTCTGCGGGAGGTGGTTACGTTCAACGCCGACCGAAGTCTTCGGCTGAATGTCGAACGCAATCGCGGCCTTTTGGCATTCGTCACTCAGAGAGTGCCGGCTACACCAATCAGAAATCGAGTACCGATGACCTGGGAATGCATGTCATGTGCTACCGTGTTCGGATTGAATGCCGGACTTGCCTATCACGAACGGTTAAATTGCCTCGTCATTCCTTGTTTCGAATCGCTACTATGTACATAATCTGGCGAGTTTCTGAGGCATTTGGTCTGCTCTTGTTCTTGTGGGATACAGGGTGATTGGCTTCGATCCACAAAACTAATTGTCGGACCTGCGGCAAGACTCTAAAGGTTCAGTCTGAGCAGTTGGGCCGGACGCTGGGGTGTCCGTCCTGCGAGCATCGATTTGAGTTGCGGTCGATTCGGTCAAGTTCTGAAACGTCCATCGCCGGTACGACGGTCGATGAAGTTTCGCCGGAATCGAACCCGCAATCAAAATCGGTTGTCGGCAAGCTCGAAAAACTGGGACGCTACGAAATTCGGGGCGTGCTCGGCGAGGGCGGTTTTGGGCGTGTTTATCGTGCCTACGATCCGCAACTGGATCGGCAGATCGCGTTGAAAGTCCCCTTGTTCGGTGCCAAAGACAAGGTTCGCACTCAGCGATTTCTTACCGAAGCTAAAGCCGCAGGAAAACTGCAGCATCCGTGCATCGTGCCGACCTACGATTCAGGGCAAATCGATGGCCAGCTTTATATTGCGTCTGCGTTTATTGAGGGCAAACCGCTCTCGGAGATCATTCGTAGCAGCAAGATCGGGATGCGGCGGGCGGCCGAATGGGTGCGAGATCTGGCCGATGCCCTGGCATATGCCCATGAGGCGGGAATCGTTCATCGCGACATCAAGCCCCACAATGTGATGATCGATGCCGCGCACAAGCCGTATCTGATGGATTTCGGCCTGGCCAAGGGAAGCAACGATGATTCAGCCGTCACAACCGATGGTTCCCTGCTTGGCACACCAGCCTATATGTCGCCGGAACAGGCGCGCGGCGAATCATCGAGCGTGGGACCGGCGAGCGACCAATACAGTCTGGGAGTGGTGCTCTATGAAATGCTGACCGGACGCAAGCCCTTTGAGGGATCACCACACGTGGTGATCGGCCTTATGGCCAGCCAGGAACCTCCGACGCCTCGATCACTGCGCTCGCAGATTCCGAAAGATCTGGAGGCAATTTGTCAAAAGGCGATGAGTCGCATTCAAAGCGAGCGATATACCGATTGCGAGGCCTTGGC
>Ga0335394_10003524_pt1 | contig 17766 bp, 8 predicted proteins | sample MAT03_FD_205741 | JGI IMG/M metagenome (GOLD analysis project Ga0335394, IMG submission 205741) | Freshwater microbial communities from Lake Fryxell liftoff mats and glacier meltwater in Antarctica - MAT-03 (spades assembly) (version 2) ... | reverse complement strand
TGCGAAACATCCGGCAGTGCTCAACGCGGTGAACCAACCGTTATATTCGACCGCAGCAGGCAACACCGCTGTAGTCGAGGAAACGGGGAAAGGTGTATCCCGCCTTGCGGCCACCTCGCCGGACATGCCGTCGGAAGCAGAGCGCGAAGCCAATCAGCAGGAAAGCCCCGATGCGCCGCTGGCGTCGGGCGGGCACGGAACGCCCCGCACCGGATCGCGTCAGGCGAAACAGGAGGCTGCAGCCGGAACCGCAGCCGCACCAGGCACGGTGCAGGATGATTTCCGGAAAGTTCTGCACCTGCTGCGCAATCACTGCGGCGTCGATTTTTTGCTGTACAAGTCGAGCACCATTCAGCGACGTGTCACGCGTCGCCTTGTGCTCAACAAGCACGAAACACTGGCTGAATACGCCGTGTTCCTGAAAGGCAACACCAAGGAGCTGGACGCGCTATACTCCGATGTATTGATCAGCGTGACCAGTTTCTTTCGCAATCCTGAAGCGTTCGATGCGCTCAAACGCAACGTGTTTCCGAGATTGTTGAGCCAGCGTGTGCGCGATGAGCCGGTACGGATGTGGGTGTTGGGCTGCTCGACAGGTCAGGAAGCGTACTCGCTGGCGATGACCTTCGCGGAAGCGGTTGTCGACGACGCGCGCGGCGCACGGTTGCAGATTTTTGCGACTGACCTCAATGAGGCGCTGCTCGAGAAGGCGCGACACGGTCTGTACGCAAAATCGCTGGCGCAGGACATCTCGCCCGAGCGACTTCGGCGGTTCTTTGTTGAGGAGGACGGCGGCTACCGCGTGACGAAAACGCTACGGGAGCAGGTCGTGTTTGCACGGCAGAATGTGATGAGTGATCCACCGTTTTCACGCATGGACCTCGTCACCTGTCGTAACCTGCTGATTTATCTGGAACCGGAATTGCAAAGGAAGATTTTCCCCGCATTTCATTACGCGCTCAAGCCCGGTGGTTTCCTGTTTCTTGGCGCCAGCGAATCGATTGGGCCGTTTACGGAGTTGTTTGAGCCCGCCGACAAGAAGCAGAAGATTTTCTCGCGGAAGGCCGCAGTGACGCCGGCCTTCCGCGTGCCGTCACCAACTCTCCGTGACACGGTGCCTGTGACGGCCGGACGCACGCGGGGACCACTGGCTGGCGATCAAGCTTTGTCAGACGGCGACCGTGACGACGTCAACGCGCAACGTGGTGAGTTCAATGCACAACGGGAAGCCGACCGTGTGTCGGTGAGTCAATTTGCACCGCCTGGCGTCCTCATTGATGCTGAGGGGCAAGTATTGCAGTTCCGCGGCTCCACCGGCGCATACCTCGAACCGCCGATGGGAAAAGCCAGCTTTGACATTCTGAAGATGGCGCGCGACGGTCTGATGATGCCGCTGCGAGCGGCCATCAGCAAAGCCAAGCGTGAACACAAGCCGGTGCGGCGAGACGATGTGCTCGTACGATACGACGGCGGCACGCGAGCAATCTCCCTGCAGGTCATTCCGCTCCGGAACGTCAAGGAGCCGTGCTTCCTGATTCTCTTTCTGGAGGGAGGGGCCTCGTCGACTGGCGCTGCACAGGTATCAGTACCACGAATGCCAGCCGGCAGGCGCGAGGTGGCCAGCCGCGTGGCGGAACTCGAGCGTGAACTGGCCGAGACGCGCGACTATCTGCAGACCATCCAGGAGCAGAATGAAGCGGCGAACGAGGAACTTCAGGCGTCCAGCGAGGAGCTGCAGAGCGCCAATGAAGAACTGCAGAGCATGAACGAGGAGCTGGAAACTTCGAGGGAGGAGCTGGAGTCGACCAACGAAGAGCTGACCACGATCAACGATGAAATGGTCGGCCGCAATCTTGAATTGAACCGCATCAACGCCGATCTCAACAATGTGCAGGTCGGTATTCATACCGCCATTCTGTTGCTGTCGCGTGATCTGGTCATTCGCCGCTTCACACCGGCCGCGGTGAAGATCTTCAACCTCGTGAGTGCCGACGTTGGGCGTGCTATCCGAAGCATCCGGCACAATCTCGACCTGCCAACTCTCGAAACGTTACTGGCCGATGTCGTGGAAACCCTGGGCTTTCACGAAGCCGAGGTACAGGACAAGGACGGGTATTGGTACAGCCTGCGCGCACGACCGTATCTTACGTTGGATAACAAGATTGACGGCGTGGTGCTGGTCTTGAGTGATATCACTTCGATCAAGCGCAGTGAGCGCGCGGCCGAGGACGAGCGCGACTACGCCGAGGCCATCCTGCGCACGGCGCCGGTGCCATTGCTTGTACTGCGCGAGGATCTTCGCGTGAACACGGCCAATGAAGCGTTCTACGAGACCTTTCGCGTGAAACCAGCCGCGACAGAAGGCTGCCTCATTTACGAGATCGGTGGTGGGCAGTGGAACATCCCGCAACTGCGCGCGCTGCTGGAAGAGATCATTCCGCGCGACGACGTGTTCACTGGGTTTGAGGTGACACACGAGTTTGTGGATATCGGTGCGCGCACCATGTTGTTGAATGCCCGTCGGCTCGAGAGTGCTTTCGGCGTGCCCGAACGTATCCTGCTGGCCATCGAGGATATTTCGGCACGAAAGCTGGCCGAGGAGTCCGTGCGACAGAACCGGGAATTGTTTCTGTCGGTCATCGAGCAGGCACCGATGGGTGTGTACACGTTGAATGCGCAGCTGCACGTCCAACACGTGAACTCGCGTGCGCTGCCCTCCTTCGCGGCACTGCAACCGATCATCGGCCGTGATTTTGTTGAGATCGTACACGCGTTTTGGCCCACTCCGATCGCGAATGAGCACCTCGCAATCTTTCGCCACACGCTGGAAACCGGTGAGGGGTATGCCGCACCGAGTTTTACGCACGAACGCGCGGATCTCAACGTCGAGGAAAGTTACGACTGGCAGGTGCGCCGCATTCTGCTGCCCGATGGCGAGCGCGGACTCGTATGCTATTTCAACGACATCACCGGGCGTGTCCAGGCCGAGCGCGCCGCCCGGCAAAGCGAAGAGGGAATGCGCCTGGCCACCGAGGCCACGGCGGTGGGTATCTGGCAGTGGAACGTGATCACAAATCAGGTGCTATGGGATCCTCAGATGTTTCAGATCTACGGGATGCAGCCCACGGCTGATGGCCTCGTGGAATTCAGCGACTGGTGCGAACGTGTCGCACCCGAGGACTTGCCGACCCAACTCGAATTGCTGCGCGAGACGGCACGCACATCGGGTAAGAGCCGACGCGAATTCGGCATCAGGCGTGGGAGTGACGGGGCCAGTCGGTACATCCAGGCGGTGGAAACCGTACGCACAAATTCCGCGGGTGAAACCGAGTGGCTGGTGGGGACGAATCTGGACGTCACGGAAGCGCGAGCGGCCCAGTCGCTCCTTCGTAGTCGGGAACGTGAGTTGCAGTCATTGGCCGACAACACCCCGGACATGTTGACGCGGCTCGACCGGGAGTATCGCCACCTGTTTGTGAATACCGCGGTGGAGCGTGCGACCGGTTTCTCCGTAAAGGAAATGGTGGGGAAAACCCACCGCCAGTTGGGATGGCCCGTACCGCTCTGCGGACAGTGGGAGTCGGCGATACAGTTGGTATTCGCCAGTGCCAAGGAAACGTTGATTGATTATACGTACGCCGGCGTTGCCGGGCCGCGTCGGTACTCGACCTGTGTCGTACCGGAATTCGATGCCCACGGGAGAATGGGATCTGTCCTCGGTGTCACCACCGACATCACCGATCGGATGCAGTTGGAGGAGTCGCTCCGAGCGGGAGACCGTCGGAAGGATGAATTTCTGGCGACGCTTGCCCATGAACTGCGCAACCCGTTGGCGCCTATTCAGAACGCCGTGGAAATTCTGAAATTGTCGCAGGTCGGTCAGCCGACTGCGAACCTGCCGATCGAGATCATGGATCGACAAGTCAACCAGATGGTGCGTCTCATTGACGATCTGCTGGATGTTTCCCGCATTACCAACGGCAAGCTGTTCCTGCGACGTGAGCGCGTGTCACTGGCCCTCGTCCTGGACGCAGCCGTCGAGGCCACCGCCACGCTGATCCGCCAGCGTGAGCACGAACTGACCGTCATTCCCGTCTCAGAGACGATCTATCTGGACGGTGATGTGACGCGACTGGTGCAGATCTTTACGAACCTGCTCACGAACGCCGCCAAGTACACTGAAACCAGCGGAAAAATCACGGTGACATCGGTGCGCGATGGGTCCGATGTCGTGGTCTCGGTCTCCGACTCCGGCGTCGGCATTCCGTCGCACATGACGGGGCAGATCTTCGAGATGTTCAGTCAGGTGGATCGGGCGCTGGAGAAGACCACTGGCGGACTTGGGATTGGGCTGGCGCTCGTGAAGGGGCTGGTCGAAATGCATGGCGGACTCATTGAAGCCCGCAGTGCCGGTCAGGGTCAGGGCAGTGAGTTTCTCGTGCGACTACCCGTCATACCGGATATCGTCACGCCCGTCGTACCGCTCGAGGCAGTCGAGCAGTCGGCCGTCACGACCTTGCGCGTGCTGGTCGTGGACGACAACTACGACGCCGGCGATTCCATGGCAACCATGCTCCAACTGCTCGGCAACGATACGCTGACCGCTCGCGACGGCGAGGAAGCGGTACTGGCGTGCGAAACGTTTCATCCCGACGTGGTGCTGATGGACATCGCCATGCCGACGATGAACGGGTACGAGGCCTGCCGACAGATGCGCCTGCAGCCGTGGGGCAGCCAGATCGTGATCATCGCCCTGACCGGCTGGGGCACGGACGAAGATCGGCGCCGGACGCGTGAATTCGGCTTCAACCATCATCTGACGAAGCCGGTGAATCTGGCGACGCTTCGAACAATTCTGGGGAGCCTCAAGCCACATGCACGCTAGTGTGGTGTCGCCGAAGTACCGTGGCGCACGGCAGGAGGGGGTGTCGGCCGACGGAATGCCCCGTGAGTGCAGATCAGGCGTCACACGGATTGAACATAGCGCGACCCAATCTGTATCAGCGCCTCAGCAATCTTGTCCGGCGCCAGCACAAAGTCGACATACGTCGACGCTTGTGCGCTCGTCGGCATACTGTCCACTTCCGCCGACGAGTCCTGCGCAAACGTCGTGCCCCCCTGCTCCTTGATACGCTGAACGCCAAGGGTGCCGTCGCCATTATACCCTGAGAAGACGATGCCGATGGCGTGCCTGCCCATCGCCGAAGCCAACGACGCAAAGAATATGTCGACCTGCTTGTTTCGTCTGCTGCGCGGCGAAATGACAATGAGCGTGTCGTCATCGATTTCGAGATCGGCATCGGCCGGAATCACGTAGACACAATTGGCCCATATCGGCATCCCCGACGAAGCCACCACGGTTGGCATGGTCGAGCACCGAGCCAGAATCAGCGCAAGCTGACTGTGCGCATCCGGGGTCATGTGGGAAATAATGACGAAAGCCATGCCGGTGTCAACCGTCAAGGACTCCAACAGCACCTTGTAGGCGTTGAGCGCTCCGGCGGAGCCCCCGACCCCCACGATGTAACTCGGGCGCGTGCTGTTCATTCTCGTGGTGCGTGCAAGAGGGTGGCTTCTGGCATCGGATTACGGCCCGGGTTCGGCGGTCGCCTTGCCGATCTTTCTCCTCTGCTTAGCGCCTGCGGTAGCGCTGGCATCCATCGGCGTCACCGTCATTCCGCTGTCACTCAGCACAAGCTTGTGCACATCGCTGGAATGCCCCATGCCACGGGACTTGACGATATACAGTCCACGAGTGCGTTTGAGTCCCTCACTTTCTTCCAGCTGACGCACCACGATCCAGGTGTCGATCAGCGAAGAGACGCCGATCTCACCACTCGTGTCATTCGGTTCGGTCGACGACACGAGGCCCGTAAACAACCCCGTGATCCCTCTGGATTTGAGCGCATCGATCATACGCGTCAGCATCGATTGAATTTCCAGCTGGTTGCCCTGACCAATCAGACTGGTGAGCGGATCGATGATGACAGCCCGCGGCTTGAGTGCGTCGAGCATCTTGTACAGATCGAGCAAATGCATTTCGAGGCCGAAGAACGATGGCCTGGTTGACACGATCGACAGCAATCCACTCTCGACCAGGGGCGCCAGATCCATTCCAATGGAAGTCATGTTCTGCATGAGTTGCTCGGGAGATTCTTCGTACGACAACAGCAGGCAACGTTCGCCGCGGCTACAGGTTTCCACCGCAAAGGCCGCCGCCAGGCTTGTCTTCCCCGTGCCCGCCGTCCCGGATATCAGAATCGTGCTGCCTCGCGTATATCCGCCGCCGTTGAACAGTGCACTGAATGAAGGGATGCCGGTCGACAGTCGCTCGGCTGTCCCGGGTTGATCGAGTCCCGCCGATGTAATGGGAATCACTGATAACCCGTTCTTGTCGATCACGAACGGATACTCATTGGTGCCGTGATTCGAACCGCGGTACTTGATGACACGCATGCGACGGGTCGATATCTGATCGTGAACACGATTATCCACGAAGATGATGCAATCGGAGATATACGCTTCCAATCCATGCCGAGTATACGTACCCTGCGTGGTCTCGCCAGTGACGAGGGCGGTCACCTTCTTGTCCTTGAGCCATCGGAACAGACGCTTGATTTCGAGGCGCAGTATTCCGAAATCCGTCACGCCGGCGAATAAAGAGTCAATTGAATCGAGTACGACGCGTTTGGCACCGATGGCGTCGATCGCCAGCTCGAGTCGCACAAAGATCCCTTCCAGATTGAATTCGCCGGCAGACGCCATGTCGCTCCGCGCCAGGACCACATACTCGAGGAGAAGCTTCCGGTCAGCGACGAGGTTCTGCAGATCAAAATTAAGCGATGCGACATCTTCGAATAGTTCGGCTTCACTTTCCTCAAACGACATGAAGACGCCGGGCTCGTTGTACTTCGTCGTTCCGCTGATCAGAAAATCGATGCCGAGTAATGTCTTTCCGGTTCCGGTGCTGCCGCTGAGCAGCGTAATCCGGTTTCTTGGAATACCACCCTCGGATATTTCGTCAAAGCCTTTGATGCCGGTCAGGCATTTGTTCAGCCCGCTCAGCTTTCCTGCGACGGTTGTGGGGGAGCGTCTGGTCATCGCTGCGTCCTTGCATCCGTGGTGAGTATCCGCGAGACGTTCGAGTCGCACAGGACTCATGGAAGCTACTACCGGTTTCCTTGAGCACAGCCGCGCTCGGCGAGTCACGCACGATGCGCTGCATAAACGAGCATGACGATGCGTGCTGCGTGCCCCGATCGCACGTTGAAGGCTAACCCACCGAGAAGGTATCGGCCGCGTTGAGTGTCGCCAAAACTCGACTTCTGACCATGACTGTCACGATGTAGGGTAGCAATGGCCACTGATGGTCCATTGGTCATCGCTTTCTGTTGATGTTCAGGAGAAGCAAAAAGGAGGCCGGTGCAATCGCGTTGCACCGGCCTCGAGTGACGTGCGGTGTTGTCCAGTCCGGCTTACATCGTCGCGATGCCGATGTTGGTAAGTCTGATGAGCTCGAAGGCCTCTTCGTTGGACTCGGTGGCGCAGGTTTAAGGGCTCGAATTCTTACTTCTTCGATCTGCTCATGGCGGCGAAGCCAGAGAATGAGAATTTTGCGATGCATCTCCGATCCTCAGCAGGCGTCGCCGCGTTTTTTGGTTCACGGGATGACCGTGAACTTTGGTCTTCGTGATTGAAGCTGACGGAAGCTCCGAAGTGCTTACTCCGGCGCCTTGGCTGGGATGCCCGCCGCACGCAGTCGTTCAAGCATTTCTGCCACCCAGTTCACCACCACCACCGTCTGCAACGGCTGCGCCGCCACCGTGCTCACCATGATGAATCGGCCATCGGGGAGTACATCGTAATTCCGGTGCGGCATACCCCCCTGATAGTCACCGGTGAAGAGCGTCCGGCGCGAGCGCAGCGTGAATCGCCCGTCGTATTCAACTCGGGCGGCCAGCATCCGCTCACCGTTGCGGTAGAACAGCTGCCGCCCATCCTGCGACCAGGCGGGCTCGGTGCCACCGCTGTCGGAGATCTGCACCACGGCTCCCGGCGCACCAAGGGGCCGGACAAAGACCTGATATGATCCGGCATCGATCCCAGCGTACGCCAGCCAACGGCCGTCGGGTGACACGGCGGGAATGTACGCATTACGCAGTTCTGCAAAGAGCGGCGCAGTACGATTGGGTGCACCGATTGCAGACGACCATAACGACCACGTTTCGGCAGTCTCCCGTTGAAACACGATGGTCATGCCGTCAGGGGTGACGGTCGGAGCAAAGATTCCCTTCTCGCGTACGACTTTGATTGCGGGCTCGACACCATCTGCGTCTTGAATCCAGAACGCCAGCGAACCATCGCGCGTGGACATGAACAGCACCCGTCGCCCATCGGGCATCCAGGTGGGCGACACGGCATCCCCGCTGGTCGTCAATCGCGTCCGCGTCTGCGTTGAAAGATCAGAAATCCAGATATCGTTGCCGTCACCCGACTGCGCGTGATACACCACGCGGCGACCGTCTGGTGATACGCGTGGATTCATGATCCCGATTCCGGGCTCCGACACATTCACAGGACTGTCGTCGGTGGGCGAACGGAGCACGATCCTGTTACGATCGCGCCCCCGCAGATAGAGCAGCGTGCCGTTGCGCGCCACGGAGACCGAGGTGAAATCGGCCTCCTGATCCTCGAGCACACGCACTGGCGAGCCTTCCGGCCGATTCGTCTCTTCGTTCCAGCGTACGGCCAACAGGTCGGTGCCTGCAGGACCGGAATACAGCAGAAGTCCATCGAGAATCGTCACGATTCTGCTGATGCGCAGTCCGAGTAACTTATGCCTCACAGGCCGCGTGACGAGCGTATCGAGTGGCGCGATTGCGAGTTCGCCAGGCGAGACTCCAGGGCCGAGTGCATTGGTACGCACGCGGAAGAGCGCGAATCTCCCATCAGGGGTGATGAACGGCTGCGAATGGATTGTTTCGCCTCGTGCTGAGTCGAGTTCGGTGATCTGCACGACCGGGCCTCCCCTGGCACTCACACGCGAGAGCGATGACGCGTATCCATCGATCACCAGGACGTCGTTGACGCCCCACGCTCCATCACTGAAGCGAAACCCGCCTGCCAGATCGCGCGCTGGGCCACCCGTCGTTGATTGCACCTTGAGGCGGTCGTCGGCGGTGAAGAACGCGAGGAAGCGACCGTCGGGCGAGAAGAACGGATTGGTCGCACCGGCGCTTCCCACGAGCGGATGAGCATTCAGCTCACCGATCGGACGCAACATCGCCGATCGATCGAACGCCGCGGCACCGGTGTAGAGGATGGCGCTGCCATCCGGTGTCAGAGCGACGCGACTGCCCAGGCTCTTGTCGAGGAGTGTGGTGAGGGCGAATTTCGCCGGTTGTGCACCGGCAGAGTCAGTTTTGCCTGTCGTTCGTCGCGCGAGAGCTCCGATCACGATCGCCGCCAGTAGAGCAGCCGCGCCGATCGACAGCATCTTCGGTATACGGCGATGGCCATCCGCGCGCCGCTCTTCGAATGCTGCCGACCCCTCCTGCTCCGGTTGCTCGAGGGCGCGTGCGAAGTCGCCAGCCGAGTCGAATCGCGCAGAGAAATTCCGGTCGAGCCCTCGCGCAATTGCAGCAGCGATATGAACCGGTACCTCAGCGCGCTCACTGAGCACCGACGGCGCGTCGGTACCGGTAGTGCGCTGAAGTATCGCCTGCGCGGAGTCGCCGGTATGCGGTGGATGACCGACGAGCATTGCATAAAGGATGCACGACAGCGCATACACATCGGTGCGGCAATCGACTGTCAGCTCACCCGATACCTGCTCCGGGCTCATGTAGCCCGGAGTGCCGATCGCGAACCCGGATCCCGTCATGCGTTCGTCTCGCGAGCGCCAGAGGGCGAGAGCGATCCCGAAATCGGCCACGATCGGCTCGCCGTTCTGCAGCAGGATGTTTGCCGGCTTCAGATCGCGATGTACCACGCTCTGACGGTGCGCGTAGTCCAAAGCGCTGGCGATTCTCTGGGCAATGGCCACTGCCCGCCCAATCGGCAGCCGCCCCTCGCGCTCGATCTGCTCCTGCAATGTGGCACCAGCGAGCACCGGCATGACGAAGAAGAGGCAACCGTCCACCTCGCCGGCGTCGAAGATCGGCACGATGCCTGGGTGCTGCAGCCCCGCCGTGAGTCGAATTTCCTCGAGAAAGCGTGCGCGACTGGCCGAAGGCGCTGAGCCTGATTTCATGATCTTGATCGCCACCCGACGATCGAGGCGATGATCGTGTGCGAGCAGAACGATCGCCATGCCGCCTTCACCGATCGTGCGTTCGACGGTGTACCGCTCACCGAACATCGTGCGCAAAGCGGGTGGTATCATTCCAGCTCTCAGCGACGCGTCAGCCCAGTGGGTCAGCGGTGAATCGGCGGGAGTTTCGAGAAAGGCCGGTGTGTCGGCCATGGCGTCACAGCTCGCCAGAAGCTGGAGCACGTCGTGGCGCAGCGAATCATCCGCGCCGCAACGCTCCGCGATCAGCGCGTCACGCGAGTCGCGAGGTGCGTCCAGCACCGCGTCCACGATCACGCGAATCTGCGACCACCGCGTCGCGGAGCTGTCACTCCGATCTTTTCCTGTCGGCTCAGGCATCGACATCGCGTAACGCATCGCGCAGCCAGGCGCGCGCAACCAGCCAGTCGCGCGCCACGGTGCGTGGTGAGACACCGAGCACGGTGGATGTTTCCTGTTCGGTGAGACCGGCAAAGAATCGGCACTCGACCACTCGTGCGAGCCGTGCATCGAGTACCGCGAGTTCCGAAAGGGCGTCGTCAAGGGCGACCAGGACATCGGCACGGTCGCTGACGGCGAGCGCGCCAGCGTCTGTCGACATGAGTGCATCGAGCGAAATGTGACGGACCTCCGATCCACCGCGACGGTCGGCGAGATGCTGACGGGCGTAGTCGATGAGCACCCGTCGCATCGTTCGCGACGCAAGGGCGAGAAACTGTGCGCGATTGGCGCCGCGCGTCGCGTCCTGGTTCGACAGTCGCAGATAGGCCTCGTGCACGACCGCCGTGGTACTGAGCGTGTGCCCATCGGGCTCCGCTCGCAACTGACGGTGTGCGATACCCCGGAGTTCGCCGTAGACATCGGCCAGCATTGCGTCCATCGAGGACGTCGTTACCGCGTCAGATGGAGGAGGCGGTCGTTCCGAACCGTTGGAAGGCGGCACGTCCATCGTACGTCTCCGGCAGCGCGTGGCGAGTTTCGCACCGATTCACCGCGTCTGTGTACGTCCACTCGGCGCCCAGCCGAAAGAGTACCCACTATCCCGGTTTCGGGCAATGCGCGTCGCGCAATGCACCGCCCGGACCACGGAGCGTCCATGACTAGACACTTGCGCCTGCCGGCATTGGTCATTTTGCTCGGCCTGATCGGCGCCTGTAACGACGGCCCAGAGCCGTCTCTCGCAGACAAGTGCGACCTGCCTCTCGCGCAGGGCGCCAACCGTACCGTATCCGAGCGATGGTATCGCGTGTCGCGCGACATCATTGCGCGGCGCGAGCCGGGACCGTTGCGTTTAGCTCGACATGTCGCGCTGGTGAGCGTCGCGCTCTACAACGCAGAAGTCAGTGCACTCGACGCCGAGCAGAAAGGTGGCAGCGTCTCACCTGTGGGCGCCGCCGGCGGAGCGGTGAGCGCGGTGCTGACAAGCTTGTACCCACTCGATCTTGCACCGATCGATTCCGCGACCGCGTCAGAACGAGCGCGCGTGTCTGCGCTTTCGGCAGAATGCATCACACGATTCACGAACGGTGTGACGGCGGGAGCACGGATCGGCGCTGGTGTGCTCGCGTCTGCGGCGACAGACCGCACTGATCTCGTGTGGGCAGGTCCGGCGCAGACAGGCCCCGGAATCTGGACCAGCGCCCCGCCGCCCGCGCAGCCCCTCTCTCCGCGTTGGGGCGAGGCCCGTGGCTGGTTCCTCACGAGTGGTTCACAGTTTCGTCCCGTTTCACCACCGCCATTCGGTTCGACCGAGGAGCGCGTGGCGCTCGCCGAAGTCCGTCGGTTCTCCGATACGAGAACTCCCGAGCAGCTGAGAATCGCTCAGTTCTGGGGAAACACGACTGGAAACCTGGGGGCAGTCGGCATCTGGTCGGACTATGGGTTTGAACTCGCCAACGCGGCACTCTACTCCGAGTTGCGCACCGCTCGCCTGTTTGCGCTGATTCACATGGCAGCGATGGATGCGATGATCTCATGCTGGGAAGCGAAGTATGCGTTCTGGTACATCCGACCGAACCAGGCAGATCCAGCGATCAGCACGCCCGTCGGCCGCCCGAACTTTCCGGCGTGGCCCTCGGCACACTCCTGTTTCTCGGCGTCTTCCGGTGGCGTGCTGGCTGCAAACTTTCCCACCGCCAGCGCTGACATCGCAGCGCGGATTCAGGAGGCTGGTGAGGCCCGGATCTACGCGGGGCTGCATTACCGCTTCGATATCACCGCAGGGCAGGCCATAGGCGCGTCCGTCGCGCAAATGGTGAACCAGCTTGCACCGAGCGAGGGGATTGCAGTCACGCTGAAATGAACTAGACGGCGCAGCGGGCAGCGTATGACCAGTCGACCGGAGATCAGCGCTGCGCCCAACCCTCGAATAGCATTCCGCTTTCAGCGGTCGTCACGGCCTCGCTATCGGCGCTTTACTCACACGCCAGATGACGTTTCCAACGTCGTCAGCGACGAGCAATCCACCGCGCCGGTCCAGCACGACGCCAACCGGCCGGCCCATCGCTTCGCCGTCAGCGCTGAGAAAGCCTGTCAGGACGTCCAGTGGAACTCCGGCTGGCCGCCCACTGTCGAATGGCACGAAGATCACCTTGTAGCCACTGCGCGGCGACCGATTCCAGGACCCGTGCTGACCGATGAACATCCCATTCGCAAACCGCGCAGGGAGACTGTTTCCTCGGGCAGCAGCGAGGCCGAGGGACGCCGTGTGCGGACCTAACGCGTAATCAGGAACGACCGCGGTCGCCACGAGGTCGGCGCGCTGCGGTTTGACACGATCGTCGATATGCTGCCCGAAGTAGCTGTATGGAAAACCGTAGAACGCTCCATCGCGTACCGCCGTCAGGTAATCAGGTACGAGATCGCTACCCAGTTCGTCCCGCTCGTTCACGACCGTCCACAACGCGCCACTCGCCGGTTCGAGTGCCATTCCGACGGGATTCCTCAGCCCAGTGGCAAATTCGCGATGCGCTCGCGTGGCGAGCGTGATCTCCCAGATCGAGGCACGGCCAGCCTCCCGGTCGATTCCGTTTTCTGCCGCGTTACTGTTGGATCCGACGCCGACATACAGTTTCGAACCGTCGGCACTGGCCAGCAGCGACTTTGTCCAGTGATGATTCAGCGGACCGCCCGGTAAGTCGACCACCTTCTCGCCGGCTGCCGCAAGCTTCACGGCTCCTGGCTGATACGGAAAGCGGATCAGCGCATCGGTATTGGCGACATACAGGTGAGTACCGACCAGCGCCATTCCGAACGGTGAGTTCAGGCTGGAAACGAAGACGTCGCGTATCTCCGCTTTACCATCGCCGTCGGCGTCTCGAAGTAACGTGATCCGGTTCGCGCTCGGCGTCGCACCGCCAGCTTTCCTGACAAAGCGACGCTTGAAGAACGCCTTGATTCCCTTTTCGTCCTCCGGCCGCTTCGGACCATTTGTTTCGGCCACGAGCACATCGCCGTTCGGCAGGACGTAGAGCCACCGCGGATGATCCAGCCCTTCGGCGAAGCGTGAGACGATCATTCCTTCCGCGACCGCTGGTGCCTGACCCGCCGTCCAACCGATCGCCTTCGCCACATTGGTGGTTGGGATCAACTTCTTCACCGGCTTCGGCAACTGAGGCGTGGGACCGGTACCAGCTGCGATCGAGAGTTGAGCAGTTTCACGACACGCCGATAGTAGCACGGCGAGAATACACGCCGCGACAGCCCGTAATGAACTGTATCTGGCCATCGCGGCGGTGCGCGGAAAGTCCGCAGCAAGAGGATAGTTCTGCACGCTCATGATCTCCTATCTGTTCTTCTTCTGAAACGCATCCTTGATGCCGGTCGCCCCATACTTCACCGCTTCCTTCGCCTGCGGAACGACTGCGCCCTGGCCAAAGAACTCATGTGCCGTCCCTGGGAACGTCCGTTGCTCGACCTGCACGCCTGCCTGGGAGAGGCGTACGGCGAGCTGCTCCCCTTCCGTGCGAAGGGGATCCATCTCGGCCGAGATGATCGTCACCGGAGGCAGCCCCTTCAGATTCGCCCCCAGAAGATTGATGCGCGGATCCTGACGCGCCTTCGGCGTCGGAGCGTACATGTTGAAGAACCAATTCATCATTGGCCGACTGAGTGGCTTGGCGGCGGCATTCTGCGTGTAGCTGTCCGTCGTCGTATCGATGCCAGCGATCGGATAGACGGCCAGAATGTGCAGGGGCACAGGCATATCGCCATCGCGAGCCGTCATCGCCGTTGCGATGGCGAGATTACCGCCGGCGCTTTCGCCAGCGAGCGCGATTCTGGAAGGGTCGCCCTTGAGCGAACCAGCATTCTTGATCACCCACTCATATGCGGCAAATGCATCGTCGTGGGCTGCCGGAAACTTGTACTCAGGAGCCTTGCGATACTCGACCGAAACAAGGACGGCATTCACGGCATTGGTCAGCGCACGCGCTGAACCATCGTATGTGTCATTCGTCGCGATCACCCAACCCCCACCGTGGTAATACACGATAACCGGGAATGGACCAGCGCCAGCAGGAGTGTAGATGCGAACTGGCAGCGCCCCTCCGGTGCTCGGGATGGTGCGATTGACGACGCTGCCGACTGTCTCCGGCGCAATCGATTCACCGTTCTTCTTCAGCACAGCCATCACGGCATCTGTCGGAGACGGCTGCTGCCGTGCCTCGATGGCGGTCAGTGTCTCGATGGGCTTGCCGCCCAGGGAGCCGAGTGCGTCGAGTACACCCTGCTGTTCCGAGGAAGGCTGCAGGGAGCGCGTCCTTCCACTGGCGCTGTCCGGACTCGAATTGCCTGCCGCCGTCGAGTCGTCGCGCATCGCGACCGCCGAGTCACTGGCACCCCTGTTCGACGGTCCGCAAGCGGTCACGATGCTGGCGAGCGTCAAACCAGACGCACACAGAATCTGTCTGGCGAATACCGCAGGTGATGAGACTGGCATAAATATGTGATTCTCAGTTGAATATGTTCGATGAAGATCTGTAACGCTTGCCGACTTTCTTGTCACTGTCGCCAGAGTGATGAGGCAGTGTTTCGTCATGCCGGAAAACAAAAAAGCGGATCCAGAGTGCGATCTCTGAAATCCGCCTTCGCCTTGAGCGTCTGATCCGCTCCCGACAAGGAAAAGATGTAACAGCAACCATGGCGCGCACCACAGCGAAACTCAATAGAGTAAGTGTGAACCGCGGACGTCAAGCAGGCTGAAGCAGGACTGAACCGCGGATTGCGGCGTACTGAGCAGGTTTTGGTCCGGATTCATCATCGCGCGGATATACTCCGGTAAGCCGGTACCTCCATGACAAGTGATATCGTCCGGTTTGTACAGATATCGCTCCTTTCAAATGTGTTTGTGCAGTGAGGATTCTGCTTCGCGCCGCGGAGGACAAAAGTTTTGTCGTAACGCGCGCGGTCTGTTCGTGAATCCCTCAGACGGCAGTCACAATCGCCAGCAGCGCCGAAGTCAAGGCAATATCGGTTCAACCTTTCCGCCTACGATGACGACAGATCCTTCGGGTAGAGCGAGATCGCATCGTCCCGCGCAGCCCCGCCTCGAGCGGCTGACGCCCGGATCCGAGTGGGCGCGAGCTGCATCGTTGCGATACTCCAATGATGGGGAGGTTGGAATCTCGCGTCATCGCAGCGGAACGGGCTTTTCCTACCGCACTCCCAGAGGGGTGGCGCTTCGTGATCACGCCACACGAAATCGGATAGCCTCACTCGCGATTCCCCCGGCGTGGACGCACGTCTGGATCGCTATCGACCCCGCTGGTCACATTCAGGCCGTCGGTCGCGACGCACGCGGGCGCAAACAGTATCGCTACCATCCGCGCTGGAAAGCGATCCGCGACGAATCAAAATTCGACCGCATGCTGGAATTCGGCGCGATGTTGCCACGTGTTCGTGTTCGGGTGAACGCGGACCTGGCATCGCCGGCTCACTCGCGCGATCGCGTCCTGGCCGTCGTTGTGCGACTCCTCGAGACTACGTACATCCGTGTCGGTAATGAGGAGTACGCACGGGACAACGGCACCTTCGGCCTCACCACCATGCGGAACCGTCACGTACGCATTGCCGGCGCTACGTTGGACTTCGACTTCAAGGGCAAAAGTGGAAAGGTGCATTCCGTTCATGTCTCGGACCGACGGCTGGCGCGACTCGTTCGGGGCTGCCGCGAGCTCCCGGGCCAGCTGCTGTTTCAATATCGTGATGCGAACGGTGACCCTCGACCGGTCGAGTCGACAGACGTGAACGGTTATCTGCACGATATCGTCGGCTCAGAGTTCACTGCGAAGGATTTCCGCACCTGGGCCGGCACGCTGTTGGCCGCATCGCTGCTGCTGAGCGGAGCCGAGGGTGCTGTCGGCAACCCAGACGCGCTCATCAGTGTGCCCGAAATGCTTCGGAGGGTGTCTCGCGTGCTCGGCAACACGCCAGCGGTTTGTCGCAGCGGTTACATCCATCCGACTGTACTCGCGGCGCACACCGATGACGCGGCGCGAGCGCGATGGTGCACGGAGCACGCGAAGGCAAGGAACAGCACAGGTCTCACCCGCGCGGAATCGACATTGCTCAGATTCCTCGCCGACTGAAGTCTTCCTCGTCCCATGGGGCTCGGCATGGCACGCGCACTCTGGAAAGGCACGCTTGGATTCGGCCTCGTCAACATCAGTGTCGAGCTGTTGACCGCTGGTAATCCTGACGAACTCGACCTGGATCTGCTCGATCGGCGTGATCACGCTCGCATCGGATACCAGAAGATCAACAAGAGTACTGGCATGGTGGTGGAGAATGCGGACATCGTCCGCGGCTTCGCCATTGGCGACGACAAGTACGTAGTGCTCAGCGCGGATGATCTCAAGGCAGCAAATCCGAAGGCGACGCAGTCGATCGACATCCTCGGGTTCGTGGCTGAAGCGTCGGTGCCTCGGATCTTCTACGACCGGCCATACTACGTGTCGCCGTTGAAGGGGAGTGAACGTGCTTACGCACTCCTGCGCGACGCGCTCGATAATTCGGCCCAGCTCGCCCTCGCTCAGATCGTGATCCACACGCGGCAGCACGTGGCAGCAGTCTACCCGCATGAGTCGGCGCTGGTGGTACAGCTGCTGCGTTATGAGGTTGACCTGAAGGATCCCGATACGGCCGGCGTCAAAGCGGTGCCTTCGGCTCCGAAGGGTTCGGCGAGCAGGGAGAGGGCGATGGCGGATCAGCTGATCTCGTCGATGTACATGGACTGGGAGCCAGGACTATTCAAGGATACGTATCGCGAGGACCTGCTGAAACTCGTGCGACAGCGCGCAAAGAAGGGAGGCAGCAAGACGGCACTCTCGGCTTCATCGCAATCGAGTGCGAAGCAGACGAAGGTGATCGACCTGGTGGCTGCGTTGCAGAAGAGCCTCGGAGCCGCGCCGGCCAGTAAACCGTCGTCAGCATCAAAACGTGTACGCAAGACGGGTACGCGCGTGACTCGCGGCAAG
>Ga0335394_10003522_pt1 | contig 17767 bp, 17 predicted proteins | sample MAT03_FD_205741 | JGI IMG/M metagenome (GOLD analysis project Ga0335394, IMG submission 205741) | Freshwater microbial communities from Lake Fryxell liftoff mats and glacier meltwater in Antarctica - MAT-03 (spades assembly) (version 2) ... | reverse complement strand
TTGAGGCGAATAGCCGCGCTATTTAACGAAAAAGATGGGACGGATGACGGCAAAAGAATGGCATCAAATTGGGAAGTTATTTTGACACCGTTCCTTAACGATGCTCACCATTTAAAATTAAAAACATGGATACTACAGAAGTTAAAGGAAATTGGAATGAACAAAAAGGCAAACTCAAAAAGGCATTTGCGACCTTAACAGACAATGACCTGATGTATGAGGAAGGCCAAAAAGACGAGATGATGGGCAAGCTTCAAATCAAACTCGGCAAAACAAAAGAAGAGATACACAACGTCATCAATTCGCTGTAACCGGCAGATTTTTGTACCTTATACCGTTTAGCTAAACCTTGCTAAACGGTATTTTTTTAGCTATTGTCCTACACGCCAACCCAATATCCCTCCCGCGCATACTGAAACACCGCCGCAAATTCCGTGCGCTGTGGCAAATCAAGGTAAGGATACACGATTTTCGAAAGATAAAGCCCCTGCGGGTAGGCCGCCCGGATCGATCGCGGCGTTTGTTTGCTGCGCAAATGCGCTTCGAACGCCTCCACACTCATCCGGCCCGTGCCGATTTCCAGCAAACGCCCCACGATGATCCGGATCATACCCGTCAGAAAACGATTGGCGCTGATTTGAAACCGCAGGCGTTCTCCGCTTTGGTCCACCCATAAATACGCCGATGAAACCCGGCATACGGTATGCGCAAAACTGGCCGGCGATTTACAAAACGCGTAATAATCGTCGTACTGGGGCAGCAAGTCGACTGCGGCCTGCATGCTTTGTAAATCCAGCTTGGGGTGGTAATACAAGGCGCTGCTTGCCTGCAAAAAGGGGTCTTTGCGCGTATGGATAAAATAATCGTAGGTACGCTGTATGGCGTCGAAACGGGCATTGGCCTGTTGGTGTACTGGTATGATGGCAAAAACCGCGATATCGGGCGGCAAGCTGCGGTTGAGGTGGTTGAGGAGATCAGGATCGTACCCTTCCGGCAGATCGGCGTGAAAAAAATACTGGCTCGCGTGTACCTGCGCATCCGTGCGCCCGCAACCATTGACGGTGATTGGCGCACGGAGCACTTTTTTCAACAAGTTTTCCAGTACTTCCTGCACGCTAATAGCGCCGAGCTGCCGTTGCCAGCCGCGATAGTTTAGCCCGTTGAAGGCGATGTGGAAGAAAAAACGGTTGTAGTTGATGGGTGCAAAGTTAAGTTTCCTTCGGCTTTATCGGGAATTCAGCATGCCTTTCTCTATCTGAATGCCTGCTTTCTCTACGTCCAGGCCCAATACGTTCGGCTTCCGGCCGATGCTTACGAGCGCGACGTCGAAGCGAATGGAATGTTCCCATGCCTCGCTGGCCCCGCTTATCCTGGCCGTTTTGGCACCTGTGAAAGCACTGACGGTCGCGTCGAGCATGAATTTTATCCCTTCCGCTTCCAGCAGTTCCTGCAATGTCCCGGCGGTTTCGGGCAGTTCGCGCGGTAGTATCCGGTTGCCGGATTCCACGATCGTTACAGCGCCCCCAGCCGGGAAAAAGCCTGGCCGAGTTCCAGGCCGATTGGCCCGCCGCCGATGACCAGCAGCCTTTCCCGAACGGTTTTCAGATCAAACACATTCGTGTTGTCTACCCACTGGACCTTGTCGATGCCTGGAATATCCAGTTTTGCGGGCAATGAACCGGTCGCAATGACGATTTTTTTCGCCGTGTAAATGACGCCGTCTACCTTCAGTTTTCGTTTATCCACAAACTTCGCCGTGCCGATGAGCACCTCTATTCCCTGTTTCCGGAAATAATCCGCGTTTTCGTGCGCCCGGATAGTGGATTGCACCTGCCGGATGTAGTCTTTTTCTTTTACATTTTTGAAATCAAGCAATTCCGGACCAGAGAAGCCGAAGATTCGGGCTTAGCGGGCCTTATGCGCCATGTTGCTGATGTGTATCAGGGCTTTGCTTGGCACGCACCCAGTGTTCAGGCATTCTACTCCTACGTTTTCCACATCTTTTTCAATAAAAAGTATGCGAAAACCAAGTTCGTGAAGCGTCAGCCCGACACTCAGGCCGCCGTATCCGGTGCCGATAATGATCACATCGTATTGTTTCATGACGGTTGTTTGGAAGGCGGACACTTAAGTTATATTTTATCCTGCCGGATCAAGGCCTGATAAGTGCGTACCAGTTTCGGTTGCGGCAATCCGATTTTATGGAGCAGGTATATTAATATGAAAACCGCCTGCAAATAATAAATTCCGTTGCGGAGGTACTTGCGCGCCGAGGTGGTGAGGGGGCGCGGCAGTATCCTGAAACGGCCCAAGCTTCTGAGGCGGCGCACAATATCGTAATCTTCCATCAAAGTCAGTTCTTCGTCGTAGCCGCCGATCTGTTCGAAAAAGTCCTTTTGTACGAACAAACTTTGATCGCCATAACGCAGCGCAGCGATGTCGAAGCGCGTACACCAGCCGAGCAGGCGCAGAAACCAATGTCCGTGATCGAAGCGCAGGCGGTAACAACCGCAGCGCTCACCCTGTCGTACGGCTTGCAGTATCTCTAGGGCGAAACCCAGGGGCGGGCGGGAATCGGCGTGCAAAAAGTACAAAGTACCGGTCCGGGCCAGCCGGGCGGCGGCATTGAGCTGTGCGGCGCGGCCCTTTTGCGCACAACGGACCAGTTCCGCGCCAGCTTGTTGTGCCTCGATCCCGGTGTTGTCCTTACTGCCCCCGTCGGCTACCAGTATCTGCGCGATCCAGGGACGGTCCTGGGGGTTTAGCAGGTGTCGCAGGGTTAGGCCGATTTGATCCGCCTCGTTGTAACTTGGAATGATAATGGTGAGCATGCGATTACGCGGCAGTTTGTACTTAAACCTGTCAGGAAATTCCAAAAAGGTATCGAAGGCTTTTTCCAGAAGATGAAAAAAATATGCCACCGAAAAAACCGGGCATCAGGATCGCGAATCATTTCGCCTGTACCGACCAATGATCGTGCAACTTTGCTACTCAGCATCGGCCGCTTGCACCCGACTTTTACCGTTCCTCCAAAATACTCTCCCCGTTCAAATTCGTCGTCAACACCATACTCATGTAGTCGAAATAGGGCCGCATGGCCTCAAAAGTTCGTTTTACCTCCAGCAGGAACTGATCGCCGGTCACTTCCACGTCGGTAAAATGCCGTTGTACGGTAAAACTCTTTTTGCGGAGCAGGTCGAGCGCCGGATGGTCTTTATCGTAGCCCCTGGGCGCCGTTTTTAATTCCTCGCCCTCCAGGGTTCCGAAATATTGCCGGAAGCCAGCATGGGCCATGATCTGACGGACCGGCCGGTCATCGGCTGCAAACTCGTCGCGGATGCGCTTTAAATCCTCCGCAGTTGGTTGCCAAAAACCGCCGCCGACAAAAGAAGCGCCCGGTTCCACATGCAGGTAGTAGCCGCCCCGCAGGCGTTTGCCGGCCCGGGTAAAGCCTAAACCGAAGTGGTTTTTGTAAGGCGACTTGTCCTTGGAGAACCGCACATCGCGGTAGATTCGGAACAAGTTGGACGACTCCAGCTGGTCTGTTTCGCCCAGCGCCTGTTCGAGCGCTTTAACGAACTGTTTCATGTTGCCGAGGGCCGCCTCGTACGGCCCTTTGTTGGACTGAAACCATTCGCGGTTGTTGTTCGTGGATAAATCCTGGAGAAATTGTAGCGTAAAGGGTTGAATTTTCATAGGTCATGCTTTTGTTTAGACAGGGTACACATTTTCTGGAGAAGAAACCGGAGTTAGTTTTTTGAAATGCGGGAAAAGAAAAATGAGGGGAAATTTGTGTTTCTGACGCATAAATTCTCCCTCTCATGCGTAAAAGCGCCCACAAAGATATTCTTAAGTTTCTTCAAGAAGTTATTCCTGGTGACTATCAAACACAAATCCAATTGTGTCTTAATTTTCTTTTCCGAACTTTCAAAGAACTTCCAGTGGGTTTTCACTTGAACAATGTGTACCCTTTCTAAAAAAAATTTATATTTTGCTACCAGCAATAAGCGGTATCACCTAACTTGGCCGGCTCATTACAACTATTTATTACTCCGAAGAATGAAATTTACTCGCCTTTGCCTCCTGGTTTTCCTTTTTTTACAGCCTTCCTTCCATCTGACGGCGCAGTCGGCCGATTCGATTTCCGTGGTAAAACGCGTCGACAGCCTGCTGCTTGTCGCAAAAAATCTGCGGGCCAAACGAGAGTTCCAGCAAATGCTGGAAACCGCCTCCGCCGCCGGCGAGCTCGCCGGTAAATATTTCGGGAAAACTTCAGAAAAATACGCCCAGTGCCTTTTATCCCAGGGTCAGGCCTACATTTCATTGAATCAGTACGCCAAAACGGAACCGCTTTACGTAGAGGCCCGGGATATTCTCTCCGTAAAGCCGGGTGTGCTTGATACTGCCTATAGTAAGGCGCTCGCGATGCTGGCAAATTTTTACCATTTTACCGGGCAAAATGAAAAAGCGGAAACGTATTTTCTGGAATTAAAGACGGTATGCGAAGCGGCGGGCGGAAAGCAGCAACCACGCTATGCCGGCGCACTGAACAGTCTGGCCAAATTTTATGCAAATACCGGACGAAAAGGAGCCGCCATCCCGTTATACGCCGATGCTAAAGCGATCTTGGAAAAACTCGGCGATACCGGGGCATCCTACGGAGGTTTGCTGGTCAACCTGGGCCTTGCGTATAAGGAATTAGGGCTCTACCACCAGGCTGAAGAACTGTATTTCCAGGCGATGGAAATACTTCCGAAAACCGTCGGCAAGACCAGCATCGGGTATGGCACCTTGCTCAATAACCTGGGCGGTTTATACCATACGCTCAGACAATACCCGAAAGCCGAGAAATATTACTTGGAAACCGTCGACGTGCGCGCTAAAACTGACGGAAAAAAACAGGTGAGCTATGCCGTTGCCTTGCTGAATCTTGGTCTTCTGTACGCCGATCAGAAGAGATACGGCGACGCGGAACCCTTGTTCCTGGAAGCCAAAGATATCTGTGCGGCTTCGCAAGGCAAAGAAAGCGTGGCGTATGGTTTGTCCATCGGAAATCTCGGAGATCTATACCGCGATATGGGCCGGTATGAAAATGCGGAACCCTTCTACCGCGAAGGTTTGGCCGTTCTGAGCAAGCTGGGGCCGGATGCCGCAACCTATTATGCTCAGTTGCTTCCAAGCCAGGCCCAGCTCCACGTATACCGCGGAGAATTCGGGGAGGCGGAACGGCTTTATGTCGAAGCGTTGGGTGCTCAAGAGAAAATGGTCGGTAAAGACAAGCTCGATTATGCCGACCAGCTCCTCCGCTTAGCCGAGGTATATCGGCAAACCGGGCAGTGGGCTCAGGCGCAGTGCTGTTTTCTGGACGCCAGCGAGATATTTTTAAACAATTTATCCCGCGCTGCAGATTATCTGTCGGCGCAGGAAATTGGACAGACATTGCAGCGGTACCAGATGCACCAGGATTGGATCGCGTCGGTAGTTCACGATCACCAGGCGCCGGCTATCACCCGCACTGCATTCGATAATGTGTTGTTTTACAAAAACCGCCTGGTCGAAAATGCGCTGTTCGTTCAAAAAGAATTGGCCAACGCGCCCGACAGCGTGCGCATGTTGTATGCCGAATGGAGAAACGTTCATCTCAACATAGCCGACGAATACATCTTGCTGCCCGCCCAGCGGACCCGGCTGACAGACCTGGAAGCAGCTGCCCGTTCCCTGGAAACACGCCTGGACCGGAGCATTGCCGGCTTTAGTTTGATCCGACAGAAAATCTCCTGGCAAGATGTCCGCGCTCAATTAAAACCCGGCGAAGCGGCGATCGAGTTCATCCAATTCCAGTACTACAACCGGCGTGCCACGGACAGCGTCTTTTGCGGCGCGCTGGTATTGCGCCCGCAGGATACCGTTCCGCAATACGTTTTCCTGGGTGAAGCCCGGCAAATCGAACGCCTGATCGCCGCAGGTTCGCCCAATGGGTCGGCGCCCGGTCCGAATTGGAACACGCTTGCCGGGCGGGACCTTTACGCGCTTATCGGACGGCCGCTGGAAAAACACCTCTCTGGTGTAAAAACTGTTTACTATTCGCCGATTGGCCTGCTGCACCATGTGCCGCTTGCCGCGCTGTCCGCAGGCGAGCGCAGTTTACTAGGCGACCGTTTCATCTGGCGGGAGGTGGAAAGCACCCGCAAACTGCCCGGCAAGGCTCCCGTTTCGGCGATTCGCAGCTATTACGCCCAACTCTACGGCGGAATTCAATATGGTACGGATGCCACGTTTTCAGTCGATCCGACTGGAAATAGCAATGTCCCCTGGCGCAGCCTGTCCGGTGCGAGGGATGAAGTCGTTCAACTCGACCGCCAACTGCGTCGCTGCGGGTTGAAGACCCATCTCCTGGCCGACTCGGCAGCCATGGAAGAAACGGTAAAGGCGCTTGGACGATCTGCTCCGGGCCTGGGAATCCTGCATTTTGCAACCCACAGTTTTTATTTCCCGAAACCATTCGACACTACAGCAAAAACCGGCGTTCCGGAAAATGTGTTCAGCAACAACGAGAATCATTTATTCCGCGCAGGCTTGGTACTTGCCGGTGCAAATAATGTTTGGATGCAGCGGCCGGTTCCGGAAAATCGCGAAGACGGAATCCTCACCGCCTTCGAAATTACCCAGATGGACCTCCGCAATACCCGGCTAGTGGTACTCCCACCATGCGAATCTTGGAAGGGCGATCTTTCGGAAAACGAAGGCTTAGCCGTGATGCAACGCGCCTTTAAAACAGCCGGCGCGCACAACGTCCTTACGAGCTTGTGGAAAGTACCGGATACCGAAACAAGCGAGTTCATGGACCAGTTCTACGCCGCTTGGCTTGGCGGAAAGCCTGTGAATGAAGCATTTGAAAAAGCCCGGCATAAAATGCGGAAAAAGTATCCGGCGTCTACCAACTGGGCGGCCTGGGTACTGCTCGAATAGCGGGACCGTGCCGCTTATTATTCGTCTTTCAGCCTAATCGACATCTGTATATGCCCGAAAAAATTTATTGGGAAGGATTACTCAACGATATTGCCGTCCGCAAATGTGTTCTTTTGATAGGGCCGTATTTTACCACTGTTGCTGGCCAGCCGATGAGCAGGTATGTCCGCGAACGGCTTAAAGAGGTTGGCGGCGACGAAATTGCGTACGATTACGCAGCAGACGACCTGTTCCTCTTTAAATCCGAAGAAGCCAAGCTGAATTGCGCCCGACGGGTCAAAAAAATTTACCGGGGGATCACGCCGCCCGACGAGCTGCTGGCCAAAATTTTGCAAATCCCCTTTCCCCTGATCATCTCGCTCAATCCCGATAAATTCCTGCCCTCCTACTGCCTGGAACACGGCATCGCGTACCATTTCAGTTTTATGAAAATCAATGGCGAAGCGATGGAATCTATCCCGGAACCTACACCCGAAAGCACAATCATTTATAACCTCTGCGGCTGCATCGACGACGATGAAAGCCTGGTGTTGGATTACGAGGACCTGTTCAAATTGCTCAAAACCGCGCTGTCCGATACCGGACTGCCTGACCGTGTCCGGACGATGGCCCAACGCGCGCAAACCTTTCTTTTTCTCGGTTTTCAATTTGAGAAATGGTATTCCCAGCTGCTTTTGCAACTCCTGACGGGTCAGCGCAAGAAGAGCAGTAAAATCGCCATCGACACCGCTTTTGCCAACGATGACAGCCACAATTTTGTAGTGCGGCAATTCTCCATAAAATTTATGGGCGACGGCGCCGCTTTTTTCGAAGCGCTTTACGGGGAGTGTAAAACCTCGGATATGGTAACGCTGCGCCCGATTCAAATACCATCTGAGGCGATTCATTCGCCGGAATGGGATAATTCTGTGCAACTATTGGAAAACATGCTGGCGGAAGCTGATTTCGATCCGGTCTTCGAACAGTTAAAAGCCCTGACCACCGGCACGCGGTTCGGCGCCCGTTCCCTGCAGCTTCAGTCGCGATATAAGGTCTGGAAAAAGGATAAGATCGCATATTTGCTCGATAGCCGGGACGAGAGCCGCTTGCTTAATCTCCTGATCGTCGACACGTCCGAACTCCTATCCGAATTGCGTCATGCCTAAGGATCTTCGCCATCGGTTCCCGGGAGTCCAGCCCTTTAAAACCGCGGACCAGGATCTTTTTTTCGGTCGCGACCGCGATATTACCGATCTGCTCGACCTCGTGCAGCTCGAAAAGCTGGTGGTGCTCTTCTCCCGAAGCGGCTACGGTAAAAGCTCCTTGATCAACGCGGGCCTGTTGCCTGCCCTGGCCGATGAAAATGCCACGGCGATCGACCATTTGATTCCGCTCGATATTCGCCTGACCTACCAGGAAAATGCCGCCGTCGGGCCAACCGATCATATCCGTCAACGGCTGGAAAAAGACTTTGCGCCCCAACCCGAAAGCGCATTTCTCGACGATATTACCCCGCGAAAGACCCTGTGGTATCACTTCAAGCGCCGTCAGCACACCGGCATGAACCGCTACCTTCTTATTTTCGATCAGTTCGAAGAATTCTTTTATTTCCCTTCCGAACAACAGGACCAGTTTCGCGACGAACTGGCCGAGCTCCTGTACAAGGCCATTCCTCAGGACGTGCGCGACCGGGCAGAAAAATGCACGCCGGAACAACAGAGTTTCCTGACAGATCGCTGCGAGATAAAAGTAATGTTCGCAATTCGTGCCGACCGGCTCGGCGCGCTCGATAGTCTGAAGATCCGGCTGCCGGCGATTTTAAACAAACGCTATGAGCTGAAGGCCCTTGATAAGCGCCAGGCACGGCAGGCGATCGTTCGGCCTGCCGGTCTGCCTGCTGCAGACCGCTTTAATTCGCCCGCCTTTACATACGACGAAAATGCGCTCGAAACGATATTGAACGAGCTGGCAGGGCGACGAAAAATCAGTGATTCCTATAGTGAAAAGAAGACCAGTATCGAATCGTTCCAGCTTCAGATCGTGTGTGACTATCTGGAAACGAAGGTGCGCCAAGGCATCGTAAAAGGCCGTGATGCTGACCAAAACGTCCATGTAATGCCGGGCGATCTCCCGGATTTTCTGACAGTATATGAAGATTATTACAGGCAAAAACTGGCTGAATTACCAGTTGGTCAACGGACGGCGGCCAGGCTGGTAGTTGAAGACGGTTTGTTATTCATCAATGAGCGTACCGGCTTTGCCCGGCGCCGTACGCGCGGCACAGACGAGTTGGTGCAGGAATACGGCGAGGCCGGCGTAACGGAGGATCTACTTCAGAGCCTGGAGCGTTCCTACCTGTTGCGCCGCGAGGTGAATACGCTTGGCGAATACAGTTACGAGATCAGCCACGACACCTTGATTGCACCGGTAAGAAATGCCCGGTTGCAACGCGAATCCGAACGGCAACAGATACAGCGCGAGCGCGAGCGACGGGAAGCGGAAGACCGCGCGAGCGAAGCCGAAGCGCGTGCGCAGGCCGAAGCCTTGCGGCGGCGCGAAGCCGAACGGCTCCGGGGCGTGGCGGAAAAGGCGCGACAACGCGCCAACCGCTTTGCCTTGGGCGTCGGTGTGCTGGCCGCGCTGGCCCTGATCGCCTTTGTGTTTGCCTGGTTCAAATCGGTAGAAGCGACCCAACAAACCCAAGTGGCCGAAACCCAACGCTCGCTGGCGCTGATCGAACAATCCAAAGCCGATTCGAGCGCCCGGATCGCCGTAGAAAAAACCAGGATCGCCGAAGCCGCACGCGTTGCAGCAGACCAGAACCTGAGGCGCGCCCAAGTAGAAGAAGCGCGGGCTAAGGCTGCCCTGCTTGAGGTCGAACGCGAAAAAAATGCGACCGAGCAACAGCGCCGGCGCGCCGAAGAAAATTTCCGGCTGGCCCAGGAAAAAAAGAAGGAAGCGGAAGCGAACGCACTGGAAGCCCGCCTGGCCCTAAGCAACATGGAAAAAGCCAATGACAAGGTAGTCGACGGGCTGATCGCCGAGTGTGAACGCGACATTGAAACCCTGCATTATGCGGCGCTGCGAGCCAAACTCAACAACGCTGTGGAACTCGGACGGCGCAAGACAGGCGTCGCCCACCTCCTGCTTGAACTCGCGTTTGTCCACAACGAAAGCGGTCGGCGAATAATCGCTGTGGAGGAAACCACCCTGGCAGCCCTCCTCCTGGCTCAAACCGAACTCCTACCGGCTATCGCCGCCGCCGGCACCGCAGAATTGCGTAACCTGCAACGGCAGATCGCGCCCGACCGCTTCGCCGAACTCGAGGCGCGCTACTTCCCCGACCAAAGCCTGGCGTCTCTTTCCGGCGGCACATTCACCTTAAAGAAAGGTCCCCGGGTGACGCTCGCTGCTTTCAGGCTGTCCCGAACGGAAACAACAGTCTGGCAGTACAACCTCTGGCTGGCTTCGATGGGAAAAAATTTGTCGGAGGAATCGTCTCCGCTCCCGCTCCCTGGATGGGGCTGGAATGGCGACAATCCGATGGTCAACGTCTCGTGGTATGATGCGGTCAACTACGCCAACTGGCTTAGCCAGCATCGGGGCCTGACGCCCGCCTATACGATAGACACCATTGGCGGCAGCGATATCCGAATCCGTTGGATAGACGGCGCTGTGGGTTACCGGCTGCCGACCGAAGCAGAATGGGAGTACGCTGCCACGGGCGGCGCAGGCCGCGACCCTTTCATTTATGCCGGAAGCAACATCCTCGATTCGGTCGGCTGGTACAACACCAACGCCGGCAACCGCGCCCGCCCGGTGGCGCGCCTTCGCCCAAACGGCGCCGGCCTGTACGACCTGAGCGGCAACGTGTGGGAATGGTGCTGGGATTGGTTCGCCGACCGATACCCCGACAATGCGCTTGAAAACCCGCGTGGCCCGGAGCAGGGGACCAGACGGGTTGCCCGCAGCGGCTCGTTCCAGGACGAGTATTTTTGCAGGGTGGGGTATCGTGGATATTCCTTTCCATCGGGGCGACAGGATTCGTATGGTTTCCGGTTGGCGCGACCGGAATAATGGCCCCAACCGCAAACAGGACGAACGAGGTGAAGGCTGCTTCCCAGGCCGAATCTTTCCAATTCTTCGGGATTGATGCCCTTTCTTCTTTGACCAGGATCGCATGCGCATATCGAGCCGGATGGCAGGCGAGGCTGATAGAGTTAAATAGAACGACCATTTTCAATATAGTTCACGCTGATATCACACAGAACCCACGCAGATTTCTGTGTAACATCAGCGTGAAATCAAACCCAATAAATTCTTTACCGAACCAGTATCAATTTCAACATCCGCGTGTCATCGCCTGATTGCACGCGAAGATAGTAGCAGCCGGAAATCTGATCGGAAAGATCAAAGTTTAACAGGGAAGAACTGGTGCGTTCTGCCCAGATCAACTGCCCTGCAGTGTTGAAAATTTCTGCCTTTTCGCAAACCAGACCCTCGTCCATTCGCAATTCAAATTGCCCCGTAGATGGGTTTGGGTACACGGTCATGCCCGGCGCTTTCAACACTTCCTGATCGAGTAGATACTGGTTGTTTCCGGATTCGCCGATGTACAAGGCATCGATGGCCATGTCGCTACGCGGACCAGCCCCTGTCGTGCCTTTGATCCTGATTTTGGTATGGCCTGTTTTGTAAGGCAGCAGGTCAATGATCGCTTTGGTCCACTGATTGCCCTGATTGCCGGACAAGGCCCAAACCGTCGTCCAGTTAAGCTGATTGTCGAGGCTGATTTCTACCGCGAGCGAACCGGTTTGGTTGCCATACATATGGTAGTAAAATTCAAAAACGGGATTTGACATGGTGTTGAGCGCCAGGCATTTGCTTGTTGTCAGCATCGCCGTTTTATTCGGTGAATTGCCTCCTGAAGCACGCGTGTACCAGTAGTGTGTGCCATGATAGGCCGCATCCGGGCCGGATTGAGCCGTTGGCGTGGGGCCGGTATTGCGCGTCCAGTTGAAGTTGTCAATACCTGTCACCTGCGCAAAAATGCCAAGATTTTGGTCAACGCTGCTAGCCCAGGGAAATGCTGTCTGGTAAGAGGAACAGGTGATTACAGGCTGTGTAATACTTACCGTTTGGGTTCGGGTACATTGATTGAAATCTTTCACGGTTACCGTATAGGCGCCTGCTCCCAGGTTTGAAATGCCAGCGGTGGTGGCTGCGTTCGACCAGAGATAAGTGTATGGCTGGCGGCCGCCCATGGGCTGAACCGCCGCGCTGCCGGTCTGCTGGCCATACACCAACACATCGGTTTTTGTGGCGTTTGCGTACAGGAAGCTCGGGCTGAGGACCGGTAGGGTGGCAATGACAGAGCATCCATTGGCAGCCGTGGCCGTGACGGTGTACAGGCCGGGAGCCAAACCACTTATATAGGGCACTGTAGCGCCATTGGACCAGGTGTAGGACACCGGATACACGAAATTGCCAGAAGGAGATAAATATATCTGGCCATCCGCATTGCCATGGCAGGAAACATCTATAAACTCAGACGTAAGCGAGAGGTTGCAGGCGCTTTGCGGGTCGTTATACACGGCGATACTGTCAAATGCAACATCCCCCAAAGTCCAGCCGGAAGCGATCAGGCGAATCTGAAGGGCTGCCGCTGTTTTGTATGCCCCCAAATCGCAGGTGACGGTGTGCCACGTATTGCCCTGATCGCCAAAAACATAAAACAAGGCATTGTCTGGCTGCGGCCCCTGAAAGGTTTGGCCGCCATCCATACTAACCTGCGCCGCCACATCGCCCACGTCTATGCCATAGGCATGGTATCTGAACGTAATCTTGGGCGATTCCAGCCCCCGCAAATCGATACATGGGCTGATGATCACTGCGGTAGCGCCATATTGGCCGCTGTTGGCCGCATCAAAGTGAACATATCCCGTGCCTGAAAAAGCTTGATCCGGACTCGTATTTGATGGAAGAGTTGGGCCAGTGCCATGAATCAAATCGACAAAATCGCCAAAACCCTCATAGTGTTTGTTGATCCAGCCATCCAGACCTGTTTCAAAATCAAACACCACCGGAAGTTGGGTGATCGGTTGGTCGCAGCCGGAGGGGTGCGCACATCCCTGGAGATTTATGCGATCAGTCAACGTTGTGTATGCCATACGATTCATTTGACCGACTGAAAAATGAACCCGGCAAGTTTTAAACGCATACGACATGTGGTTGCCAACATCCGGCAAATAGGGCTGATTGTTGGCGTCAAGGGCAGTGCCGGTATACGTGCACATTCCGCTCGAACTCGTGTACAAATTTGGGTCGGCAGAATGGTTTTATACACGCCGCAATAAACCACTCGACCATCTGCCTGCTGGAATAAGTTGATCACCAGACCCTTGATATCGCAGCGCTTTAGAAAATCGAAGTTGTGTTCGTTGTAGATCGCGCCATTATGGTAAAAACCGACTTTCCCATTTAGGGTGGCGAACCATAAGCGTCCTGCCTGATCCTCGCATATCGAAAAGACCTCATTATCGGGCATACCATGCGAGGTATTGTAATGCACAAAAGATTGGCCGTCAAAACGACTCACGCCTACGTCCGAACTGGTCCAGATATAGCCCTTCCTGTCCTGAAAAACGAAGTAGATATAGTTGGAGGGCAGGCCTTCGTTGGTCTGGTAGTTTTTGGAAAAAGGCTGCTGGGCAATCAAGCCTTCCAGCAGCAGAAAAAAAGCGAAAAAAGCGAGATTTGTGTGCGACAATCGGATGGTGAAGGTAGGGGCCTTGCAGGAATAAATGACGTACATTTGAAGGAAAAGTGATAAAGTTATGAGACTGGAGAAACACGTGGACCATCTCGCCCAGCTCCTTGGCAACACCGACATTTACCTGCTCGACCAGATGCTGAAAGGCCGTTATTCCCCCTCCGAGGCCATTCTCGATGCCGGTGCAGGCGGAGGGCGCAACCTGCATTGGTTTGTACGGCAAGGTTTCCAGGTATTCGGAACCGACCGGGATCCTGCGGCAGTGGAGGCCTTAAAGCAACACTATCCGGACCTTCCCGCCGACCGTTTTCAGGTAGCCGCGCTGGAGTCCCTACCCTACCCGGATGCCCGTTTCGATCATATCATTTGCTGCGCCGTCCTGCATTTTGCCGAAAATGAGGCGCATTTCGGGCAAATGTTCGGCGAACTGATCCGGGTGCTCCGGCCTGGCGGATCCTTGTTTATACGGGTGGCCACCGACATGGGCCTGGCGGATAAAATGGTCCCGCTCGGCAAAGGCCGGTTTGCCATGCCCGACGGCACAGACCGCTACCTGCTGACACGGCCGGCCCTCGACGTTTTGGTACAGGCGCAGGGGCTGCATTACCTGGAGCCGTTCAAAACGGTCCTGGTGGATCAATTGCGGAGTATGGCGGTGCTGGTTTTAGAGAAAAAATAAGGAGGAAGATAAGATTGGAAGGTTTTACACTTTTCAATCAAAAGCCGGAAATCCAAAAACAATTAGTGACAACCCATATCAAAACGCGAAATCGAATCATTATTGGGGAAACAATTTCCCGACAGTGTGTGAGGGGGCATATAACGCTCCAGATTGGGGTCGTACAACCCGTTTTCGAGAAATTCAACCAAGTCCTTTATTTCATCCTCCGTCAATCCCAATGGGCGGAATTGCGGCGCAATCAGGCTCGTTGCCACGTTCGGGTTTTCCGGAATGCCCATATTGAAATAGTCGACAACCTCCCTCAAACTCGTTTTGCTGGCGCCGTGGAAATAGAAACCGATGTCTTTCATGTTGTACAGCTGCGGGACTTTAAATTTGTACAAATCCTCCTGCACGCCGGTGAAGCCGCCGCGCCCCAAAACACGCTTGTCATTCGGTCCGGTACGAAAAACCTCGTACTCGGATTGGTACAAGTCCTTCACGCCAAGCGCAAAAAATTTGTGGGGTAAAGTATTCAGCGATGGACTGTTGTGGCAGCTCACGCAACCAGCTTTTCCGAAGAAAAGCAACGCGCCTCTTTTTTGCTGCTCGTTCATGGCCGCTTTATTGCCTTTCAGCCAATATTGGAAAGGAGCCTGGTTGGTCAGAATGGTGCGGAAGTAAGCCGCAATAGCAAAGGCAGCCGTTTTTCGGGTATACCGCTCGGAGACCGGGATTTCCGGGAATGCTGCGTCGAACAATTGTGTATATCCCAGGGAATCTGTCACGGCTTTGTTGATAACTTGCCGGTGTACGGCTAATGCCCTTGCGTTGTTTGCCTCCAAACCTTGTAGTTCCAGAAAATTGATTTCCACCAGCGTATCCTGATGCCAGACAGACTCGGTACCGGTATTTACACTGAATGATCCGAAACTACCCGCCCACAAGGCATTGGTCACAAAAGTAGTGTTGATCACCGGTAGCGGCCTGGCACCTTGTGCGTCCACTTCATCGCCGATATAAAGTGGGTTTTTGTTGCGCCCTTCGCCATGTTCGCCAAATCCCAATGCCCCATCGGCGATTCCCTGAAAGCGACCTGCCGTGAATCCTCTATTAGGAACATGGCAGCTGCTGCATGAATATGCCGCTTTTGAAACAAGTTTTTTCGGCTCCAACCCAAGGCCGGTTTCATAAAAAAGCAACCTGCCCAGTGTTACTTTGATCGGCGTAACCGGATTTTTAACATCCTGGTTAGGTAACGTCTCATAGTCGGTGCTTGCAGGTAAAATAAAATGCTCGTAAGAACCTGTGGCTGATCGCTGGTTCAAAACCTCTTCCAGGTTTTCATCCAAAAGGGTATCTATTTCATGGACACAAGACAAAAAATAAGCTGTGGTTGCAAAAAGGAGAAAAATAGTAAGTGTTTTTTTCATAAAGCAAATGCTGCGGATAGTGAACCATGAAAAGCCTCTGAAGATGACTATCAAAGGATAATATTGTGCATAGGATATGACAAATTACGGACCAAGTTTTATGCGGCTGTTGCTTTTTCTATATGATATATATCAATGCCCTCCATTTTTAATCCCGTTTTTAGGCAAATGTGCCATGCTGGCGAACATATAACAACTTATTTATGCGGCATCGGGTTTGCCGGCTCAACCTGCGCGATAGCCTGTCATCCCAATTGAAGCGCGACGCCGGCACTCGAAAGACCACTCAAGGGTGCATTGCAAATTTTCGCATCGGTCTCACCTTAAATCCGTATCCGCTCCATCTCTTTTCGTCATCCGACGGGGAAGTACATCACAATTTAACGCAAACAAAAAGATAACGACTAACAGTAGATTGCGTGCTATTTTACCCGTCGGACGGCAAAAAAAGCCATATAGTATGTACACAAGTGCGTAAGGGCTTAGCCTCCAGTCAATGGGCGAAACATGTCGGTAGTGATTGACACTGCCAGGTCTCGACGCTGGCAGGTCAAGCGCTCACGGGATGCAAGACCTGCCAGCGTCGAGACCCTAACGAGCAGAGTAATCAGAGCAAGTATCCAGATGTTTCGCAGGCTCAACATGACACGGCGCCCGGTATTGGTCCTTTGCCGCAATGACAAGGCGCTCGAAATGCACTGAATAAAAATTGATCACGAACTTTGTCTTTTATTTTAAACAAATACCAAGCGTACCTGTCATGTTGAGCCTGCGAAACATCTGGATACTTGCTCTGATATCGGTACTTCGAACCCGTGCTCAAATATACCTCCGCTTGCAGAAAGTGTTCACCTTCTGCTTTCAACAGTGTTCAAAATTAAAAAAAACGACGCGCTCGTTAGCGTCTGCGACGCTGTCAGGTCAAGCGCTCGCGGGATGCAAGACCTGCCAGTGTCGCAGACCTGGCAGTGTCGGACCTCCCTCGCATCAAAGCCCCTGCAGCAGTTGCGCCGGAGTTCTGAGGTGGGGGCTAAGTGAGGCGATGACTGACAGTCATCGCCTCACTTGGGTCACAGCTCCCTGCAGCAGTTGCGCCAGAGTTCTGAGTTGTAATCTGCGAGGCACGAGCAGATTACATCTCAGAACGGCCCTACTCCCGCAACGAGATGTAACCTGCTCGTACCTCGCAGATTACACCCCATCGCTGCGTTGCCAGCTTTGGCCTCTCGAGGTATATATACGCCGCTCATTTCCTATATATCCGTTTCATGGCAACACATAGACGCTACGCGTTTATTTATACGCCATATAGGCGCAGCTTATATATGGGCATATATAGAAGCAAGGCTTTTACGCGCTGCGCGCAAGAAAAAAGGCGAACCGCTGTGCGGTCCGCCTAATTTTTTCAAAAGGTAAAAAGGTAAAAAAGCCAAAGGGTTACAAAGTCCTGGCAAGCCGGAAACCGGTGCCGTCGTAACGGTCGTCGGGCGCGTCGTTGACGCGAAACGCCGCCCGTACGTCCTGTGGGTAGTTGAACCACGACCCACCGCGTAACACCCGGTAGGAGCCGGATGCTGGGCCTTTCGGATTGGTTTGAGCCTTATCGGAATAGTCGTTATACCAATCGGCGCACCATTCCAAAACGTTGCCACTCATATCATAAAGAACAGGTTCGTTGGCTTTCTTCTTGCCGACGGGATGGGTTTTGTCGCCGGAATTGTCATTATACCAGGCCACGCTACCTGCTTCATTACCGCCGTTATAGGGGTATGCCTTGCTATTCGCTCCACCCCGCGCTGCATATTCCCACTCGGCCTCGGTCGGCAGGCGATAGTGTTGGCCGGTCAGGCCATTTAATTTTTTCAAAAATTCCTGCACGTCGTTCCAGCTAAGCTGCTCCACCGGGCAATCGGGGCAGCCCTCGAAATTACTTGGATTTTCTCCCATCACCGC
>Ga0335394_10003519_pt1 | contig 17774 bp, 14 predicted proteins | sample MAT03_FD_205741 | JGI IMG/M metagenome (GOLD analysis project Ga0335394, IMG submission 205741) | Freshwater microbial communities from Lake Fryxell liftoff mats and glacier meltwater in Antarctica - MAT-03 (spades assembly) (version 2) ... | reverse complement strand
AGCAAAACATCCACACTATACGTTCCTGCGTTGCTTACCACGAAGGATGAATTCGTGCTTCCATCCTGCCACAAGTAGCTCGCGCCGGGTTGAGCCACGCTCAGGTTCAGTGTCTGCCCTGTGCATAGTGTTTGATCGGGCCCTAGGCCAGCGATCGGCATCGGGTTGTAACTCACGTTGATGGAACCGCTCGCGGTGCAGCCGTTCAAGAAAACATCAACGCTGTAAGTCCCCGGTGTGCTCACAGTGAAGGTGGAGTTCGTACTTCCATCCTGCCACAAGTAGGTCGCACCCACTTGCGTCACGTCCAAGGCCAGTGTTTGCCCGGCGCACAACGTTTGGTGCGGACCGAGGTTGGCGATGGGTAGTGGGTTGTAGCTCACATCGATCGCATCGCTCACCGGGCAGCCGTTCAAGAGAACATCGACGCTGTATGTCCCGGCACTGCTCACCGTGAACGAGGGGCCTGTGCTTCCGTCCTGCCAGAGATAGGTCGCGCCGGGTTGTGCGACGTTCAGGTTAAGCGTTTGACCGGCGCACAGGGTCTGGTCCGGTCCAAGGCTGGCAACGGGCAACGGGTTGTAATTCACTGTTGTGGCATCGCTGGCGGTACAACCGTTCACCGTTACGTCCACATCGTAAACACCGGCGGATGAAACGTTGAAGGTGGCTCCTGTTGAACCATTCTGCCAGAGGTAGGTCGCACCAGCTGTGGTAACGTTGAGAAGTACTTGATCCCCGGCGCACAACGTCTGGTCCGGGCCCAAGTTCACCACGGGTGTCGGGTTATAGGCCACGTCGATCGCGTCTCCAGAGGAGCAACCGTTCGCCCATACGGTAACACTGTACGTTCCCGGACCGGTCACCGTGAAGGACGGCGCATTGCTTCCATCCTGCCAGGTGTATGTTCCGCCCGGTTGGAACACGTTCAAGTTCAAGTTCTGTCCGGAGCACAGCGTCTGATCCGGTCCGAGGTTCACCACAGGCACCGCGTTGTAATTCACGGTGACCGCATCGCTGGCGGTGCATCCGTTCGCCGTAACGGCCACGTTGTAGTTCCCCGGCCCGTTCACCACAAAATCCGGATCGGTGCTTCCATCCTGCCACACGTAGGTCCCCCCGGGCACGGCCGCGTCCAGCACCAGGCTCTGGCCGGTACACAGGGTCGAGTTGGGACCTAGATCGACCACCGGTAGCGGCGTTACGGTCACCTGTACCGCATCGGTGAGCACCACCGTTGCGGAGATCGCGACGTCATCAAAGCCGAAGTCGTTGCCGATACCGTGACCGGAGGAGACCTGCACACAGAAATCCGCGCTCGTTACACCGGCCGGAGCTGTCCAGGAGGTGGTGAGGGTTTGCCATAAGCCCTGAGCGCCGGGCGGGATCAAGTCGTCCCCCGTCCAGGAATTGTTTACGAACCACGCCAGTGTCGGCGGGTTCGAACTAGCAAGAGAGGCGGCCCTGAAACTGATCGTGTAGGTCTGTCCAGGGCATACGGGCAACGTCTGGCACCAGAAGCGCCAACCCGGTTGCATCCAGCCAGCGTTCACCAGCATGAATTGTCCGTTCCCTGTGCCGTTCCATTGCGGGTGGTATGTCGCTGCGTTCGCTCCTATCCAGTAGTTGCCGTCGTTGGTGAGGGTGGAGTTGTAGTTGAACTGCGTGGTGAAGCCCGTGTTGCCCCCACTGAAAGAGCCATTTGTGACCAGGTTACCGGTGGGGTAGGATACCTGGCAGGTGTAGATGCCCGAAGTCCCGACGGTAATGTCCTGCGTTAGCGCCCCAGTGCTCCAGAGGTAATTCGGAAAACCGGCCGGGCCGTTCAGCGTCACTGTCTGTCCCTGACAGATGGTCGTATCCGGATCGATGGTGATCGAGCAGGGCTGGGCAAGTGCGTGGAGGCCAGTGGAAAGCAACGCCCAGAGCAGGCCAAAGGCCTTTCGTCCGGAAGTGCGTCGCTGGGGGATCATTCGGTTGCGCGTTCGCGCAAAGTTCGGACCATTGGTCGAAATGGCCGCCATGCAACGTCGGGCTTGTTTCAACGGGCGATGAACACCCTGTTGACGCCTTCCAGGCCCAATTCGTCCACTCGACTGAAAACCCGCGACAGATTTCCCTGCACCCGGTCACATCGTTTCTCACTGATCGGATCGTAGGCGACCGTGTTGAAACAGACCGTTCCGTTGTCCTCACAACGGTCGCGCAGCGCGTGGGCGAACCCAGGAGTATCCGCACCACGGGCCAGATCCAGGTCATCGAACAGGTCCACCAGAACCAGGTCATAGCGGTGCCGCATCGCATGCAGCCTGACGATCGCGTCCCCCTCGATCACCTCCAGCCCGGCAAGGCGGTCCATGCCAAAGAGTTCACGGCCGAGCCGGATCATGGCCGGGTCTAGCTCCACGGCAGTGATCGGCGCGTTGAGCCCGAGCTCTCGACGCAGGATGTGCGGCACACTTCCGGTGCCTAGTCCAAGGAGGAGTACACTTCCGGGTGGGGTCGCACTCAGTTCCAGATGCTCGAAGGTGCGTTGCCAGATGCGGTGCAGGCTGCCGAAGGATTGGTTGCCGTTGACCGTATTGGCCACCAGCCGACCCAGTTCCCAGCGCGCCTGTATCGGCCCGAAGAGACCATCGACGCGCGCTTCGGTCAGTGGCCAAAGCCAGCTCAACGCTCGTCGCACCGGGTTCCTCTTCACCCCGCAAAGATGCCCCAGGCGGGCATGGGCCGTACTTTCGCGGCCCCTTGAAAGCGATCACCGGATACAAACTGCGCAAGCTGTTCAAGTACGCACTTGTGGCTACGGTCGTAGCGTGGGTGCTTACCCTGTTCAGCGGTGACCAGGTAGGGCCGTTGCTCGGCGCATGGGCGTTGTTGGGTCTATGGACCGGCGTGCTGGAAGAGTTCCTCTTTGGTCGGCGTTTCCGTTCGCTCGCCATACCCCTGCAGTTCCTGGGCAAGGTGTTGTTGGTGAACCTGCTCACCATCGTGTTGATCGCGCTGGCCTATTCACTGGACAGCGAACGCTTCGAGTTGATCTCGACCAAACAGCCTTACCACGTTTACGAGATCTTCGGCATGCCCCAGTTCTACCATTTGTTGCTGCGGGTCGTGGTGGTGACCTCGATCGCCATCCTCGTTGTGCAGGTGGAGGAACTGATGGGGCGAAGGATGTTCCTGGGTTTCCTGCTGGGGCGCTACGAACGGCCCAAGGCGGAGGAACGGATCGTGCTTACACTCGACCTTGTCGGTTCCACGGCGTTGGCTGAGCGGCTCGGTGATCTCACCTACTTCCGCTTCCTCAACTACACGTACTCGTTGATGACCGATGCCGTGTTGCGCAACGAGGCCGACATCCACAAATACGTGGGCGATGAGGTGATCTTTACATGGCCCATGCGTGTGGGCGTGCGGAATGAGAACTGCATGGACCTGTTCTTCGACATCGTAACACGCATACAGGCGCACGAGAACGACTTGAAACGCGAGTTCGGGACGGTGCCGCAGTACCGCGCGGCGCTGCATGGCGGGCGGGTGATCTCCGCGCAGGTGGGCCACATCAAACGCGTGATCGATCTGAGTGGCGACGTGATGAACAGCGTGTCGCGCATGCTCGGATTGGCGAAGGTGATGAAGACCGATATCCTGGTCTCCGCCGAACTGCTCGAGCGGATGCCCAAGGCGACGGGGCGGTTCACCATCGGGCCGCAACACACCGTGCCGGTGAAAGGAAAACGCCGCGAGGTCCGTGTGCATGAGTTCATGCGTGCTCATGAAATGAGTTGATGCCCATGCGATCACGGCTGCTTCCGGTGTTCGCGCTTTCAGCATCGCTGGTGTTTCCACCAGTGGCCGCGCAGGACCCGGTGCCCTTCATCACCGGGGAGGACCGCTTCATGATCTTCGCGAACGGGCGTTTCGAGAAGTTGGAGCCACGGCCACCGCAGCGCGTCTTCCCGATGAACGAGCAGGTGGTCTACCTGGATCATGACGGCGGGTTGAAGGCCTTCTTCGCCGAGGGAAGGCGCCTTCATTATTTGCAGGCCGAAGGCGTGGGCGCGGTGAAGTTCACCCGGAACCGGATCGCCTGGAACAAGCGCGACACGCTGATGACCCTTCGCGATGGACGCGCTGTGATGCTCGCCCGCAACGTCGAGGATTTTTCCGTTTCGGACAGCTTGATCGTGGTACACGATAGTGCGCACCACGAACTCAATGTGCTATGGCAGGGACGCACCATCGCGCTCGCGCTCGTTGAACGCGGTAGCGAAAAGCCGCAGTGGACCCAGGCGGGCAACACCGTCACGTTCTTCAACAAGGAGGCGCGCTCGTTGTTCCTTTTCTATCGCGGAGTGGTGCGTGTCCTGTGCGATAGCACCGATGTCGGGATCGTCGCCACCGGAAGTGATCTCGTCGGCTACTGGGACGGGAAGAAGCGCGAGTTCAGGGCGATGTACCGCGGTGATGATCGTTTCCTCGCCGACCTGCGGCCGATGAGCGCCAAGATGGGCGACGGGATACTCGGCTTCGTGGACGGCACCGGGATGCTCAAGTGTTTCGCCAACGGCGAAGTGCGTACGCTGACCAGTGGCATCCCCAGCGGCTATTGGGTGCAGGACAGCCTGCTGATGTTCCTGCACGATGGCCAGCTCCAATTGTTCCGGCCGACGGGCGGCACCATGAAAGTGGAGAACTATGTGCCCGAGCGTTGGCAGGTCCATGGCGGCGACCTCGTTTACCTGGACATCAATCGCGAACTCCACGGTATCATCAGCGGCGAACGCGTGCGCTTTGGAAATGAGGCGAACATCGCCACGTTCGATCTGTTCGGTGGATCGGTGCTCTATCCCAGTCCGACCGGTTTGACGACCGTGCTAAGGAACGGTCGCACCTACACGTTCTGAGCCGTCAACGTCCGCCCTTCATTCGTCGCGGGCGCATGTTCGCCGTGCTCGATGGTCCACAAGCTCATGGCGTTGCGTTTCCCTTTGAGGGCGATGCTGCCGATCTCGCGCACAGCGAACCGGGACTGCGGCCGCAGAAGATCAAGCAGTTCCTTGGAGATCAGGTTGTCCACGTCATAGTCATTGCATGTGTTCTGGATCCGCGCCGCGGTATTGACGACGTCGCCGCTGAAGATGCGCTCCTTCTTCACCAGGCCCACTTCACCGGTGGTCACCTGCCCATAGTGGAAGCCGGCTTTGAAGGAGGGCGCGATACCGTAGCGCTGCTGGTAGTGCTTCCCTCGGCGTTGCAGTTTCGTGCGTATGTCCAAGAAACAACGGATGCACCGCGATCGTCCTACACCACGTCTCAAAGGCCAGCTCACGCTGATCTCGTCGCCCACATACTGGTAGATCTCCCCGCGCGAGTAAACGATCGGATCGGTGATATCGGCGTACAGTTCGTTGAGCAACTGGAAGTACTTCACATGGCCCAGATCCTCCGCGATAGCGGTGGAGGAACGCATGTCCAGGAACATGAACACGCGCATCTCCTCGCGGGGCTTGTGGTAACGGCCTGTGAGGTAGCTGATCCCGCCGCTGCCGTATTGATCGTTCAGCCGCACCATGAACATGCTACCTCCCATGAGCGCGGTCCAGTACAAGTAGTGCCCTGCGAACCCGAACGAGAACAGGTGCGCTCGAAAGGTGGGTGCGAAGGCATCCGGCGATCGCAGTGCCGGCCATGCGGCCGAGGTGAGCACGATCGTTGGCAACATGAGCGCGGCCATGATCCCCAGCGCGGTGAAGTAGGGATACTTGCGAAGGCGGTCCCGCAGCAGGAAGATATAGATACCACCTCCGATGAGACCAGCGATCAACGACCGCAGGAAGCGTTCGTCCATTCGCTGCAGCGGGTCGCTCGGGACGCCGTGCTGCACCAAGGCGTTGTGCTCGAACAAGGCGGCCAGCAGCCCGACCACCACCCATGCCAGGGTGATGCGTAGGGCGCGCTGTATGCGCAAGCGTATGCGTGCCAACGGATCCATCTGCTCATTCCCTTTGAGTCGGGAAGATCGCGAAGTTAACCGGAGGCCTCCGGCGATCATGAAGTCAGGCTCAACCCTGTGTTGCCCGATCGTTACGGGCGGCGCGCGAGCGCATGGGCAGGATGATCAGGTAGTACCAGAACACTGTAAGGATGCCGGCCGCGAAGAACACGATCGCCAACGGTCGCGTTCCGTCCGCGGAGAAGAACTCGCCGATCATCCAAGTGGAGTTGGCCATGATCCACAAAACCACCGCGATGCAATGGAGCAGTTCACCCACTTCATGGCGACTGCGCCACGCGATGAACAACGCCATGGCCAGAGTGGGCACCACCATGATCACACCCATCAGCTTCAGGTCCATCACCCAGCAGATGTCCTTCAGCAACCACAGTACGATGTGGAAGTTCTCATTTGCGCGCAGGGAGGGGAACATGACCGGTTCGTTTGGCGCAAAGGTGGTTACGTCGACAATTCCGCACGCTTGTTCCGGCATCCGGTAATTTGGTCCCCATGCAGTTTCGCGCTGTGCGCTACCTCCTCCCCGGCCTTTTCCTACTAGCCGCTGTCGATCTCTCCGCCTTTTATATCCAGGTCCACGGCATCGTCACCGAGCATTTCAGCGGCGACCTGATGAAGGGCGTGCAGGTGCGGCTTGTCAAGGACAGCATCGAGCGCGAGACGGTGATCACCGAGACCAACGGGAAGTATGAACTCTACCTGGAGCGCGGCTACGACTACCTGATCTGGTTCCATCGGGAGGACCTTGTGACCAAGCATGTGCGCATCGATGCGCGCGAGATCCCCCTCTTCCCCGATGTGCCGTTCTACGACATGGATGTGCAGATGTCCATGTTCAGATGGATCGACAAGTTCGACTTCAGTGCCTTCGATCTGCCCGTGGGTAAGGCGGAGTACAAGCATTCCGTGCGCAACCTGAACTGGGACGTGGGCTACACCGAGCGCATCCGCCCGGAACTGGCCCGCGTGATGATCCACTATGAGCGGGAGGTGGGGGCGCGGAACAAGCTGGCCGCTCGTGCGGGCACAACGGCGAACATCCGTAAGAAGAAGCGCAAGACCGTGCAATTCTAGAAGTGTCCATCAACGGTGGCCCCGCACTGCGGCGACCAGAGCCACCACCTCTTTCGCTTCCTTCACATCGTGTACCCTCAGGATGGCAGCGCCGTTCAGCAGCGCGATCGTGTTCAGGGCAGTGGTGCCGTTCAACGCGGCATCCGGTGTCGTGCCGAGCACTGCGTTGATCATCCGCTTGCGGGAAAGGCCCGCGAGCACAGGCACACCGAGCACGGACAAACGCGGCAGGGCCCGAAGCAACGCGAAATTGTGCGCGGTCGTTTTGCCGAAGCCGAACCCGGGGTCGATGATCACATCGGCGATCCCGGCGGCGCGTGCTGCCTGTATCCGATCACTGAGGAAGAGGGTGACCTCCGCCGCGACGTCCTCATAGCGGGGATCGTTCTGCATCGTCCCCGGTGTACCCTGCATGTGCATGGCGATATATGGAACGCCCAACCCGGCGACGGTTGGCATCATCTCCGCATCGAGCAACCCGGCACCGATGTCGTTCACCATGCTGGCACCTCCCGCGACCGCTGCATGGGCCACTTCCGCCCGCCAGGTATCGATGCTCAGGAGCGCATCCGGAAACCGGAGGTGGATCGCCGCGATCACCGGTAGCACCCGGCGCAACTCTTCGTCGGTGGTCACCTCCATCGCCCCTGGCCGGCTGCTGGCACCGCCGATGTCCAGCATCGCCGCTCCTTCCTCCAACATCCGTTCAGCGCGTTCCAATGTGCTGTCGAACCCAACCCGGCTCGCGGCATGGAACGAATCCGGAGTAGCGTTCAGGATTCCCATCACCAGTGGGAAGCGCGGCTCCACGAGCCGGTCCTTGATGCGCCAGGTGATCGCGTGTTCCGTCATCGGTCGTGCAAGTTGCGAATGATCGGTCGAGATACGCACCAGGTCCATAAGCCCGCGCCCAGCCTGCGGGAATGATGCAGGCGAAAGGGAAAGGTGAGATGGAGATGTATTTCGCGGAGCGCGGCTGACGATGCACTTGTACCTTGGGGGCACCACCATGAGCACGCCAGCGCGTTCAGCCCTGCTCGCATCCGCCTGGCTGCTTTCCGTGTCCCTGCCTGCGCAGGAGGCGGACCACCAGCGGATGGACTCCTTGGTCGCGGTGCTTTCCACTCAACCCGCCGACACGAACAAGGTCCTCACGCTGCTCGCGATGGCCGAAGTACCGGTGAAGAACACCAGGGCCACTCCGATCGGCAACCGCACGGTACGTCCGGAACACGCGGATGAAGCGTTGCGGCTCGCACGCCTGTTGCGATGGCACCGTGGGCAGGCCCTCGCCTGGCTGGCGGTCTCCATCGGCCAGGAGCAGGACGGGCACAAGGAACTCGCTACGACCAGCTTGGACAGTGCACTGAAGCATAGCGCGAAGCTCCCCATGGCGTTACGTGGGAAGATCCTCCTGCGCACCGCGCTCTTCCTGGCGGTGAACGAGATCGACCTGGACAAAGCGGATTCGCTGGCCTTGCTCGCTGCGACCTGTTTCGAGGATTGCGCCAAGCCGCTGGACGTTGCGGCGAGCATGGAGATCCACGCGCGCATCGGCATCTTCCGGAGGCGGTGGGTGGAGGCGATCATCGCTTACTACAAGGCGATCGACTATGGCGAACGGCATGGCGCCGCCGGCACGCTCGCCATCGCTTACGAGAAGACCGCCCTCATCCTGGGGGATCTCGGCGAGTTGGATCGGTCCGAGCGCTATTACCGGCGTTCGATACACCTGAGCGATTCGATCGGTGATCACTTCCGCAGCTTCATGGCGCAGAGCAACTGGGCGAACCAATTGCAGCACCGGCAACGCCCCGAGGAAGCGCTCGCGCTCTACCGCTCGGCGAGCGATCTGGCCACGCGCAATGGGTTGTCGCGCGAAGAAGTGAACCGGGTGGACGTGGGCCAGGCGCGCTGCCTGATCGCCTTGGGTCGTACGGACGAGGCCCGTGAGCTGCTGGAACAGGTGCGCATTGATCCGGGTATACCTGATCCGCGTTCCGAGCAGGGATTTGAACTGACCAGTGGCCAGCTCGAACTGGCCACCGGCCACCACCGCAAGGCGTTGGCCGCGTGCCGCGCCGCGTTCGATGCGCCGCAGCGTTACGGCAGCGGACCGCTGCGGAAGGAGGCTTGCGACTGCATGGTGAGGGCGTACCGTGCCCTCGGCGACCTGCGCGCCGCGATGGAATGGAACGATCGCCTCATGCAGTGGAGCGATTCCATCCGCTACCAGGAGCAGGCCAACACCGTGGCCCGGATCGAGGTGGACCGCGAGTACGCGTTGTTGATGCAGGCGGACAGTCTGCGGCATGTTGAGGAGAACCATCGGAGCGAGATGGCCGCACAACAGCGTCTGGGACGCGAGCAGGGCCGACGCAATCTCCTGCTCCTCGCTGGTATCGGCATCCTGATCGCGTCAGGCGGGTTGTTGAGCCGACTACGTTACATCAGTCGCACCAAACGCACGATCGAGCGCCAGCAGGAGATCAGTGAAGGGTTGCTGTTGAACATCCTGCCGGAACAGGTGGCCATGGAATTGAAGGCTAGCGGCAGGGCCCAGGCCCGGCACTTCGACAACGTCACCATCCTCTTCACCGATTTCAAGGGATTCACCAGCATCGCCGAGAAACTCTCCCCAGCGGACCTGGTGCAGGAACTGAGCACCTGCTTCGAAGCGTTCGACGGGATCGTCGCGCGGCACGGCGTTGAGAAGATCAAGACCATTGGCGACGCGTACATGGCCGCCGGTGGATTGCCTGTTCCCACCGAGGGGTCGGCGCGCAGCAGCGTGCTGGCAGCCCTGGAGATGCAGTCCTTCATGCGTGCGCACAGCGCCCAGCGCAAAGCACAGGGCCTGCTCGCGTTCGAAATGCGCGTTGGCATACACACCGGGCCGGTTGTGGCGGGCATTGTGGGCGTGAAGAAATTCCAGTACGACATCTGGGGCGATACCGTGAACATCGCCAGCCGCATGGAGAGCAACGGTGAAGTGGGCCGCGTGAACATCAGCGAAAGCACCTATGAACTGATCAAGGACGCGCCCGACTTCGTCTTCACCGGCCGCGGCAAGATCGAAGCGAAAGGCAAGGGCGAACTCTGGATGTACTACGTGCAGCGCGCCGCGGCGGAAGAGTTGGTGTGAGCCTCGGCCGACGTTTTCGCTCCGGCTACCTTCGGCCCCCGAACAATGGAAACGACCCTTCAGCAGTACGACGCCGTTATCGCGGAGTGCACGGAACTCTTCGGGAAGAAGGCGCAGGACTACGGCACGGCGTGGCGGATCCTGCGCGTTCCTTCGCTCACCGACCAGATCATGATCAAGGCGCAGCGGGTGCGGACGTTGCAGGAAGTGGGGGAGAGCAAAGTCGGTGAAGGCATAAGGCCGGAGCTGGTCGGCATGGTGAACTACGCGGCGATGGCACTGGTGCAGATCCGGCTCGGCGTGGTTGATGCGCCGGATCTATCGGCGAACGCAGCGGTCACTGAACTGCGGCGCGAAATGAACCAGGCCCGCGACCTGATGACGCGCAAGAACCACGACTACGGTGAGGCCTGGCGCAGCATGCGGGTCAGTTCGCTAGTCGACCTCATCTTGATGAAGCTCCTGCGGATCAAGAGCATCGAGGACAACAAAGGGGCAACGCTGGTGAGCGAAGGCATCGATGCGAACTTCCTCGACATCGTGAATTATGCGGTGTTCGCCTTGATCCAGTTGGACGAAGGGACGGGCTAGGGCTTCAGGGACCCCAAGGGGCTCGGTGGGCAGTTCTCGACCTGTCGCGTGTACGCCACTCCGGCAATGCGCCATCCATCCGGGCCTTTTACCAGTGTGAAGAGGTCGATGCCACAGTGGCTGAATTTGCCATCGACATGGAAGTCGTACGGCATGGTCACGCTGGCGATCGTTCCATCCACCCGGACCGCTGGATCCCAGTAGCGCTCCACCAAACGTTCCGTTCCCTTGGCGAGCATAACGAGGTAGTCCGTGTGCGGAACGCTACGGGCTGCTTTGGAACCATCGAGCGATGCGACGTGCAGGGAACCTTCCCGAACCATCGTCAGGGCCATGGCGGCGGTATCGCGTGAGGTCATCGCCGAGAAGAAGCGATCGATCACGGCGAGCACCTCCTTCTTAGGTTCCGCCTGGGCCAGCGTGGTGAATGGGAGAAGAAAGCAGGGGAGGAGGAACGTGCGGATCATGCGGTCTGGATCGGTGTAAAGGGAAAGGTAGCCGCTCCGTGGTTGTTCACAATGGCCTGTTGATCGATCCTTTCAAAAGCCACATTTCGGCCTTGGATCCTGCGGGGGTGTGCTGATAGTTTCGCCTCCCCGGAAAATTTCTGGACGCTTACGAGATCCATGCGCTACCTGATCCTCACCGTCCTCTGCGCCTTGGTCGTGCCTGCATGGGCGGCCGAACTCCGGTTGCACGGCGAGGTCACCGACGTGAACACACGCACGCCCTTCGGCGAGGTGCTGGTGCGTGTGTACAAGGACGGCGTGAAGCAGCAGGTGTTCACCACCGGTGCAGAAGGCCACTACAACGTGCGGCTGGACAACGAGGCGAACTACGTCATCCGTTTCAGTGCGCCGGGCCGCGTCACCAAGTGCTTCAGTGTCGATACGCATGGCGGTGAGTGGACCGGTGATAACCGCTCGGTGGACCTCGCTGTGGAGATGACGCTGTTCGAACGTGTCGATGGAGTGGACCTTTCGTTCTTCGACATGCCGATGGGCATCGCCCGCTTCAGCCCTATGACCGGCTTCCTGAGCTGGAACAAGGAGTACGAAGAGCGTGTTCAAGAGGAAGTGTCCCGCCTCATGGCGGAGATCGCGCTGCGTCGCGCCACCCTGGGCGAACAGGCGATGAACCCCGAGGAAAGGACGTCGCGTCAGTAGGACATCGGTCTCATCTTCTTAAGCGCTTGTTAAAGCCCCTTGCTCCAAGGGCATCGCTTCTAACTTCGCCGCACCTCACTAAACGCAACATGCGCATCTTCATCCTGGTCTGCCGGCTCATCGTTGGGTCGCTGTTCATTGTCAGCGGCCTCATCAAGGCCAACGATCCACTGGGGTTCTCCTACAAATTGGAAGAGTACTTCGCGGAGAGTGCACTGAACCTGCCTTTTCTGGAGCCGTTCTCGTTGTCGCTGGCCGTGCTGGCCTGCCTGGCGGAAGTGGTGCTGGGTTTCGCGGTGCTCTTCGGCGGCCGCATGAAACTGGCCTCCGTTTCTCTAGTCGTCCTTACCGTGTTCTTCGGCTGGCTCACGATGTATACCGCGCAGTGCGACCCGAACGGAACTTACACGCTAATGGTCAATGGCGTGGAGGAAACGCGCAGCGTGACCTGCGTCACCGATTGCGGCTGCTTCGGCGATGCGATGAAAGGCTCCGTTGGCCGCAGCCTCACCCCGTGGGAGAGCTTCATGAAGGATGCCATCCTCTTCGTCTTCATCCTGCCCATCACCATTGCGTCGTTCCGGCGGAAGGACATCGGCTGGAACACCGCGGCGGATGACCGTGTGTTGCTGACCGGCGGTTTGCTGCTCGTCGCTATGTGGAGTTGGATCTTCACCTGGGGCGGGCCGGTCTGGTTCACGGTCGCCGGTTTCCTGGGCTATCTGGTCATCAAGCGGTACATCCAAGGCACCAAGGCCGAATGGGCCGCTGCGGCCTGGGTCGCCGTGCTCACTCTCGCGTTCACCTGGTACGGCTATGCGCACCTGCCCGTGCGGGACTACCGACCGTACGCGGTGGGCAACAGCATCAAGGACCAGAAGGCGATGGGCACGCCGCCGGTGAACCAGACGTTCGTGAGCTACAAGAACAAGACGACCGGTGAGGTGATCGAGTTCGACAGCAGCAAACCCTACCCATGGGATGATCCGAACTTCGAGAACGTGCCCAACAGTACGCGCGTGGTGGAGGTCGAAGCTGGCCTCACCTCACCCGTGCAGGACTTCCTGCTCACCGACAAGGACGGCTATGAAGCCACCGCCGACATCCTCAATGAACCAGGCCCGGTGTTGTTGGTGATGATGTACAACGTGAAGAAGACGCCTGCCGGTAAGCTACCTGCGATCGTGAAGCTGGCGGCCGAGGCGAGCGCCAAAGGTTGGTACGTCTACGGTGTTACCGCCAGCCCGTGGGAGGACGTGGAGGAAGTTCGCCACACCCACCAGTTGTCCTTCGATTTCTTCCAGTCGGATGAGAAGGTGATCAAGACCACCATCCGCGCGAATCCGGGGATCATGCTGTTGCAGGGCGGAACGGTGCGCGGGCTATGGCACGGCAACGATGCACCGACGTTCGAGGAGGCGAAGGCGCGGGTACGGTGATCCCGCATTCTTGAGTACACAGCTGCACCGCGGTCCGGTGCTTCCCGGTGGATGCGATCTTTACGCCCGATGAGAACGATCGTTGCCGGGAACTGGAAGATGCACAAGGGCCGTGCGGAAGCGTATGAACTGATCACCACGGTCGCGGGACAGGTCGATGCATTGGCCACGAACGTTGACGTTGTTATCGCTCCGCCTTTTCCCTTCCTGGAAATGGCGGTGGAGCACACGCGGGGTACGCGCCTCATCATCGCTGCGCAGAACTGCCACGAGGCGGACCAGGGTGCCTATACCGGGGAAGTGAGCGTTACGATGCTGGAGAGTCTTGGCATAGGAGCGTGCATCGTCGGCCACAGCGAGCGGCGCCAGTATTTCGGCGAGACCGATGCGGTGGTGGGCAAGAAGATCATGGCCTTGCTGAAGCAGGGCATCACCCCGATCTACTGTTGCGGCGAGGTGCGTGCCGAGCGCGAAGCAGGCAAGCACTTCGAAGTGGTCGGCCGCCAGATGCGTGAAGCATTGGGTGCGTTGGATCCCGCTGCATTGGTGGGGCTTGTCGTCGCTTACGAACCGGTGTGGGCGATCGGCACCGGACTTACCGCTACGGCCGCGCAGGCCCAGGAGATGCACGCCTTCATCCGGAAGGAGTTGCGCGCCTTGGCCGGTGATATAGCTGGTGCGGTGCCGATCCTCTACGGCGGCAGTTGCAAACCCGACAATGCGGAAAGCCTCTTCTCCAACGGTGACGTGAACGGAGGATTGATCGGTGGCGCTTCGCTCGTGGCTGAGCAGTTCGTTGAGTTGGTACGCATCGCCGGGCGCGTGAAAGCCTAGTTCTCAATTGCCGGTTCTCGGTTGCCGGGCTGCAGACTGAGAACGGACAAGGAACAACCGACCACGATCCGAGCATGACCTACACCGAAGCCACCTTCCTCATCGCTCCAGTGGATCCGTGGCGCGACATCCTGATGGTCGAGTTGGGCGACATCGGATATGACAGCTTCGAGGAGAGCTTCACCGATCCGCTCGGTTCGTCGGGCGAATTGAAGGCGTACATCCCCAGCGACCGTTTCGAGTCGACCGCACTGGCGAAACTGCTCACGCTGCGCGACCCGCATGTGACCGTCAGTTGGACCAGCCGCGAGATCGCCCCTCGCAACTGGAACGCCGAATGGGAGAGCAGTTTCCAACCCGTGGAGGTGGGTAAAGCGGTGCGCATTCGTGCGGACTTCCATCCCAGTGTACCCGGCTTCGCGCATGAACTGGTGATCACGCCCCGCATGGCGTTCGGCACGGGTCACCACGCCACCACCCGCATGATGGTGCAGGCGATGGGGGGCCTGGATCTTGCGGGCCGCACGGTCTGCGACCTGGGTTGTGGCACCGGTGTGCTCGCGATCCTGGCTGAACGCATGGGAGCATCAACGGTCACGGCGATCGACATCGATCAAGGCGCGGTGGATAACGCCCGCGAGAACGTGGTGCGGAACAATTGCCACGCGATCACTGTGGAAAAGGGGACGGCGGCGGCTCTCGAAGGCCGCACCTACGAAGTTATCTTGGCGAACATCGAGCGCAACATCCTGCTCGACGCGATGCAGGTGATGTACAATGCGCTCCGATCCGGTGGTGTCCTCTTCCTCAGCGGCTTTGTGCCCACCGACCGGCACCTGCTGGCCGAACGCGCGGAGCAGGTGGGCTTCCTGCTGGCCGAACAATTGAACGAAGGCGATTGGGCGTTGCTCGGTTGCAGGAAGAAGTCATGAGGAGGACACTTGGGAATTCCGTCGCCGTACTTGCACTGTTGGGCATGGTCACCACCCCTGTGTTCGCGCAAACGAAACCCTTCAGCAGCGACCAGGCGCTCTTCCTCCAGGAGGTCACCGAGTTCTTGGTCACCGCCGACAAGAAGGAGGGGAGGCCGTTCATCGAAGGGACCTTCGCTCCGGTGTGGAACGGTACTTACTACAGCGAAGTGCAGCGCGTGCGCATCGTGGAGGTCGCCAACTTCATGTTGAAGAAGCGTTTCGAAGCGTTCCCGCAGTTCAGGGATTACCTGGCGGCGGTGGCCGCGTTCCCGAGCGGTGGACGCAGCGGTGCCGAGTTCGATGCATGGATGCAGGGCATGGACAAGTTGGTCCAGGGAGGGAAGAAGCAGAACGTGAGCGCCTTCATCGCGCTTTGCGCCGGGCTCTTCAAGGACAACACCATGTTCAGCAGCGCCAGCACGCAGTGGCGGAGCCGGAGCAAGCAGTTCACCTTCGCCTTCGATAGCGTGCCGAAGGTGATCTTCGCAAAGACCGACCTGATCTGCGTGGCCAAAGGCGACAGCGCGATCATCCTCAACACCAGCGGCACCTACTGGCCCACCACCGAGATCTGGAAGGGCACCGGCGGCAAAGTGACCTGGGAGCGCGCCGGGCTCAAGCCCACGGCCACCTTCGCCGAATGGAGCGGACCGTACGAGATCCGCATGAAGAGCGCCGCGTACAACGTGGACAGCGTGCAGTTCAACGACCCGTATTTCGAACGCGCCCTGTTGGGCCACCTCAGCGACAAGGTGCTCGCCAACGTGGATGAGGACAATGCCAGCTACCCGCGCTTCGAGAGCTATGAGCGGCGCCGGAAGATCCGCGACATCGCCGAAGGCATCGACTTCGAGGGCGGCTTCACCATGCAAGGCGCCAAGCTGCAGGGCTATGGTACCAAGGAGGAACCGGCTTACCTCACGTTCTACCGCGACAAGCGCCCGTTCATCATCTCCAGCGGCCTGCTCTTCACCATCGAGCCGGAGCGCATCACCAGCGACGATGTCGCCGTGCGGATCCGCCTGGAGAACGATTCGCTCTACCACCAAAGCGTGAGCCTGCGCTTCATGAAGGACAAAAGACAACTCTCGCTGATCAAGAAGGATGAGGGTTTGAGCAAGGCACCGTTCTATGACACGTACCACCAGCTGGACATGTACTTCGAGGTGCTCACCTGGAAGCAGGGTGATCCGCTGCTACAGATCGGCAATCTCCAGGGGAGCACGCAGACGCGCGCCAGCTTCGAGAGCTTCAACTACTTCCGCGAGAAGCGCTACATGGGCATGCTGGGCATCGACAACATACATCCACTGGTGCGCCTCAACGATTTCAGCAAACAGAACAGCGGCCGGTTCTATGCGCAGGAGTTCGCCGTCTTCAGCCGCATGCAGAAGCAGAACGTGATCCCGCTGCTGATCGACATGGCGAACAAGGGCTACCTCACCTATGATCCCGAGACCGAATGGGTGGAGGTGGCCCCACGCCTGCGCCAGCACATCTTGAACAGCGCCGGGAAGCAGGACTACGACGCGCTCCAGTTCAACAGCTCCACGGAGGATGGCGTGAACGCCACATTGAACCTGCTGAACAACGACCTCACCATGCTCGGCGTTTCGCGCATCCTCATGAGCGATTCGCAGGACGTGAAGATCTTTCCGAGCGATCGCACCATCACGATCAAAAAGGACCGCGACTTCACCTTCGGTGGCAGCGTACAGGCTGGAAAGCTCCAGTACTATGGCAAGGAGTACTACTTCCACTACGCGCCGTTCGTGATCGACCTGATCAATGTGGATTCGGTGTCGTTCATGGCCACCAGCTTCACGCCGAACGAAGAGGGCCTCACCACCTTGGTGCGGGTGAAGAACGTGCTGGAACAGGTGACCGGGACACTGGAGATCGATGCACCCAGCAACAAGAGCGGCCTGCAACAGGAGGAGTACCCCCAGTTCCCCAAGTTCAACAGTACGCAGGAGAGCTTCGTGTTCTACAGCAAGCTTACCATACAACGCGGGGTGTACAACAAGGACAAGTTCTACTACCGCAGCGATCCCTTCCAGATCGACTCGCTGGACAACTTTTCCAACGCGGGCCTCTCGTTCATGGGCACGCTCGTTTCAGGAGGCATCTTCCCGGACATCCGCGAACCATTGGGGCTGCAGCCCGATTACGCGCTGGGCTTCGTGCGTGAGACCGGCGAGGCCGGCCTGCCGCTATACGGTCGCAAGGCGAAGTTCACGAGCACCATCACCCTCAATAACAAAGGGCTGCAAGGCAGCGGCGAGCTCGCGTACCTCACCACGAAGCTCCGTTCGCGCCAGCTCGTGTTCTGCCCGGACAGCACCTTGGGCCGCGCGGACACCTTGGTGAACATCGCGAGCAGCACACCGAGCAAAGTGCCCGAGGTCACCGGAAGTGAACTCTTCGTGCGGCTGGAGCCTGGGCGCGACGTGCTGCGCACGGAAGAACTGCGCAAGCCGCTGGTGATGTACGGTGATCAAGCCCTGCTGCACGGCCTCACCGATCTGACCCCGA
>Ga0335394_10003516_pt1 | contig 17785 bp, 4 predicted proteins | sample MAT03_FD_205741 | JGI IMG/M metagenome (GOLD analysis project Ga0335394, IMG submission 205741) | Freshwater microbial communities from Lake Fryxell liftoff mats and glacier meltwater in Antarctica - MAT-03 (spades assembly) (version 2) ... | reverse complement strand
GCCCGAAAGCTCGCCGAACGGTTCTGGCGACTCATGGTTCGAGGGGTTGACTACGTCGAGCAGGGGCTCAAGAAGTACGAGCAAAAGGTCGTGCAAACCGAGGTGGGGCTTCTCCAAAAGCTTGCCCACAAACATAACTTTGTGGTCCAGCCGAGGGCTGCCTAATCCGGGGGACACCGAAAGCACCCACGGTTTCGAAACCGTGTCATGAGACCTCAAACCCGATCGTCGGAAATCGTTCGCAATCAACGAAACGTCTGGGTGGTTCATGGAGAGGAAAGAGAGACTACTTGGATCGGTGATTGCCCGGGCAGAACGTGAATCACGGCGTTGGGCACACTAGATCTAGCGTTGAGCTAGGGCCTGAAACACGGCGTCAGCGATTACGACGCCGCCCGTTGCCGGATCCGGGTGCACCATGTCGGCTTGGAACAACGGCCTCGAACTGCCCGCGGCGTAATCGTATGGATCAACCCCAAAGAAAGGCTGCAGATCGAGATACGCGGCTGAGTTTTCAGCGGCCAGTTGGTAAGTCTCCAACGCATAGGTACTCATGGGGTTGGCCAGTCCGCGTTGATTCTCACATGGCGTGACCAACAGGATCTCCGCAGAAGGCATGGCCTGCTTGATGCGGCCCAGGATTCTGTTCATGTAGGTACGGAAGATCGTGGCCGTGTAGACGGGTTGATCATTCGTGCCGAGCATGATGATCACCAGCTGCGGATCGAGCGCGGCAAGGGAAGCCTCCCATCCGGGTTCCTCGGCCTTCGCCCATTGTTCGGAGCGCGATCCGGTCGCGCCCAACTTGTGAATGACGACGCCCGGCGTTGTCTTTTGGATGTCGACACCGCAAAGCCTTGGCGAGCCGGTGACCACGGCGATTTGCATGTTCCAGTTCTTTGCCGGGATACCCGACAGATTCACGATCTGGAGTCCGGAACCGGTCACGTTCAGCTCCGTCCAGCTGCCTCCGTTCCATCGGTACTTCACCGAGGCACCTTCCGTGCCGACGAAGAACAGACGCACTGCTGACACCGCAGCTGGCCCCGTAATCGTGAGCATATCTCCAGGAGTGGAGGATGAAATGCTTCCTAAGTCCGGCGAGATGCTTCCCAGGTAGTTGGGCGTCCAACTTCCTGCCAGATTTAGGCCCGATTCAGCGGGATCGACGTTGCCGTTGGCCAGGAATTGCAATCCGGGATGAAATGAAAACCCGTTCCAACCCGGCCCTGCGTGGCCGTACTGCGCGCGGAGTTGGGTCGCAACCTTGCCCGTCCACCGATAGGGATTGTGCGTCCAGGAATCCCCGATTATGGCAATCTTCAACTGTGCCATGGTCGGTCCCAGGGCGAGGTCGTTCAATCGCTGTCGGGTCTTGTGTAGAAACTGTTCGCCCCACACGCCTGGTCGGACACGGTAGTATTTCTGGCTGGAGCTGGCATCTTCCATCAGCGAGTTGGTGGCGCCGGTGACCGGAGTCCATGGACCGATGGCGGTGGGTGCCGACTCCAGGGTGCCGGCGAACGTGACCCGGAGGAATGCACCTTCCCGGGTCGCGCTAAGCGTGGCCCGGCCAACCGGAGGGTTGCCTGGGCGGATTCTGGCGTTGCCGGCAACCGGCGCGGACCCTGTGTCTGCTCTGGAGTGGAAGCACGCTAGATAAATTGTTGCGACGAGGACTGTAACCAGCTTTACCATTTGATTATTTTAACGTCCCGACGCGAATTCTGGGAAGGAAGAAGCTCCAGATTTTTGACGCGCATGGGGACCGTGAACCGGATAGGTTGGCACGTCCGCATCGTCGCGCAGCATGACCGCACAGTACTATGATGCGTCCGAAAGCAGCGCTCGTTGGGTAGATTGGCTCCGGTCGGCGATATGCGAGGTGATTAGTCAGCCTCAGTCTTACCGCTGGAGAGATTTGTTGTTGTAGGGTCCCGGCCGGGCAGGGTGATGTGGGCAATGGATAGCCAATCTGACGAATTAGGCCATGACGACGCGCTTGCTTCCTCGGCAATCACTCCGCGATCGCCCGGAAGAACCGGTTTCCGGTGGCGTGGGGAGCGAGGTCGAAGCGATGAGTCGGTTGGGTGAGGGTGACCCGGCCGATCTCCTGCCACGCTTTGCCGGTCAGGTTGGGCTCGGACTCCACGCGATAAGTCCTGCCGACCATTCCCTCCAATTGCAGGCTCCAGCTTCCCGTTCCTTGGCCCAATAGACGCAAGGTGGACGTGGCAGGGTCCCCTTCGAGGGCACGGAAGAAGATCGAGGAGGAGTCGATGGAGAGCCTCATCCGGGCGGGTCCATCTCCGTCCACGGTGGCGGTTGAGATGGGCACCCAGAACGAACTGCCCAGCAGGTTGGTCTTGAACTGGAGTTCGTACGCATGCCCGGGAAGCCCGTACAGATCGACCTCCCGTTGGCCGTTGGCGGCAAGACGTGCATCCAGCAGTGGCTCTGTCTCGACGAGGAACACCTTTCCATCGATCGCTGTGGAGTTGCGCAGAATTTCCCCGCTGCTGCCCAGTGCGGCGACGTTGAGCAGCCGGAGTGGCAGAACGGCGGAGACTGGTTCCTGGTCGGCCGTAAAACGCAGCCGTGCGAGCTCGACTCCGCCTGGCAGGATCTGGCCGGGTGCCGCACTCAACTGAATTCTGACCCGATCCGTGCCTTCGGGCGAGGTCGTGACGGTCGCGAGTTGAGGTGCCACGGGATCGACGGCGAGGTTACCGAGGCGGCCGGCGGGTGACTCCACCACGAATGTCAGGTTGGTCAGGCTGGCCTGGGTCCGCAGGGTGATGGGTACGGAACGGGTGGCGCCTGAGGGGAGATTGGTCGTTCCGAGCTGAAGGGCAAAATCGCTGCGCGTATCGCGCACGATGATGAGGAACGCCTGGTTGGCGCTGAGCGGCGGGGTGCCGTTGTCCGTGACCACGATGGAGATCCGGTTCGTTGTTCTGCCCTGGGAATCGTTGGGCCGCCACTGGAGGTCGCCGGTGTTCGGCAGGAGCGTCAGACCCGCGGGTACCGGGCCATTGAGCGTGAATGTCAATCGTTGCCGAGGCAGGTCGGCGTCGGTGGCCACGGCGGTCAACTCCAGCAGGCGCCCTTCGTCGATGACGCGATCGGCGATCGGTGCAAGCTGGGGCGAGGTGTTTTGGTCATCGATCCGGATGCGAAACGTGCGCGTGGTTCCCAGACGGGGCAGCCCGTTATCGAGCACTTGAACCGTCAAAGTCGTTGTGCCCGGTTCCAGACCTTCGCCCGTCACCCAGGTGATGAGTCCGGTGAAGGGATTAATCTGGGCGCCCGCCGGAGGTGGACTGACAAAACTCCAGGCGAGGGCATCGCCATCGGGGTCGGTGGCAGCAGGTTCGAGGACCAGAACCTCGCCTTGGCGGATGGATTGATCGGGGATCGCGGCGAGGGCTGGAGCGTGGTTCACGCGCGTGACGGTTGTCTCGGCATCCGCCGCGCCGGGAGTGGGCTGGCGGTTGCCAAGGTTATCCATTGCCACGCTATAGAAGGCGTAGCGATTGCCGAGTTCACCACGGTAGACCGCGCCCAGGTTGGGGGTCTGTTCAAGCCACACCGCAAACGGTCCTCCATTGATCGACACGAAGATGCCGAACGCCGAGATTCCGCTCCCGCCTGGATTGTCCTCGCCGGACCATTGGACGGGGATGAGCGCGAAACTATCGGTCGGCAGTGGGGCGACCCGGCTGGCGGGCGGAAGGCTCTCGAGTGGGGTCGACGGTCCGTAGGCCAGTGTGTACCTGCCTGGGCCGCCACGATCCAGCAGGTGAAGGAGGTTCTCGCGGCGGGGTTTTCGGCCGTTACCGACGAAGGTCCGGTCGGTGGTCCAGACGTTGGTGCCCAGGGCGAGGACGAGGCCATCGGCCCGGGTCACCCGGAGCAACCGGAATTCGCCTCGACCGGGGTCCGGGACGCGCAGGTACGACCAACCGTCGGTTGCCGTCAGGGTCAGCGAAACGGACGTGTTGTTCGCGTCCAGAATTCCTCCGATGGATGCTTCGCGTTGCACCTCGACCCGCTCGGTGGTGCCGTCACTGAGGTAGAGGAAGTCGGGGAGATCCTCGGCGTCGGGCACGTCATTGACGAGGAAGTCGGGTTTGCCGTCTTCCGAGCCGGCCTGGGCCTGCACGAGGTGGATCATCTCATGGATGGTGACTTCATCGATCAAGGAGCGCTTACGCTCCTGTTCGCCTGCCTGGTGTTCGATGCTGGCTTGGTAGTCGACGAACAGGCCCTGCAAGGTCGATGTCAACAGCCAGCGGCCGATGCTGATTTCATTGGGGAGAATCTGTCCGAACTCAGCGGTGAGCGATGGCGTGGCCGGTTGACCGGCGACTTCGGTTCCTAGGATCTTGAAGTCGATCAGTAGACCCTTTTCGTTCTCCACGATTCGGGGTTGCGCTGAGGTGATCCGGACGTTTCGTGCGGTGCCCCTTCCGGAGTTCTGAATCATGACGGCGAGGGAGTACGGCACACTGGGTTCGACGATCGAAGTGAAGGGGTCGTCGCTGAAGACGTCGCGCTGGTGAAAGTAGCGAACGTGCAAGCGTGGGTCCGGTTGGACAGTGATGGGGACGGCGGCCAGGGGCACCCGCAGGGTTCGTCCGCCCTGGCGGTAGCTGAGGACACCGCCGACCTGGTAGTTCACCGGTCCCTCGGGTGCGGCGTCGGACGTTGGCACCAGGATCCACGAGACGGTTCCGTGCGTGTCCGGAGCTAGGGTGCCTGTGCCGTCCAAACCGGTGATGCCCGCGAGCCGGTTCGTGCGGATGTCGAACCGATCCTCGGCGCCGCGTCCGGTGGTGGTGAGGATGCCGATCTGGAGCGAGAGATCTTCGATCGGCGAGGTGGGATCGTTGTTTTCGATCTCGAGGGTGGCGTTGAAAGCGTTTCGGGTGAGGATCAGGTCCTGGTCAAGTTTCAGGCGCACCTGGGCACAGACACCAGCGCCGTCATTGGCGAGACCTCGTTGGTGGAGGGCGACCCGGCTGGGGAGCGGGATTTCGCGTGCGGCGTCATCGACGCGTTGGCGCGCCTCGGCCAGCAGTTGATCGAGGCCGAGCGTGGCAAGAAGGGATGCCGGGGGATCGCAGATCACCTCCGAGGGGATAAGGAAATGCTTGTTGGTGGGATAGAACATATCCACCTCGATGCCGAAGAGCCTGGCGTTGGCCTGGACATAGAGTCCTTCCGATTTGTAGCAAAACTTGGATTCCCCATCGCTGTTGTAGGTCCAAGAGAACTCGAGGGAGCCCTTGATGCCACCGTTCACGAACGATTCGTCGAATTTGATGGGTGCGTCGAGGGCCTTGAGACTGGCTTTGGCTTTGCCGAACGCGCCGCCCTGAATCGCGACGCCGCCGGTGATGGTGACGGAGATCTCCGGTTTATCACGTCCACAACCTGCCTTGTAACTGCCGGACACCTTAAAAGATGGCTCGGCCTGCACGCCGAACGTGAGGTCGCCGCTGAGTTCGAGTTGGCCCTTCAGGTTGTTGGCCACCTGGAATCCCGGGAAGGACTCCTGGATCTTGATTTTATGCGAGTCCCCCACCTTCACCTTCACTTTTCCAGAAAGGTTCGCGGTGATTTCCTCCACAGGAACGTCGTTGGTGCAGCAGAGGCTGAGCTTGCCCTTCGCCTCGGGCTCGGTCTCGACCGTAAGCCCCAGAACCCGGGTCCAAATGTTTCGCTCAAGGTAGAAGTTCGCGAGACCGTCAAAGGCCTTCGCCAGCGGCTTGAGGAGAGCCGAGAGATTGACCTCCGGCAAGTTCAGTGGCTTGCAGGGCGGTTGGTTGGTGTTGCAGTCGATCTTGATGGGGAAGAAGGGCGCGCTGACGAAGGGGCCTCCCACCGATCCCGACCCTCCCCAGGAGCCGCCACCCCCGCCGCAGTCTGAGCCGGCGTTCAGGATCTGAATGGGGGTCGAGTAGTTCTGCTTGATGCCGCAGACCAGCGTCCATACGGCGCCGCCGCTGATGCCACACGGGCCGCCGGCGTGGGGGCGGGTGTCGGTGCCCCGACGGTGCAATGCGACGGCGGGGGCCTTGATCCGCCGGATCGTCATGGGAATGACGAGCGACGAACGAGCGGGAAGGGCGCCAAGTTCGGAAACGAGCGGTTCCAGTTGCCAGTCCGGATGGCCACTGAACCCCAACCGGAGTTCGTTCGCGGCAATCAGGCCATGATTCGAAATACGCAGATCGATCTGAGTGACATCCGCGGTGATGTTGGCCAAGTCGATGACGTTGGGTTCAAGGGTGACCACCGGAATCGGAACGAACGTTTCGAACACCGTCTCAATTGAGATCCGGGTTCGATCCTCGATTTCCGTAGGTTCAACCGTCCAGATGTAGCGCACCGTTTCCCGCGAAAGGAAGGCCCGGATCTCCTCGGTGATTCCGGCGCGTACCAGCGTTGTGCCACGGTAGGCGATGTGCTGGTCGGCTGTGACTTCAACGTCGTAATAGCCTTCAAGTATGTCCGGGAGCAGGAATTGCCCGGCCGCGTCGGTGGTACCCTGGGCGAATTCCGCGCCCGACACGGCATCTCTCACGGTGACGACGGCGTTGGTGACACGTGGCGAGCCCTCAGCGTAGTAGGTGTATTCGTCCTCGGCTGTCACCCGCAACGAACCTTTGGCTTCGGCCAGAGAGCGGAAACGAAACGACACAGGAACTCTCAGGTCACCGGATTGCACCACCAGCGCCCCCGTGTATTCGCCCAGGGGCAGGTCGGCTGCCGGCGACAGCTGAAGGGTCACCCGATTGGTGGCTCCGCTCGCCAAGGGGTCGAGCGGGATGGTTGAGGCGACGTGGAGCCAGGGCAGGTCCGGCGTCAGCACGGAAATCGGGCCGGTGGTTGAACCACCTCCATTAACGATGACCAATTCGACGAACGCCTGTCCGCCTCGTTTCATCCCCGCGACCAGTTCGTCGGGAACCACGATCAGTCGTGGCTGAAGGGAATTCACTTGCACGGTCAACTTGAGGTCGGTCGTCGCGCCTTCGGCGGTGGTGAGGCGGATCCGGATCTGTCCCCGTGGCGCGGCAGTGCTCCCGGCGTTCAGAACCAGCCTCAACGTCGCATCCCCCCAACCTGATAGGGCGCCGTTACCGGAGAGCGAGTGAGTGACCTTAACGTCGTCTGGAGCGCTCAGGACTTGGGCCTGAAGCCCCGAGAGCGGGACGTCGCTCAGGTTTTCGATCGGGATTTCGAGCGCTTTTTCTACCCCGTCCACGAGAGCGACCGAATCCGCGGGCGGATGGGCTCGGAAACCTATGATGGTGAACCGATCCTGGACCTCCGGTCGAACGGCGCCAGGGTGCGCGGCAGCCACTTCATAGCTGCCGGCTTCATTGGGAAGCGGTTGGAAGATGACCGAAAAATTGCCGTCGGCGTTGGAGAGGCCCAAGAGCACTCGACGGGTGTCTCGAACCACGAGATGGACGTGCACTGGAACGTGAGGCGCGGGCACGGTTGAACCCGCCTTGACCGCCCTTCCGCGCAAGACCACCGGGGCGCCGACGAGTGACCGCGGGGCGTCGGCAGTCACACTGGCAGTGTAGGCTTCGCGGACGAGAATGGGTGCGGTTCCGACCGTCGTGTTGTTGTCTTCGAGGGTTTCGAGCACGCGATCTTCGGCGTCCGTGGTCACCACCAGCCAGTAGTCGCCCGCCGTTCCCGGCAGGCGCACTTGCAGGGTCTGCTCGATGGACTGTTCGGGCGGAAGCCTGCCGGTGAAGTCGAACTGGCCGAGCAGGATGTCGTCGCCGACCGTGGCGTCTGGTGAGAGGAAGACCCGCGTGAGCACATTGGTCGAGGCCACCGCGAGTCCCTGGTTCGTGATGCGATAGCTCACCACGACCGAGCCCTCGGTCTCACCCGTGACTGGATACGTGACCTGGCCCATGACCAGGTCGGGTCGGTCGAGATCGGAGACGACGAGAAGGTCCGATGCCGGGGTATAACCTGGGGCGCTGGCATGAATCCGTACGACCTGGTTGGCATCGCGAATTCCGTCGTTGAAACTCTGAAGCTCGAACTCGGCGCTCGCCTGGCCGGGAGCGAAAGCGACCGTGGCGGGCACGGCGGCTTCGCCTGGATCGCTGGACTCCAGGGCGACTGAGACGGATGCCGTGAGACTGCCGGAGCGCGTGACCGTTCCGGTTGTGGCTGGATTGAGCCCTTCCGTCACCAGGTGGCGCACCAGGTCCACCCGCAAGCTCGGTCCTTCGTCGTCCGTCACCGTTAGACTTGTCGAGGTCCCAGGGGCGAGGCGCGCGGGGGTGGTTGGACCCAGTGGGTAGACGATCAATTCGACGACGCGCGTGGTGTTCGTCGCGGTGTCGTCGACCGCGGCGATGGGGAAACTCACCGAGGCTTGCCCCGCCGCAAGGGTGACGGTTGCGGGCACCTGGACGACTTCCGGCCGGCTGGATTGCACCTCGATCCGGAGATCTGAAAGCCCAAGTGGTGTCCTGGTCACGGTCGCGAAGGTGGCTTGGGGTCCGTCGGATTCGCTCACCTGGGTCTTCCCGAGAGTGAACGACAGCGCCGGAAGATCGTTGTCGAGGATCGTCAGTTCCACGGGCGGGCTGTCGAGATGTCGGACGGCGTACGCGGTGATGGAGACGCGGTGGGACCGACCCATTTCGGCATCGTCCAAGGCGACCAACTCGAGGGAAGTCGAGTCGGCACCCGCGGGGATGGTGATCGAGGAAGGAACCTCCAGTCGGTCGGAGTTGGAAGCGCTGACGTAGAGGGTGAGGGGGTCGGGTGTGGCGAGTTCGCGGCGAACGACCGCGCGTGCGATGTCGCCCTCACGGACGGTGGATGTCAGCAACTCCAAGCTCAGCCGTGGAACATCGGCATCCTCAACAGTGACGGTGATCGAGGCCCCGACGAAACCGTCGGCGGTGGCGGTCAGTGCGGCGAGTTGTGGACCGTCGACACGTCCATCCGTGGGCGGGCGAAGTTCGAATGCCTGGTGAGATCGGCCGCCCGGGAACACCAGCGTGGTCGGGTGGGTCAGGGCATCGGTGTTGCTGTTCGCGAACGTGACGGTGATGGGGAGGGTGGGATCGCCATTTCGGATGAGGCTGGCGCGGATGGGGGAGCCACCCTCGATGGTTTCCCGCTCGGAAAGTTCGAGAGTCAGGGTCGGCGGCACTTCGATCGTCACGGTGGCGAGGGAGACATTGTTCTGCTCGTTCAACTCCGGCACCTCGTTGTCGGGGTCAAGACGCGTTGCCAGGCGCAGGACGCCCGCCGGGCCATCGGGTGCGAAGATCACGGTCTGGGTGCGGCGGATGGATTCTCCCGGCTGCAAGGAACCGTCGATCCGAACCTCGGCAAGGACTCGATTGCCGCCACCCGGGGAGTTGGGGATCCACAGAACCTGTTCCGTCCAAGGCCCAATGGCGGTCGTGATGCCCGTGTTCGTCACCCCCCAAACGATGGGAATGGGAGTTCCGGGAGCGGCGAGGATCGGGACGGTGATGGGGCTGGCGACCAGATCGGCGCCACTCGCAGGCGAGGTGAACGAGAGGTTATCCAGGGCGGAGGTGTCCGTTCCTCGCCCGAGTGTGACAATGACGCGGGCGATGCGTGGCGCGGCGATGGAGACCAATTCCTGGGAAGCGCCACCGCCATGATACTCGTTGGTGAAGAGCACGGCTCCGGTGGTGTCGAAGGCGGTGACGGTGGCCCCGATCTCACCGGCGTCGATCAGGAAGAAACTCACGAACTCAGTCACCGCGGGAATTGCGGTCCCCGGCACAACGAAACGCAGTTCCAGTTCCGTGGTCGCAGCGGGGTTGGGGGAAGGATCTGCGAAGACCTGGCGAGGGGAGACGGGCACAAAGCGGTCCGGTGCCACATCCGTGACTTGCGGATTCCCGCTGAGCGTTCGAAAGAGCACGCCCTGGCTGGCGAACTGGTGGGTCAGCACGGTGCCTAGCGAAACTTCTTCGAACGTGACGAGCCGATCGCCGACGTTGGGTGAGAGGTACATCACCCTCTGCGGAACGACGGCATTCCCAAGGGTGGTCGCGGTCTTCCATGCGAATTCCAGGCCACTTTGCCCCGAGGCATTGGCGGCGAACAGTAATCGGACGGGATAGAGTCCTTCGCCGTCGAAGGCCACGAGCATCCACGTGTAGGTGAACCCCCGGTCGCCCGCCCCACCGAGGACGTTGGTGCCGACGGTCAGGTGAAATCCATCATCACTTCCGACGCCGAGTTCGAGGTCGATCTCCGGAGTGGCGGGATCCAAATCAAGGTCGCGCGAAACCCGCAGAAAGAATTGATTCCGCAGGATGAAATTGCCTGCGTTCAAGCCGCGTACCTGGTCCGGGGGGGTTGCCGTGGTGGCGAAGAAGGCGTCGAAGCGGGTACCGACGTTGACCGTTAAGTCAGGGCTCGGGAAGTCGATGATGGGACTGAGCGTGGTGCCGTCGGGGGACCGGCCGGCGACGGTCTCGGGTGTAGGGATGCCGCCTCCGCCGATGCCGTTGTAGAGTTCAATGGACACGCCGTTCCCGGGTACGGGCGGTAAATCGGTACGGGAGGCTTCGGCTTGGGTGATCCGGCTGCTCACCGTCAATGTGGCGGTCCGGCTGAGCACGGATGCCGTCTCATTCTCCAACCGCACGGCGTACGCCCCGGATTGAACGGTGACCAGGGAGTTCAGGGTGAGCGTGGCGTTGGTTTGGAGAGGGAGGGTGGACCCGTTGAACAGCCATTGATAGCGCACCGGATCCTCGGATTCCGCCGCTACCGAGAGGGTGACGGTCTGACCGGCGATCACGTACTGATCCGCCGGTTGACGGGTAATCACCGGAGCAGGCGCCGTCAGGCGGAAACTGTAGTCGCCGGTACCATCCTGGTTGCCATAGACGACGATCGAATGGAGTCCAGCGTTGGTGAATGTCTGGTTGCCGGGGTCGCCATTGCCGCAGGCCGATGTCGCGGCGAACCATACATCGAACAGCACTTGGTTGGTCGGACCGACGCATTTCCAACGAAGCCTCGAGTCGCAGGGATTGCCGGTGAGGGCGTCGAAGTAGACGGTTTGTCCGGCCGTGGCATTGAACGTGTACGTGTCGAACGCGCCGGCGGTCTCGATGACTCCCGCCCCTGGACCGGGGACCCCGTTGGTCACGACCTGACCACGGGTCACGGAGAACGATTGTTGAACTACAGGCACAACGTTGAAGGCGTAGGTTCCCGTGGCGTCCGTGAAACCGTAGACCGTGACGGTGTACGTGCCGGCAGCGGTCAGGACGACGGAACCGGGATCGCCGTTGCCGCAAGCGGGGGTGGCGGCGAACCACTGGTCGAACAGCATCTCGTTGGTCGGACCGATGCATTTCCAACGAAGCCTCGAGTCGCAGGGATTCCCCGTGAGGGCATCGAAATAGACCCTCTGGCCGACGGAAGCGGTGAACGTGTACGTGTCGAGCGCGCCAGCGGTCTCGATGACTCCCGCTCCCGGGCCTGGCACGCCGTTGGTCACGACCTGCCCAGGGATCAGGGCGAACACCTGAGGCACCACGGGAACGACGTTGAAGGCGTAGGTTCCCGTGGCGTCCGTGAAACCGTAGACCGTGACCGTGTACGTGCCGGCAGCGGTCAGGACGACGGAACCGGGATCGCCGTTACCGCAAGCGGGGGTGGCGGCGAACCACTGGTCGAACAGCACCTGGTTGGTCGGATCGATGCATTTCCAACGAAGCCTCGAGTCGCAGGGATTTCCCGTGAGGGCATCGAAGTAGACCGTCTGGCCCACGGAAGCGGTGAACGTGTACGTGTCGAGCGCGCCAGCGGTCTCGATGACTCCCGCTCCCGGGCCTGGCACGCGGTTGGTCACGACCTGCCCAGGGATCAGTGCGAACAGCTGAGGCACCACGGGAACGACGTTGAAGGCGTAGGTTCCCGTGGCGTCCGTGAAACCGTAGACCGTGACGGTGTACGTGCCGGCAGCGGTCAGGACGACGGAACCGGGATCGCCGTTGCCGCAAGCGGGGGTGGCGGCGAACCACTGGTCGAACAGCACCTGGTTGGTCGGACCGACGCATTTCCAACGAAGCCTCGAGTCGCAGGGATTTCCCGTGAGGGCATCGAAATAGACCCTCTGGCCCACGGAAGCGGTGAACGTGTACGTGTCGAGCGCGCCAGCGGTCTCGATGACTCCCGCGCCCGGGCCTGGCACGCCGTTGGTCACGACCTGCCCAGGGGTCAGGGCGAACAGCTGAGGCACCACGGGAACGACGTTGAAGGCGTAGGCTCCGGTGGCGGTGCCAGAGCCATAGACCGTGACGATGTACGTGCCGGCAGCGGTCAGGACGACGGAGCCGGGATCGCCGTTACCGCAGGCGGGGGTGGCGGCGAACCACTGGTCGAACAGCACCTGGTTGGTCGGACCCACGCATTTCCAACGAAGCTTCGGATCGCAGGGGTTCCCTGTGAGGGCATCGAAGTAGACGGTCTGCCCCGCCGTGGCGTTGAAGGTGTACTCGTCGCTCGCCCCCGCCGACTCAAGGTTGCCGGCTCCGGACGAAGGCACGTTGTTGGTCACGACCTGCCCCAAGGTGAGAGTGAAACGCTCGGTCAACGGCGTCGATGCCCACCCATGAACGGACACCAACAGGAACACGAGCGACTGAGCCAGCGGTCCCAGGCCAGGAAATGACGGCCGAGTCCGTGGCAGATGGCGGGCGAAAGACACGGAAGTGATCCGCGCCCAGGAAAATGCATACGGCGGTGTCATGGGTGTTCGTAGCGTCACGCCGGGCCGAACACCCGCCTGCGAGAGGCTGTCGTGGTTCTCCGGTGGGCATCCTTCATTATCAATCGAATTCTTGCTGAGAACATCCATCGGCACGGGGTGGGATTGGCTGAAATTGGCCACCCAGGGCAGAAACCGACCCGAAGACTGATTCGATCCCACCCGGTGCTGATTGGAGGGATTGGCGACGCATGCACGGCATTCATTCCTGAACTCTTGGTTCGCAGATACGACAGTCGATCCGGCGCTTCGATCGACAGATCTGGAGGCGGACATGAATGAGGACGGACTGCATTTCGGGTGGTGGCTTCATGAGTTGAATTCGCCAACGTTCTTGTGATTGGGGACCGCGGAGGTGGCATGGGCGCTGCTTGGATTATGAATCCAATCGGACCCCGTTCCATGTCGAAGAAGGGGACCTCAACCCATAGCACGCCGGCATCAATTCTGGCCTCAGCAGACTATTAAGAGTTCGTTTGATCTCTCCACTTGCTCATGAACCCCATCTTCCGCGGCGTTCTTCCACGAAGCCTGATGGCCATAGTCGTCACACTCTCGACCTCGCATGTCGTCCCTGCCGCCACCTTTGATCTGCAGACCGCCACCTTGGAGGACGTGAACAAGGCATTTGAATCCGGAGCACTGACTTCGGAGAAGCTGGTCCAGCTCTACCTGGCGCGCATCGACGCCTATGACAAGAAGGGGCCTAACATCAACTCGGTCATCACCCTCAATGGCAAGGCACTGGAGACGGCTCGCGCCCTGGATGCGGAGCGCAAGGCGAAAGGGCCGCGCAGCAAGCTCCACGGCATTCCAGTGGTGCTGAAGGATCTCTTCGACACGACTGACATGCCGACCACGGCGGGGTTTGTTCCGATGAAGACCTCACAGCCGATTCACGATGCGACCGTGGTGGCCCGGCTGCGGGAGGCCGGCGCGATCATTCTGGCGAAAGTGAACATGAGTGACTGGTTTGGCATCCCGAAGAAGGGCGACCAAAGCACCGTTCTCGGACGGACCTCCAATCCCTACAACCTGGATTTGAGCCCGAGCGGTTCGAGCGGCGGCACGGGTGCAGCTCTGGCGGCATGCTTCTCTCAACTTGGATTGGGCAGCGAGACAGGCACTTCCATCCGGGGCCCGTCCGCGGCCAACAGCGTGGTGGGTCTCTCGCCGACTCGCGGTCTCATTCCCCGCACCGGCCAGGTCATGACCTCCTTCACTCAGGAGCGTTGCGGTCCGATGGCCCGATCCGTGTATGACGTCGCCGCGCTCACCGACATCGTGTCGGGCTTCGATGCTGAAGACCTGCTGACGATTGGCTCTCCGGGCAAGACCCCGAAGGATTCCTACACCTCGTATCTCACGAAGGACGGGTTGCGTGGCGCCCGGATCGGCGTATGCCGTGATTTCTTCCGCAAAGGTCCTGCCCATGAAGAGGGTATTGCGATCGTGGAGAACGCCATCGCCGAGATGAGGAAAGCTGGGGCGGTGATCGTGAACGGCGTCACCACGAGCGTGGAGATCTTCTCCAACACGGATGGCACGGCGGCGGAGGCCCCGGCGCGGGTGAACTACTACGAGTCGCAGTTTTCCTACAATCTCTACTTCCGGCGCCTTGGGCCGAATGCCCCGATCAAGAACATGGACGAACTGATCGCGCATGGTTCGCTCGTGAAGACCAATATTCTGAAGGCCTACTCCGAGTTCCGATCACTTATGCCAAATGTCGACTACCACGCGCGCATTGACAGTCAGGAGACCCTGCGGGATGCGGTGCTGGACCTGATGAAGAAGTATCGCCTGGATGCGATCGTCTACCCGTTCCGTTCGGTGCCACCGAACAAGCACATGGAACCCTATCCGGAGGCGGACAATTCGTTCAGCTCGGTGACCGGACTGCCGGCGGTGGTCCTGCCGGCTGGTTACACCAAGGCCAGCAATGGTCCGATTTCGATCGAGTTTCTTGGGGCGCCCTACAGCGAGCGGACCCTTTTCAAACTGGCCTACGCCCTGGAACATCATGCGAAGCTTCGGAGGTTACCTCCCAGCACCCCTTCGTTGCCCGGCGAGTCCTTCTCGTACTGATTCGTGCGACACCCCTTGCTTCAATTCTCAACCTCTCTGAATCCTGCCTGCCTTATGCGATCGTCCTTCGTGTTGGTTCTCTTGGTCTTCCTGTCGTCCGTTCAGCTCACGTCCCGGGTCTGCGCCGCGGAAGTGGACCTGGCAACGGCGACCGTTGCCGATCTCCAAACGGCCTTGGAGAAGGGTGCCCTGACCTCTGAAAAGTTGGTTTCTCTTTATCTTGCTCGGATCGAGGCGTACGACGCCAAGGGGCCCAAACTGAACACCGTCATTGCCTTGGCCAAGGATGCCCTGGCTCAGGCGCGGACGTTGGATGCGGAGCGCAAGGCTGGCAAAGTCCGGAGTCCGCTGCATGGCCTCGTGATCCTGGCAAAGGACGTCTTTGATACGGCCGATATGCCCACATCGGGCGGTTTTGCCCCGATGGCGAGCTCCCAGCCCCGCTATGACTCGTTTGTCATCGGACGTCTTCGGGCTGCCGGGGCCATCATCCTGGCCAAGCTGAATCAGTCGGATTGGTACGGCGTTGCCCCGCGGGGAGCGTCGACGCTAAAGGGGCAGGTCCTCAGTGCCTACAATCCAACCAAGTTTCCGGGCTCCTCCAGTTCGGGCACGGGCGTATCGATGGCGGCCTGGTTTGGCACGGTGGGTCTGGGTTCCGACACGGGAGGCTCGATCACGATCCCGACCGCCCAGAACAACCTGGTGGGTTTTGCGACCACCCACGGATTGGTTTCGCGCACGGGCATGATGTGGAGTTCGCCGCGTCAGGAGAATGGCGGTCCCATGGGCCGAAGTGTCTATGACTGCGCCGCGGTGCTGGATGTGATTGCGGGCTACGATGCCGCCGATCTGGCGACCGAGGCGTGTGTCGGTCGCATGCCGGAACGCCCCTATGTCAGCTATGTTCGGACCAACGGCCTGGTGGGGGCAAGGTTGGGGATTCTCACGGACATGGTCCGCACCGGCCCGGGCCATGAGGATGGTGTAGCCCTGTTCAACAAGGCGGTGGCCGATGCCCGGGCGGGCGGTGCCACCCTGGTGGAGGTGATGTCCGGTATCAATCTGGTGGCCGCCCAAGCCGATGCCGCCGCGTCCTCGTTCGAACTCGCGGTTGCGATCAACAAGTATCTGGCGGCCCTGCCTCAAGACGCCCCGGTTCGCACCGTGGCGGAAATGATTCAGAAAGGTGGCGACACCGTGAAGCCTGGCATCATCGCCGCATCGAAGGCGACGACGCCATTGGAACGCGATCCTCGCCTGGTGGCAGCCTACAAACAGCAGGACATCATCCGGTCGCTGTTGGTCCGGTTGATGGATGAGAACCGTCTGGATGCGTTGATTCTGCCATTCCGCACCTTCCGGGTGGATCCGGTGGGATTGGCCACGGCGCACACCCAGACACCGGATGCGCGCAACAACCTGAGTTCCTACACCGGGCTGCCTACGGTGGTGGTCCCGGGTGGTTTCTTCCCTTCGGACGGTATGCCGTTCGGAGTTCAGTTCCTCGGCAGGCCGTTCACCGAGCCGGCGTTGATCCAGGTGGCTAGCGGTTATGAAGCCACGACGCGCCACCGGATGGCGCCGGCGTCGGTTCCTGCGCTTCCGGGCGAGACCATTCGCTACTAACACTGAGTTCGCCCTAAGGACGACTTCCTCCCGATGGCTTCCGGCCTCCTCATGAACTCGCGAATGGCTAATGGGGAATGGCGAATGGGGAAGCGGGAAGAGGGGAACAGCTTCGTAGCGGCGGGCGTCCCGCCTGCCGTAGAGGGGGGCGTCTCGATCCCCGGAATCCCCGGTTCATGGGCCGTGAGCAGGTCATTTTTAGACAAGGGGCTCTCCATGAACCGTCCATCTTTTCCTCCCTCTCCCTCCGCAGCAAAGCGAAGGTGGGAGAGGGTCGGGGTGAGGGCTCCCCTCCCCGGTTCATGGTCCCAATGCGTGTCCATGCTTTGGAAAACTTGCCTACCCATGAACCGTCGGGTGGTCCCATTCCCAAGCCCCGGGAAGGGGGATCAGATCTTAACCCACTGCGTGAGCCATGCGACAGGGCTCGGGAAGGAATCCGAGCCCCTGAGGGGCGATCAGAACCTCACTCGCCGACCACACGACGAGCGCAACGTCGGCCATGTCGGACCTGTCGCCCCTTCGGGGCTAGGAGAGGCTTTCGACGCTTCACCTATGGCTCACGCCATGGGCTACGGCTCCTTCGGCCCTTCGGGCCTTCCCTTGAACCGTGCCGCCGTAGCCGCGGGCATCACGCCCGGCGGACCGTCCGATCCCGGGTCTCAAGGGCTTTCCAGGCTTTCGAGAACCTCACGGTCCGAGAGACTTCATTGCCAGTTGGGCGTTGCCCTGCTCGCCCTGATTCTGTGGGGATGGCTTCCTACTATGGCGCGAGCGGCCGTGGTCGTCGAAGAGGTCACCATTGCGGATCTGCAAGCGTCCTATCTGAAGCAGGAAACCGGCAGCCGCGAAGTGGTGGCTGCCTACCTCGCACGCATTGAGGCGTACGACCTGCGGGGACCCAGGATCCACTCCATCATCAACCTGAACCCGAAGGCCTTGGAGGAGGCGCAAGCCTTGGACGCCCGCCTCGCGGCCACCGGAAAACTCACCGGTCCCTTGCATGGGATTCCTGTGCTGGTGAAGGACTGCATCGACGCCGTGGGTATGCCGGCGACGGCCGGTTTTCAGGGTTGGAAGAACTATTACCCTCCGAGTGATGCGCCGCTGGTGGCGCGGTTGAAGGCGGCGGGGGCCATCATCCTGGGCAAGGCGTCGCTCTCCGAGTTCACGCGGGGTGGCGGCGACAACATCAATTCCATCCTGTCGGGCTTCTGTCGCAACCCCTACAACACAGCCTAT
>Ga0335394_10003514_pt1 | contig 17790 bp, 15 predicted proteins | sample MAT03_FD_205741 | JGI IMG/M metagenome (GOLD analysis project Ga0335394, IMG submission 205741) | Freshwater microbial communities from Lake Fryxell liftoff mats and glacier meltwater in Antarctica - MAT-03 (spades assembly) (version 2) ... | reverse complement strand
GTTTGATCAGTTTGTTTAATTAAGAAGTAAACGCTCGTGTGGTGGAGATATGGGACAGTTCAATCACTTTTTTCTCACAAAGTTTAACGTTAGAAGCTTCCAAGATCTTAGACCTGGATGTGAACCTGTCTGGCTAGAGAAACGATTTAAACTGTTTGATCAATATTGTTTTCCTTCTGTTTCCAACCAATCCAACCAGAATTTTCAGTGGCTCGTTTTCTTCGACGTGGATACACCAGAGCCATTCAAACAGAAAATTGCTAACTACGCGAATCAGTGGAAGAACTTTGTTCCAGTTTACTTAGATTGCCCCTTGCCCTACGGTCAGTTTCCCGACGAAGTGAGAGCCGTTGTTCGCAGCTACATTCCGGCTGATTGCGAACATCTGATCACCACCTGGCTCGATAACGACGACGCGATTCACAAAGATTACGTCCAGATGATTCAGGACAATTTCAATCAGCAAGATGGCGAGACGCTGAACTTTATCTTTGGCTATCAGTTAGCCGAAGGCAAACTCTACTTCGACTTTGAAGTTGCCAACCACTTCATCAGCTTGATTGAGAAATATACCCCTGACGCTTTCAACACCTGCCTGTGTCGACCGCACAAAGAACTGTATGAAGTTTGTCACTCGGCGAAAAAGATTTTGTGTAAGCCAGCTTGGGTCGAAGTCGTACATGGCTCCAACTACATGAACGTCTACCGTCGAGGATTTCGAGTTCCAACCGGAACAATTTTGGATGATTTTTCAATCGCGGCTGATCCACCGCTTGACCAAGACCAAACCGTTCCTTTTCTGCTGGAACAAGCCAGGATTTCCCTGTTTTTTCCCTACTACTTTCTCCGCAAAGTTTTCCTTCGCATTAAACACAATCAGCTAGATGAATTAGGCATGAGTCGCTTTGCCGTCAGAAACTATTGAGCAGCAGGAATAGATATCCATGAAAATTCTCATAACTGGCGGAGCCGGGTTTATTGGCAAGTGGTTAGTTGAAAAGCTACCCTCTGATGTTGAAATTGTCATTATTGATTTGCTGGATGGGCAAGTTCACTGCACTGCTCAAGAATTTGCTCCTGAATTAACTGCCCGTGCCCAGTGCATCCAGGCAGATGTTCAGACGATCGCTGACCACCGGGATAAGATCGAAGGAACTGACGTAGTGATTCACTTAGCTGCCCAAACGGGTACGGGGCAATCAATGTACGAAATCAGCAAATACGTTCAGCACAATGCTAACGGCACAGCCAATCTCCTGGAACTCATCTCGACTCTGGATCACAAGCCGCGTCGGGTAGTGTTGTCTTCTAGTCGGGCGGTCTACGGAGATGGCGCTTACACTGATGGCAATGCCATTCTCTATCCTAAAGGGCGATCGCTGGAACAGTTGCAGCAGGGAGTTTGGGAAGTTTGCGATACTGAGGGGACACCCCTAAAGCCACTGCCCATGCGCGAAAGTCACTTGACCAAGCCAACTTCGGTGTATGGCTTGACTAAACTTTGGCAGGAGCAGTTACTACAAATTTACTGTGAGAGTCAGTCGATCGATCTGGTGACGCTCCGGTTTCAAAATGTGTATGGGCCGAAGCAAGAATTGGGCAATCCCTATACGGGCATTATCGGTATTTTCACCAACGCAATTGTGCAAGGTAGCCACCTCGAAATTTTTGAAGATGGGCTAATGACGCGGGATTTTGTGTTTGTGGGCGATGTTGTCGATGCCGTGATCCAATGTGCCATACACGACCAACCTTTGAACGCGATTATCAATGTGGGTAGTGGTAACGCGGTAACGTTATTAGATGTTGTAGAAACGATCGCTGATGTCATCAACCAGCCAGCAGACTACACCATTTCTGGTCGATTTAGAGTTGGAGATGTGCGTCATGCAGTTTCAGATATGAGCCAGTACAGAGCGTTGCTGGGTGATTGGACACCGACCTCGCTTAAAGACGGAATTGCTCAATATTTAGAGTGGTATTTAAAACAGAAACCGCTAGAGCAATCCACGCTGCAAGCCTCGCTGCAAGAAATGGAGCAAAAAGGGCTATTACTGACAAAACGATGATGGATCGCTCAATCTCCAAGCTGTGAATGGCATGAACGTTTTACATTTGAGTACATCTGACATCGATAACGGCGGGGCACGAGCCGCGTACAGACTGCACCAGGGATTGCGATCGCTCGATTGCAACTCCCAGATGCTAGTGCGGGCTAAATTCAGCCAGGATGGGACTGTTACTGCTGATAAATCGCCTCTGACAAAGCTGTCTCCCCCCCTGTCTGGACTGCCCCTACGATTTTACCCAAAGCGCCCCGGCGGCATGTTTTCGCCTCAATGGATGCCCGATGTGTTTAGCCAACGCGCCAAACAAGGCAACCCTGACGTGATCCATCTCCACTGGATTTGTAACGGGTTTCTAAAAATCGAGACTCTGGCAAAATTTCAGCAGCCCCTCGTCTGGACCCTCCATGATATGTGGCCCTTCACCGGAGGGTGCCATTACAACGGGAATTGTGAGAACTACAAGGAGTCCTGTGGTGCCTGTCCCCAGTTGGAGAGTACTCGCTCCTGGGATCTGTCCAATTGGGTCTGGAAACGCAAAGCAAAAGCCTGGAAAGACCTGCCCCTTACCCTGGTTGCAACCTCTTCCTGGATGGCAGAATGTGCCCGCTCCAGTTCTCTGTTCAAAGACACCCGGATTGAAGTGATTCCCTTAGGGTTGGATACTCAAAAGTACAAACCCCATAATCAGACTTTTGCGCGGGAGGCGCTCGATCTGCCCCAGGATAAGCACCTAGTGTTATTTGGAGCGATTGGGGGCACGAGCGATCGCCGCAAAGGCTTTCATTTACTTCTACCTGCCTTACAACGATTGAGCCAATCGGGTTGGCAAGACCAAATCGAACTGGTGATTTTTGGCTCTGCTAAACCCGAAAAGGCGATCGATTTAGGTTTTAAGACCCATTACATGGGACGCTTAAACGATGATCTTTCTCTTGCCTTAGTCTATTCAGCCGCTGATGTAATGGTTGTGCCATCAATCCAAGAAGCCTTTGGACAGACAGCTTCTGAAGCATTATCTTGCGGTACTCCAGTCGTTGGCTTTGATGGGACTGGTTTAAAAGATGTTATTGATCACCAGCACACAGGTTATCTTGTCATTCCATTTGAGGTGGAAGATTTAGCACAAGGGATCGTTTGGGTGCTGGAAGATCGAGAGCGTCATCAAAAACTTCAGTTCCAGGCGCGAGAAAAGAGTTTGAAAAAATTTACCTCTGAAACTCAGGCACAACACTACCTATCTTTATACGCAGAAATCTTAAGAGGATCGAAGTCAGCATGAAAATATCTGTAGTCATCCCTACCTTCAATCGTCCTAATACAATTAGCAATGCAGTTGAGAAAATTTTCAGAAATACACTGCAACCAGACGAGATAATAGTTGTTGACCAAAGCCAGGACAATTTGACTTTTGAAGCTTTGCTTACATTCATTGAAGTTGGGAGTATTACTTATATTAAGGAACCAATTCCTAGCCTTTCTAGAGCAAAAAATATTGGCTGGAAAAAGGCGACGGGCGACATTATTGCTTTCACAGATGATGATGCTCTTGTTGATTTTAAATGGTTAGAAAATATCAAACAAAGCTTTGAGAACAAAAACCTAAATATTGGCGTATTGGGCGGTAAGGTTATTCCTGTTTATGAGGAGAAGAGTCCAGGCTGGGAATTTCCCAAACGATGGGAATATTTCCTGCCAGTATACGATCAGGGGGATTCTCTAGAAAACTTTAGAGAAGGCGCTTTTCCGGCAGGTGTAAACTATTCAATCTATAGATTTTTACTGGAAAAATTTAATGGCTTTGACGAGGCTATTGGCCCTCAAGCGGGAAGAAAGATTCAAATTCCTTGCGAGGATGCAGAATTAGCTCTGCGCCTGAAGCTAAGCGGTCTTGATCTCATTTACAATCCTAATTGCGTTGTTTATCACCCAGTTCCTCTCAGCCGACAAAATCCAGAGTTTCTAAACAAAAGGATATTAGAAGATGGAGCCTGTTCTGCTTATTTCCAAATCAAAACAAGCCCCAACGCTACAAGTCATCTTTTCTCCCTGTTCAAAAGTGTAGCCAAATACTTATACTTTGGCTTAGCCAAATTGACAGGAGCAAAAAATGATGATGATTTATCGTATCTTTATGGTCGATTACTTGTGCTTTTAAAGTGTGGAATTTTAAAGCGGAATCTCAACTCACTTTAGGTTCTTTGAGTTGTAGCAGTGCATGTTGAATACCGCCTTTTTCTGAGGGGTGAAACATATTTTTAATTTTCAGGATCGGCTCGAGTTTACTGTGAAATATCTCTTTGATTTTCTCTTGCTGCTAACTGCTTAATTGCTGAATTTTCTAAGAATTGGTGATTCTTCTATGGCTTCATTTCCGACTAGGTTTCTATATGTTCTTGGTGAAAAGAGGAAAGACCTGATCTTAATGTTCTTTCTTTTTCTAATTTCCTCTAGCTTGGAGGTTGTGAGTATCGGTATGGTTGGGCCATTCATCGCTGCTGCAACCAATCCAAAGTTAATCATGGAGAATCAATGGAGCAGCGCAATATATAAAGCATTAAATTTTAATTCTTCAGCTAACTTTCTAATCTTCCTAGGTGTAATTCTTGTCATCTTATTTTATGGGAAAGGGATTATTGCTTTCAATATTCAAAAATTTATTTTCGAATTTGGCTTTTATCTTCGCAGGGATTTGCTCGGCCGGTTGATGAAAGCTTATTTATCTGCCCCTTATACCTTTCATCTTGCTCGTAATAGTGCTGTCTTAATTAACAATGCTGTTAGCGAAACACAAGGATTTTGCACGGGTTTGTTAATGTCATTGCTGACATCCACATCTAACGCATTTGTAGTATTTGCATTGGTCTTACTTTTGATGAGGACAGACTTACTAGCGACTGTCTTAGTTTCTACAATTTTACTGGTTGCTTTCTTGTTATTTAATCAGCTAAAAGGTCGACTTTATCTCTGGGGGGTGAATGCTTCAGATGCGAATGCAGACATCATCAGAACAATCAATCACGGACTAGGCGGCATTAAAGAAACCCGAGTCATCGGTTGTGAATCTTATTTTCTGGAGCAACTAGAAAGTCATGCGACTTTTTATGCATCTAATGTAACCGCAGTTTTAAGCCTTAACAACTTACCTCGGTTTATGATTGAAGCTTTATTGATGACATTCTTGGTAGGCTTTACGAGTTTATTTGTTTTGCTAGATCAAGGATCACGTAATTTAGTTTCTGTTCTTGGCGTTTTTGCGCTTGCCTCAATTCGTTTAATGCCAGCCGCTTCAAACTTATTGTCTTCCCTTGGAACTATAAGAGCTAGTACGATCACTCTTGATCGGCTCTATCTTGATCTAAAACAGTTAGACGAATCTTCAGAGAAAGCTAAACGTCTGCCTCTAAGACCAGAAATAGCTGACAATAATCGAGAAGTAAATTTTGAGTTCAACCACCATATAGACCTTACTAATATTACCTACCGATATCCCAATGCTGATGATGATTCATTGAAAGATGTTTCATTAACTCTTAGAAAAGGAGAGTCAATCGGACTCATCGGAAAGTCCGGTGCTGGAAAAACGACTATGGTTGATGTAATTCTGGGTTTGCTTACACCTCAGCAAGGGGATATCTTAGTAGATAACGTATCAATCTATAATAATCTCCGTAATTGGCAAAACATGTTAGGGTATGTGCCCCAATCGATTTTCTTAATCGATGACACCCTCGAGCGCAATATCGCTTTTGGGGTTTCTGATAAATTGATTGACCGTGAAAGATTGATTAAGGCGGTTCAATCAGCTCAACTTTCGGAACTTGTTGATCAACTTCCGAATGGCCTGCAAACGGAAGTTGGTGAGCGTGGTGTTTTGCTTTCGGGTGGGCAGCGTCAGCGAGTGGGAATTGCTAGGGCAATATACCACGAGCGAGAAATTCTAGTATTTGACGAAGCAACTGCTGCTTTAGACAATGAGACTGAGAGCTTCGTCACTGAATCTATCAAGGCTCTCAGCGGCATTAAAACAATGATTATCATTGCTCACCGTCTTTCTACAATTCAGCATTGCGATCGCATTTATGAAATGAAGAAAGGGCAAATAGTTAAATCCGGCAGCTATCAAGAAGTTGTTTTAGAAGAAAATAAAAAAACGTAAAATCTCTACGATGTTTACTCTTGGGATCGTGAATCAGTTAATTTGCAGACACTATCCCTTCTAGGGACTTAAGTGGTGGGGCGTGGCTCAATCCTAAACCTGACAAAATTGTTATTGCCCTCAAAATTCCTTCGATGCTTTTGCTTACAATCGTGGCATCAAAGACTTGTATCCTAATGCTTGGATCACACTTTAAAGAATGCAGATTATGGATACCCAAAATGAGATTCGTCTGTCAGTTGTCATTCCTTGTTTCAACGATGGTGAATTTATTCAAGAAGCCATCTCTAGCGTTGAAGCTTGCTCAGATCCGATTTACGAAATCATTGTTGTTAACGATGGCTCTAAAGACCCATCTACTTTGCTCATCCTGAATGAACTACAAAGTCAAGGCTACAAAGTCATTAATCAACAGAATCGAGGCCCAGCGTCTGCCAGAAATACTGGAATTAGAGCAGCACAAGGTGAGTACATTTTACCTGTAGATTCAGATTGCCGTATCAGACCCAATTACATTCACCGAGGCATTGAAATATTAGATCAGTGTCCTACTGTCGCTGTTGTCTATTCTGATGTCGAGTTTTTTGGTGAAAAGATAGGTACAGGAAAAATTCCAGACTTTAATTTATCGTGGCTGGTCAACCATAACTACATTGATAATTGTTCGGTTTTCCGAAAATCAGTTTGGGCAGAATGTGATCCATATGATGAAGATGTGCCATTCTATGGCTTCGAAGATTGGGATCTTTGGCTCAGTATTGCCAAGAAAAAGCATGTATTTCATCATATTCCAGAGGTTTTATTTGAATATAGAGTACGGTCGGTGTCAGTAAGCACAGCAGGACGAGGTGAAGAGAAAGCCAAAAAAATGTCTCGTTATATTGCGTCTAAGCATGCTGCCTTTTTCCCCAAAGAATATCGTTATTATTTCAAGCTTTACCGAGGCTGGCTTAAGTTTTTGGAACTGATTGGTTCAGTAACTCTCTCTAGAAAAGGTGTGAAATGATGAATCGCATTGCTCTGATTGTTTGTTACATGGGGTCTTTCCCACATTATTTTCGGTACTTTTCAGACTCAGCTACACTTAATTCAGATATCGATTTCTATATCTTCAGCGATCAGGTTTCCAAGATAGAAGAATCAGGAAATATCAAAATTGTTCCACTAACGTTAGAACAATTTAATAGCCTTTCTTCCCTCAAGTTGGGACTAAACATGAGTGTAGCTCATGGATACAAACTTTGTGACCTACACCCCGCATATGGAGTCATTTTTGAGGATTATCTGAAGTCCTATGATTTTTGGGGGCATTGTGATATGGATGTGTTGTGGGGCAGAATAAGCCACTTCATTACAGAAGATCTGCTGCAAAATTTTGATGTGATCACCGCAAAAGAAAACTTTATAGCAGGTCACTTTACTCTATACCGTAATAGTGGAATCGCATTAGAGCTATTTCGCCAGACAGATGATTACAAAAAAGTTTTTACGGATGGCATTACTAACTATCACTTTGATGAAGCATGTTTGAGATATGGAGAATTTCATTCTCCACATGATTTGAGGCAGTCTGGGCAGACTGTTAGCATGTCTGATATTGCCATGGATCTTAAACAAAGACAGCAAATCAGACTGTGTATGCAGAATATGAACCGCGAATATCCTGATCCATTTTGCTATGTTTATCGTGATGGTATATTCACTGACCTAAGCAATGGACAGGAGTTTATGTATCTCCATCTAAACTATGTCAAGAATCAATGGTATTTCTTCATTCCCAAAATGGATAAGTTGCCATCTAGATTCAGCGTTTTTCCAGAAGGAATTATTCCCGCTCTGCCTGAAGAGTTCTTCCCCAAATTCAGATGGTGGGTCAGTAAAAACTGGTTCAATTTTAATTATTTGACTGGTAGACTGAAAAAATTCGGACTTTCTACGTATGTCAGCAGAATGATGAAAAAAATCTTTGAGAAAGCAACAGGAGTATCCTCCTGATAGCCTTGTTCCTTTCAAACTGGATTATCATCTATGCATCTATCCTTTAGAGGCTATTTGTTAAATAAAATAGGGGTAAAATATGAGTGCAACTAAATCTTCAATTAATTTTGACTCTTATTCTGAAAAAGCGCAGACTTATAAATTAGAAGGGTTTGATTTTTTGCGCGCCATTTTTGCGATCGCAATAGTTGTCCTTCATAGTAGGCTTTTTATGGTTGTAGAAGGTTTTAAAATAGGCTCCTTATCGGTAGTCGATATTTTAAACGCTAATGTAGTCTATATTGCTGTTCCAGTCTTTTTCCAAATCTCCTTATTTTTGTTTTATATCAAAAGTGAGAAAATGGGTTCTGGTTATCTTCTGCAGAAACGATTTCCTAAATTGATCTCTCTATACTTTTTCTGGGTAATATCAAAAATTGTTTTTGATATATTCCTAAAAGGAAAGTCCGAGTCATTGCAGAATAGCACTTCCTCTGTTAGAAGTTTTATCGAATTCATCGTTAGTGGTGGCAACTCTCCGCTTTATTTCTTCTTCTCCCTAGCTTTTATTATAGCGCTGACTGAAGTTTTAGTTTTGAGCTTTGGGAAGATTAGAAAAAACCCTATAAAGATTATTACTCTTTATTCTCTACTGTTTATATCTTGTGCTTTAGTCTTTCTCTTTGCATTACTTAGGTTGATTCCTGATGATGGTACTGGTGGAGTTGGATTATTCCAGGCCGCATCTAACATTGCCAAATGGGCTTACAATCCACTGAACTTTCTTCCTTACATTTTTACGACTGCAATTGTTGTACAGGAATTCAATTCAGGAAAACTTAAAAAAAATAATTCTAAGCTTAAACTTAAGTTGTATTCTCTGTTTTTTTTATTCCTTATATTTACGGTGCTAGAGTGGAATTACTCTAAAGAGTTACTGCATTATTCAAGGCTTTCTCTTGTTTTGGGTTCTTGGTTACTTTTGTATCTTGCTTTGTTGTCAACCCGTAAGCCTTCTGGAATCGTTCGATTTATTTCAGGCTGCTCCTTGGGGATCTATACTTTCCACCTTTTCTTTACTCACGGTTTCTTTGAAATGGATCTGAATGTTTTCAGAACATTAGATCAGATATTTCCCAATTTAGTATTCTTAATTGAGTTTTCGATTGCCTTGATATTTTCTGTCCTTGCAACAATGTTGTTTAGGAAAAACAATTTTCTAAAAGATTTTGTTTGACAATTAACGAGGAACTAACTGTTTTTAGCTTTTAGGGGGATGTTACTTTTATGGAACCACAGCAACGATTGATTGGCATTGATGCGTTCCGTGTCCTAGCTATTTATGCTGTCATCATCGTTCATATTGACGAAGGGATAAAAAATATTCCTCCTGGCTGGTTCAATATTATCAACTTTGCTTCTTTCTGCGTTCCTTTCTTTCTAGCTACAGCTTTTTACCTGGCAATTAGCAAACTCTATGCATCTCAAAAAACATATCCACTTCGTTCAAGACTAACTCGCTTATTGATCCCTTATGGGTTTTGGTCTATTTTTTACTTGCTTTATAAAGCTGCCAAATATCTAGTTGTTGGTGAAACTAGTAGATTAGTAGAGCTCTTACGCGATCCACTATCTCTTATCTTTCTCGGTGGAGTATCTTTTCATCTTTATTTTCTGCCTCTACTCGCAACTGGAACCTTACTATTGAAGCTGGTAGAGATTTTAGTAAAAATAAAGTTTTCCTTGCGGGCAATAACATTTATAGCTCTGATTAGTTTGCTAATTCATGAGATGGTTTTGGTTTCTGGAAATGGTTTAAAAGCTCCAGCCAATGTTGCATTTGAATCATTTTTATCTGCTGTCTCTCCAGAAGCGAACTCTAATCCTTTGCTGCGGTGGTTTTTTGTTGAGCTTGTTTGGGTATTGAGATGTCTTCCCTATATCATGTTTGGCATGATCTTCGCCCATCCAATGGCGAACAAGTTCCTGATGAAGCTCACTACTCATCATTCTGTGTTGTGTATAGGAGCTTTTTTATCAATTAACATTCTTGGCACTCTAATATTGCCACAGGCTGTTGATGAAATTGCCAGAGGTTACAGTTCCCTCATTGCTGCGATCTCGCTCTCCAATGTTTTGAGGATAAGTACTTTAATTAAAAGCATAAGTCTTTGCTCATTCGGCATCTATCTTATTCATATTATTTTCGTAGAGATATTACAGTCAATCGCGGCTCGTTCATATCCCGACTATGTCAATCATGTAAGTTCCTTGACATTATTAGCTGCTGCTACCCTTGTATTTTTAACTAGCTGGGCAATTACATTTTTATTGATGAAAAATAAAAAAATATCTCAAGTTTTATATGGTACATAACCTTTTTGTCCATCTGACCTGGTCGATGGTGGAATAGTGCCAGCTCGCGATGTTCAAGCTCTGGCTAATGCAATGGAACAAGCAATTGATGATCCTATTAACCCAGACCTTTTAAGATTGCGTGGCAAAGATTTTAGTGTAGAAAAGATTGTCCAAGAATATTTAAAAGCAATGGATTGTAATTGCTCAACCTAGGCAAATTGGTAGTTACAGCCCTTTTTTCAACCATTTTCGGTTCCTTTCCAGCTAAGAATCTTGCGTTATGGGCTTTTAGAGGATTTTCTCCGAGCAAAAAATGGCTGAAACCCGCATTTCTTCTGAGTTGAGCAATTACAAAATTAGCTATTGTTTGCTATTTAGCTCTTGTGCTTTAATCTTTCCCCTTTCAATTACTCACCTGGTAATAGCTAGGTTTGAAGATGGTCAGGTTCTCGCATCTGCGTATACTATCGCTAATCTTGCTCGATGGGACTATAATCCGCTGAATTTCTTACCCTACATTTTCACAACCGCGATCGCTGTGCAAGAATTTAATGAAGGTCAACTTCAGCGGATAAGTTTACCACTGAAGCTGTACAGCTTGCTTGCTCTATTTCTAATGTTCACTATTCTAGAGTGGAGTCTGTTTGAGAATTTACTGCACTATGCGCGACTTTCTCTGGTCTTTGGCTCCTGGCTACTTTTGTACTTGGCTCTACTATCTACACGTAAGCCTTCCAGAAGCATTAAATTGCTCTCAACCTGCTCTTTAGGAATCTATGTACTTCATCCGTTCTTCACGCATATTCTCTTTCCGATCAATGCCAATCTTTTACTTACTCTTTCTCAAGCACAAGCTGGCTTGGATGCCGCTGTTGAATTTTCGGTTGCCTTAATAGGGTCAATCGTTCATCGTTCATCGTTCTGACCTCAATCTTCAAAAAAGTTAGGGGTTTGAGAAGATTTGTTTAGATGGTTGACGCAGTTAAAGATTTTACAGTCAAAGATTTTAGCTTAGGCGAGACTAAAACTTAATTTTCTATTTTCTTCATTATTATTTCAGGTGCAAATGCTGATAGGCTCAGATACTATTATGAAACTAAAGTCAATTCCAAAAGCAATTGTTTGGCATTATCAGAAGAGCCAATTGGGTGGATTAGGAAGGAATTCAGACATCAGCGTGATGACGGATTTGAGAGGTAGAAGAAGTAATATTTTCGTTGGTCAGAACAGTACGATCTGCAAACACTCGGTCTTGGAGGTGGATGCGATCGATCTTAGCGAATCCAAAATTGTCATTGGCGATCACACTTTGATTAGCTCATTTGTAATTTTGCGAACTTATGGAGGGGCAATAAGAATTGGCGATTCCTGTTTCATCAATTCCTTTTCTGCCCTTTATGGTCATGGGGATTTAGTGATTGGCAATAACTGCCTGATTGAACCGCAAGTAACCGTGATTCCTGTTAATTACGGTTTTAAGAACCGGGATATTCCTTTCCGACAGCAAACGCCCACAATGAAGGGAATTACGATCGGGGATGATGTCTGGATTGGAGCGGGTGTGACTATTTTAGATGGTTGCACGATTGGGGACGGCTGTATTGTTGGAGCCGGAGCAGTGGTCACTAAAAGTGTTGAACCCTATACGATCGTGGCTGGGGTTCCGGCAAAGAAAATTGGGATGCGAGAATGATGAGTCTAAAACTATAGCAACTGAACATTTGCTTTCTTGAGCGATAATTTCTACGTGTTATTTCCAGGTAGCTGAAAAATGGATGCAAGCATTAAGTTTCGCTTTCAATCAATCCAATATTCTCTGACTAAATGGTTGAATCAGCATCGGATCGATAGCTCAATCACACTGATTCTGGCGATCGGGTTTGCCATCGTTAACTACCGCAATGCCCAACAAATACCCGATCCGATTCTCACCGATTTCTACGCTCAAGATGTCTGGTTTGGTAGTGATATTCCTACAGTGTTTGGCAATATTACTAGCCTTCAAAGCGATTACGGTCGTAATAATAAGCATCCGCTCTTTCCTCTACTAGTATTTCCCCTAGTCTACGGTTTCGGAAAAGCGTTTCACCTCGATTCTGTTGCCGCTGCTCGATTGGTTGTTGCGCTAGTTGGAGCTATTTGGATTGGTTCGCTTTACAGCTTGTTTCGGCTGATGCAGTTGCCCCGTTTGGATGCCGTTATCTTTAGTTTGCTGGGCAGCGTCAGCGCCGCTGCTGTTTTTTGGTTTGTTGTACCAGAGTCTTTTTCCTTCGGCTCATTGTCGATTCTGCTGGCGCTTGTACTGGTTGCTTTGGCGCAATCTCGTACACTTTCACCTGCTTGGTATGTGGCAGTTGGGGCATTCAGTCTAAGTATCACGATCACAAATTGGATGGCTGGACTGCTGGCAACGATCGTCACCCATCGCTGGCTGAAAGCCCTACAAATTACCCTAACGACGTTTCTCTTAGTGAATGTCTTATGGGTGTTACAGCGATCGATCTTTCGGAATGCCGGATATCCCTTCTCGCTAAAGACCTTTGTTGGCGAGAAAAAATTTATGTCTGCGCCGAAATCAGACAGTGTATTGTCTGCTATTAGCTCATTTTTCTATCAGACGATCATCATGCCAGCCATTCAATTGAGTGACTCGGTAATTCGTCCAAATTGGGTCAAGCTAACGACAAATACCTTGACACCAGGAACAGGCGGAGTTTGGGGAACAGTAGCGGCTGTGGTATGGACAGCACTGCTCATTCTAGGAATATGGGGATTTTTCTCGACCCGGCAACAGCCTAAATTGCGAATTGTTCTGGGACTGACGATCGTGGGGCAACTGTTAATTCACAGCATCTACGGAGCTAGCGAAACCTTTATTTATTCGCTGCATTTTGCGCCGCTCTTGCTGACCGTCGCTGCCTTTAGTTCTTTAACTCGATTACGGTGGGTGGGTCTGGGTTTGGCTGGGTTGCTGGTGGTCAGTGCGGGGATTAACAATCGATCGCAATTTAACCAACTGACGACCAGCTTGCAAAGCTACGGCACTCCCCAGCAGCAAGTGCAAGCTCAGGTGCGATCGCGTCCCTCCGATTTGTGGCCACGCAGTGCTGGTCACGTCGTTCTAGCCACTCCGGGTAGCCGGGACGAAGACAAAGCCTACTATGAACCCGGTGGCAGTTTCAGCCCGGTGGCAGGCAGTTTTGGGGTTTCGATTTGGATGGTGGAAAAAGACGGAACCCCAAAAATTACTAGCGATACGATTCCTCTCAATCAGATTCAGCAGCAGTTGACCAATTCCAACCCATCGGGGGGCAACAAACCAGAGGGCAACAAGCCGACACCAGGCATTTCAGCAAAAACCGAATTCTATCAGGCTACCTGGGCAGCAACTCAACTGGGCTGGCGGTTGAGCCTGGAGACTCCAGCAAATTCACTGAAGCCTGTCTTGGTGATTCGTAGCGTTGGTCCAGCAGGTGGAGCGGTTAACTCTTTGAACTGGAACGGGCAGCGATTGCTGATTAACGATCGCTGGTCGCTGAAGCCGAGTGCAGCTCCAACTCAGGTGCATCTGGGCAGCGAGTCGTCAGGCTGGATCACTCAAGCAGCGACCCCGACCCAATGGCAAGATCAGCGGGGTTGGGGCTATGCACGGCTGGAGCTCACACCGGGCAGCACCTGGAATTTCGACCTTGCTGACTCGACCCCCGGTTCCAAACCTAATCTGCTCCCAACAACGTTACCGTCTGATCTGGTATTGGAGCTACCGGATTCCCAGTTTGTTGATAGCCTCAATGCCCAAGTCACTCATTTGCTGATGGGACTGGTGGGGAATCGTACTCGTCCGAGCGATCCGTTGAGCTATCCATTACCGCGACTGCGAGAGGGTGCTTACCAGATGGTAGCCCTGTCCCGGTCGGGTCAATTAGACACCGCCAAACAGCTATCGCCATATTTTGCCGAAACCGATTTCCTCAATGGAATTCAGCCAGCCGCCGATATTCCCGCAGTCGGACTCTGGGCTGTGGCAGCCGTCGCCGAGCAGGTAAACCAGCCAGAGTACGATCGAGCGCTATGGCCCCACGTGCAGCGCAAGGCGGAGTTGATTGTCGAAATGCTGTCTACGAACAGACCGGGCTATCCAGTCGTGGAAGCATCGAAAGCTCCGTTTTCCGAACATCCAGACTTTTTGACGCAAGATCTGATTGCGGGCAAAATGGACAACGTGCCTGGATTGATTACCCTTGATTTGACCGCAAACGCTCTGAGCTACCGGGCTTTGCTAGATGCAGCGACCCTAGCCGATCGCGTTAACCAACCCAGAGCCGCTCAAAGCTGGCGTTCGCGGGCAGCGCAGTTGCAAACGGAGTGGGGCAATGCCTTTAAACCCGTCTTTTCTCAACTACCCGAAACCTATACCAGCAGTTTGTGGCCTAGCTGGATTGCTGCGGATCGTTCTGGTTTCACTCAAGAGCTAAAGAAACGCTGGCAGTATGATGCTACTGGAAATCTGCGTCAACTGATCGTCCCTACGATCAATCTAGCGGAAACTCATCAGTGGCTATTTCTAGGTCAGAGCGATCGCGTCTGGACGACTCTCAAGTGGTTTTGGCAGCATCAAGTTTCTCCTGGCTTATACACCTGGTGGGGCGACAATCCAAAACCAGCGGACATTCCTAAAAGTTTCTCTCGCTGGCAACGGTATCGCGGTTGGATCAACCCTCCCCATGTCACCCCGCATTACGGAGCGGCGGCAGAAATGCTATTACTGCAACTAGATATGTTGGCGTACCTCGATCGCTCTTCAAACGAGCCGACGCTAATCATCGGGGCAGGCATTCCGAAAGAGTGGCTCACTCAACCAATGACTGTAAAAGGGCTACCTCTGGGCGGAAATCGGATTAATTGGACGTGGGACGGCAAGCAAATGGCGGTTCAAATTAGAGGTAAGAAAATGAACATTCAGCTTGGCTCGACTTTCCCTCCGAACACACCAACGAAAGTAGAAGTACTCTAGCAACTGACAGGAGAGCAAGATCTAACAGCTAGAAAAAAATACTCCCTCCTCCACAAGAGTTTAGTCTTCCAGAGAAAGCTGGATTTTAGTGAGAGGTATCTAGATTCAAAGTAGCTATAGAAGTGTACTTGTAATGAGATTCAAATTTCTGAAAACCGCTTTTTTTACCATCCTGTTGTTGAATACCGTATATGCGTCTACTGCTCTAGCGCAAGCATCGGGCGGGGAGGGTGGCGGAAACATGCAAACTCCCGTTCAGGTGATTGTGCAAATTGTCGTAACGACAGTGGCTCTAAAGATACTTGCCTCCTTTGATTTGCCCTGATTGAAAGGTCAAGTTGTTTAGTTTTCTCGATCGTGCTTTTTCTGGAGTTCAAACCGATGCTCATGCCAGCCTAACCCGATCATGCTGGCAACAAAGAGCGTATAGCCGGGTTCTTCTAACTGAGAAAAAATTAGACCAAACACAAGCACAGTCAGCATTAAGTACTTAGAAAGATCAACGACGCAGACGTGCCACCAGACCAGAAACGCTAGATAGAAATACGCTGCCAGTCCCAATAATCCCAGATCTCCCCAAATACCAGCCCAACCAAACAAAGGCGAGAATAAGCTAGATTGATCGCCTAACCAACTATCACCAACTGCTTGCCAAATTGCCTTACTTGCAGGGTGTATCGTTGCACCGAGAGGTTGCAGCAAACTCCAATAGCTCTCCAACATCCAGCCACCCAAGCGCCCGACCGTATGTCCTGGACCAAGACCCAACCACCAACCAATCGGGGACTCAAAATAAGTGGGAACAATCCGAAAGGTCGCCATTTTAAGTTGGGTGGCTTCACCATCAGGACCGTAAATTTCGGGTCTGATCCAAACAGTAAATGGCTGAAGCGCTTCAATATTATAAATCGCCCAGTAAAACGCACCGAGAAAGACAGCACCGATAGATAGGTACATCAATGTCTTACCGATGTCTTTGATATTAATTAGATAAAGCAGAACGTATCCAGCAATAAACGAGAGAAGAACTTGCTTGGTATCCGAAATAATGATGTGGTTGAAGCAGGCTAAGACGATCGCGAGACGAAACCAAAGCGGCTTGGCTTTAGCGGTGACAAAATAATAGACCGCGAAGGTCAAAGCAACAGATCCCCCAATAACGTGTCCAGCTCCCTGTCCAATAAAAATTCCCTTAACGTTATCTTCCAGACCAATGAGTTTGTCCATCCGAAAAACGTATTTTTGGACGTAGGCGAACAACAGGTTGATCATCGCAAATCGCAGAATCCAACTACGAAAGCGGTGAAAACCTTCTAATGACATGGGCATACAGACGATCGTCAAGATTAGGATGAACGGTTCTGCCAACAGCAAAAAGTCCAGCACTGCATTAATAACTCCAGCATCGTTCACTAAGGCGCTGGAGATCGTCACGACTAGCAACAAAAATATGCCAACGATCAGTTGCTTTGAGATCGCAATTTGCTTTAAATCTCGACTGCGCGATCGCAGTAACACCGAGCCGCAGGCAAACGGAACTGCGACAAAGTGCAGAAAGTTAATTGGCGATGGTATTTTCAGTGGCATCAGAACTCGTGAAAATAGCGCTGTGGCAATGCCAAACAGCGTCAAATTCGAGTTTGTGACATAGCCCTTTTGCTTAGATACAGGTAATTCTAATGTTGTTGGACTCATTTACTTAACTACTTACAGCGCATCAGGTTAGAAACTTTAAGCTCGAATGTATCCCAGTTTTATCAGTGTGCCCTCATCCCCCAACCCTTCTCCTATTTTGGGAGAAGGGGGTTCCGGATCGAAGTCTCTCTCCTACTGTGGAAGCGGGATTTAGGGTGAGGGTTGCAATAGCGGGATGCACTCTTGAACTTATCGATAGCCCACGTATAGGGGAATGTGTTTGCCATTACCAATGTAGCCTGGTAAGCCACTACCCGATAAATTTCGAGTCACGCCATCTCGTGTTTCCCGAACGTAGGTCGTGTAGTTTAACCCACCACCGTAGTTTATTTCTCCCAGGCTAATTGAAACTGAGGACTCGTTGTTGATGAACATTGGGTCGTTTTGTTGTCCATTGGGAGCGGATGTCGTAGTGTAAGCAAAACCACCTAATACTTCGGTTTTTCCGCCTGCTTTAGTGTCAACCAGTGTGCCGCCTCGCTCGGTTTTGAGTCCTAAAATCCAGATATTCCCCCCATTAT
>Ga0335394_10003512_pt1 | contig 17792 bp, 15 predicted proteins | sample MAT03_FD_205741 | JGI IMG/M metagenome (GOLD analysis project Ga0335394, IMG submission 205741) | Freshwater microbial communities from Lake Fryxell liftoff mats and glacier meltwater in Antarctica - MAT-03 (spades assembly) (version 2) ... | reverse complement strand
CCATTCATTTGTTTCCAAATCCGGTTTCGGAAAAACTTACCATAGCCAGCAGCAATACCGGGATAACGAGGTACGAACTCCGCAGTATGACCGGAAAAATCCTAAAACAAGGCATTTTTGAGTACTCGGGATTCGTGGAGATGTCCGCGTTTCCGGCAGGCATTTATTTGCTGTATAGCTACCGGGATGGGCTTTACACGGGAATAGAAAAAGTGATTAGGCAGTAACTTTAGGCCGCAAATAAAAAATCCCCTGAGTTCGTGTTGACCTAAAAAAGAGATGAGCCATCCCGAATTGGAATGGCTCATCTTTTTTATGCTTTCTTTTTATTTACTGCTGAACAGGGATTAGCACGCAGCGCCGAACAGCGTTCGGCGGTACAGCACCTTACCCGTTCATCGAAGCAATAAACTCTTCGTTGCTGGTCGTATTGATCATGTGCTTGCGCAGGAATTCCATGGCTTCGTCCGGTTTCATATCGGCTAAGTGGTTGCGCAGGATGAACATGCGCTGGAGCGTGTCGCGATCCAGAAGCAGGTCGTCGCGGCGTGTGCTCGACTTAGTCAGGTCAATGGCCGGGTAGAGGCGCTTGTTGGCCAATGTGCGGTCGAGCTGCAATTCCATGTTGCCAGTTCCTTTGAACTCTTCAAAGATCACCTGATCCATTTTCGAGCCCGTGTCAATCAGGGCCGTTGCAAGGATGGTGAGCGAACCGCCGCCTTCGATGTTTCGGGCAGCGCCAAAGAATTTTTTCGGTTTGTGCAACGCGTTGGCTTCCACACCACCGGAGAGGACTTTTCCGCTGGCTGGGGCAACCGTGTTGTGGGCGCGGGCAAGGCGCGTGATGGAATCGAGCAGGATGATGACATCGTGACCGCTTTCTACCATTCGCTTGGCTTTTTCCAGACAGATGGTCGCCACCCGAACGTGGTTGTCGGCGGGTTCGTCGAACGTGGAAGCAATCACTTCTGCGTTCACACTGCGCTTCATGTCGGTAACTTCCTCCGGGCGTTCGTCAATCAGCAACACGATCAGGTAGCAATCGGGGTGATTGCGGGCGATGGCGTTGGCGACGTCTTTGAGCAAAAAGGTTTTACCGGTTTTCGGCTGCGCCACGATCAGACCGCGTTGGCCTTTGCCAATCGGCGTGAACAAATCTATCATGCGGGTGCCAAAATCGCGACCCGTAGAAGACGTTGTGAGTTTGAATTTTTCCGTCGGAAACAGCGGCGTCAGGTAATCGAACGGCACGCGGTCGCGGATGTCTTGCGAATTGAGGCCGTTTATTTTAGAGACGCGCAGCAGCGCGAAATATTTTTCACCTTCTTTCGGCGGGCGGATGGCACCCCGAACCGTATCGCCGGTGCGCAGACCAAACAACTTGATCTGGGAGGGCGATACATAAATATCGTCGGGCGAAGTCAGGTAATTGTAATCAGCTGAGCGCAGGAAGCCATAGCCGTCGGGCATCATTTCCAGAATGCCTTCGCCCTCGATGATGCCGTCGAGTTCGATGTCGAAGCGAGGTTCCGGTTCGCCTTCCGGCTCCTGCCGTTGGCGGCCTCCGCTGTAGCCTTCCTGGTGGGGATCTTCATTTCTCCTGCGTGCATAGTCTTCGCGGGTTTCACGAGGCTCGCGAACATCACGTTGGTCGCGATCATCGCCCTCCCTCGGTTCCCTGCGGTCGCCCCGATCGTCGCCATCGCGGCGGTTCTGGCGGGGGCGCTCGGGTTCTTCCCGGACTTCGTCGGGTTGCTGATCAGAGGGTGGTGCATAAATGGGGTCAGCTTTATTGGGATCAACCTGAGCCGCCTCCACCACTTCTTCTTCCACTGCGGGTTGCGGAAAAAACGTTTCCTCTTCATCTTCTTCTGTAGCCTGGCTCATGAAGGGATCCGCTTTGCGAATATCTTCCCGGACTTTGGACAGGGGCTTGAAAAGTTTTTTTGGTTTTACCTCTTTGGTTTCCAACTCTACCCGCGGGCGTTTCGTTCGCGTTTTTTTGTCGTCATCACCGGCGCCATTTTCCCCAACGGGAGCAGGAGCAGCAGCGGCTTGGGAAGTAGCCTGGTGGTCAAGGATGTGGTGAATCAACTCCTGTTTGTTCAACTTCTTTTGGCCACTGATGCCTAATTGCTCGGCAAGGTCCCTGAGTTCGGGCACGAGCATGTCGTTTAATTGCAGAATATCCAACATAATGATTGTGGTGTGTTATGATTTTAGCGGCTGTGCAGCCGACTGCTCCCGGGGTTGCCGGGCAGTCTGTCGGCACTGATTAGCCTTTGTTTGCTGTGTTTTTTATACGAAGGAATAAGTCTGGGCAGGTTGTACAATGCTGTACGTTCTGCCAAATGTGCTCCGCTCCGTCATGATCATTCATCTATACAAAAGAACTGTGTGTTGAAAATTTCCCGGACAAAAGCCTGCCGGGGTGTGAAGTGTACTGTAATTTAATTTGATTTGAATTGCTTTCGCTTTCGCATTTTCGCGCCCAATGCCTGCATAGGCCTTCGACTGCTCTTTCTTTTTGCCTTAGTGAAAAAAAGATGTAGAGGAATATGAATCAGGAATTGAGAACAGGATGTTTTCAAGATGGCTATAGCTCGCGGTGGCGTGTTGACTATCTTTACGTGAGCAAAAATACACTTATTTTTTAAATGCAAGTATTATCTTTGCAAAAAATTTAACCGCATCCGGCGCTTAAAGTTTATATTTTGAAAGCATCTTAAGTATTTTTTAACTTCTACGCCCATTATGCTACAAATCAGCTTTATCAGGGAAAGTAAAGACCGTGTGATCGAAGGGTTAAAGCGGAGAAATTATAAGGAGGAAGACCTGAAGATTGTGCACGACCTGATCGCTTTGGACGATCGGCGCCGCAGCCTGCAAACCGAATTGGACAATGCGCTTGCCGAGCGCAACCAGATGTCGAAAGCCATCGGGGAATTGATGAAAGCAGGCAAAGCCGACGAAGCCACGTCCGCCCGTAACCGGGTGAACGAACTCAAAGGGGCTTCCGACCAGTTGGAGGTGCAATTGGCGGATAGCACAGCGCAATTAACCACGCTCCTGTACAAGGTACCGAATATACCGCACGAATCTGTTCCCTTCGGCGTTTCTGCCGAAGACAACGATATATATAAGGATTGGCTCCAGCCGCTGCCCGAGTTGGGTGATAGCGCGCAGCCACACTGGGAACTGGCAAAAAAATACAACCTGTTCGACCTGGAGTTGGGCGTTAAACTCACCGGCGCCGGTTTTCCGGTTTACCGCGGTAAAGGTGCGCGCCTGCAACGGGCACTCATCGGTTTTTTCTTAGATGCTGCTGGGGAAGCCGGCTACGAAGAAATTCAGCCGCCGCTGATGGTCAATGAAGCCAGCGCCACTGCCACGGGGCAGCTTCCCGACAAGGAAGGCCAGATGTATTATATCACAGAAGATGACCTCTACCTGATTCCTACGGCAGAAGTGCCCGTGACCAATATCTATCGTGACGTCATACTGAACGAATCGGATTTCCCGATTTGTATGGCGGGCTATACCCCCTGTTTCCGCAGGGAAGCGGGCTCTTATGGTGCTCATGTGCGCGGTCTGAACCGCGTACACCAGTTTGACAAGGTAGAAATCGTACGCATCGAGCACCCTGACCGGTCGTATGACGCCCTGATGGGCATGCTGGCACACGTAGAAAGTCTGTTGCACAAATTGGAACTTCCGTACCGCATCCTGCGCCTTTGCGGCGGCGACATGGGCTTCACCTCGGCGCTCACATTCGACTTCGAGGTGTGGTCGGCTGCGCAAAAACGCTGGCTGGAAGTCAGTTCGGTTTCCAACTTTGAAACCTTCCAGAGCAATCGGATGAAACTGCGCTTCCGCGATGGAAAAAACAACCGCTTAGCGCATACGCTGAATGGCTCTGCACTTGCGTTGGCGCGCATTGTGGCGGCACTCATGGAAAACAACCAAACGCCGGAAGGCATTGTTATACCATCGGCTTTGCGCCCTTACACCGGCTTTGACCGCATTTCCTGATCGGGTGCCAGATTGTTTAACAAAACCAGATAAGAGATGATGATACCGGATGGTTATTTAGGTTATCTGATTGTAGGCGGCATTTTGTCGCTGGTAGGTATGTTTTTCAGCCAACGGCTCAAAAGCAAATTTGCACGCTACAGTCAAATGCCCATACGTACCGGGCTGAGTGGCCAGCAAGTGGCCGAGGCCATGTTGCGCCACTACGGCATTCGCGATGTAAAAATAGTGGAAGGCCATGGTTTCCTGAGCGATCACTACAACCCGTTGAGCAAAACCGTCAGCCTTAGCCCCGATGTCTATCAGGGACGAAACATCGCCTCGGCGGCAGTGGCCGCGCACGAATGCGGACACGCTGTTCAGCACGCACAGGCTTACAGCATGTTGCAATTGCGCTCGACCTTAGTGCCCATTGTCAATATTTCAGCGATGGCTCAGCAGTTTCTGCTCATCATTGCTTTCCTGACGCTTTCCACCATGCCTCAGCTGATGCTGATCACCATTTTCGCTTTTGGGGTGACGACCATCTTTAGTTTTATTACACTGCCGGTTGAATTCGACGCCAGCAAACGCGCCTTAGCCTGGCTGAGCCAAAGCAACGTAACCCAGGGGCAGGAATACGAAGGTGCCAAAGATGCGCTCTGGTGGGCGGCCATGACGTATGTTTCAGCGGCTTTGTCGTCGCTGGTGATGCTGCTTTATCTGGTGATGCGCTATTTGGGTGCGTCGAACCGAAATTAGTCAAAAATCAAAACAAGAGTCTTATGCAATTTGAAGAAGCGGTCAATTTTGCCCTTGACCACGCACATGAAGCGATGAATCAAGCGCTCGAACACTTAGAGCGCGAATTGACCAAAGTCCGCACAGGAAAGGCTTCTCCTGCCATCTTAAATGGGTTGATGGTTTCTTATTATGGAAATCCGACGCCGCTTAACCAGGTGGCCAACGTCAGCGTCTCCGATTCGCGCACGGTCGTGATTCAGCCTTGGGAAAAATCCATGATCCAGCACATTGAAAAAGCAATTTTTGAAGCCAACCTCGGCGTTTCCCCACAAAATGACGGCGAAATGATCCGGCTCAGCATTCCGCCGTTGACGGAAGAACGCCGCAAAGAGATGGTCAAAAAGACGAAAACCATGGGCGAAGACACCAAGGTAGGCATCCGCAGCGCTCGCCGCGACGCCATGGAAGAAATCAAAAAAGCGATTAAAGACGGCTATCCGGAAGACTTGGGCAAACGCAAAGAAGCGGAAATACAGACCCTGACGGACAACTACATCAAAAAGGTGGACGTTGTTGTGGAAGCGAAAGACAAGGAAATCATGACCATTTAGTGTCTGTTTTTAGAGTCCGATAGCTGCGTTATACTCGACCCAAAAAGCGTCATTTACACGAGTAAACTCCGATTTTTGGGTCTTCGTATGCTTTGCTCTCGAACTCTAAAGAACAGACACTCGACCAAATGGGTAGACACCATTTACAGGCTTGTTTAAAAAAGACCGAAGATTCGCGGAATTTTGTTTTGAGGTTTTAAAATATAAAATTTACCTTTGCGATCCATTTTGAAAGGCCTGGTTAAGGTTAAAAGATAAAAGCAATGAAAAGGACGTACCAACCATCGAAGAGAAAGCGGGTTAATAAGCATGGCTTCCGCACGCGCATGGCTACCAAAAATGGCCGCAAAGTACTTGCGCATCGCCGCGCAAATGGCCGCCACAAATTGACGGTTTCTGACGAGAAGGGCGCGAAGTAAGCTTATTGCACACTCCGCCTGCGATCATCATAATCCGGGCAAGCAGCATTTTATTACGCGCATTTTCCCGGTAAAACAAGAGAGACCGCAAAGCACATCACGTCGCTTTGCGGTCTCTCTTATTTGTTGATTTTTGCCGAAAGGCGTCAATTTTTCTTTTTGAAATCCCCGTTTTTCCAGGCATCGAAAAACTTCTTCCACGCCACCGGATTGAAGATGTTCATGGGTGGTTGCTGGCCGATGTAGTAGTATTGGCGCGACTGCTGGCGCATGTAATAGCTCGCGTTTTCTTTGCCGTCTGTGATCACTTCGTTGCGCATGCGGCTCAGGGTTTCGTTGGCGAGGTTTTGCATGGCTCTTTCCTGCAATTCAGGCGTCACGTCCATGGCTAAGAATTCCAGTTTAAAATAGTCGCGGCTGGGCCACGGAAATACCACGGTTTCCGGCAGGTTGATGACATCCTGCGTCATCAGCTGCACAATGGAGTAGCGGTCTTCTGTCAATTTTTCCGAAATTTTAAACTCCACGGTTTTATAGCCAATGGCCGAGAACACAATCACATCCCCTTTTTCTACCACGATGGAGAAAAACCCTTTAAAGTCGGAGTAGGTACCCCGGCCTTTGTCTTTTACTAAAATATTGGTGTAAGGAACCGGATAAAGCTGTTCATCGCCACCGTCCAACACCATGCCGCTGAATTGCAAAAGTTGTCTTTCCGTTTCCTGAGCCTGGAGCGCCGTAGCGGCGAACGAGAGCAATAGGCATGCAGTCAATAAGTACTTCATGGATAAATCAAGATATTTTTGGTGCATAACGCAGATGTTGTCCCAATATGACCTTCAAAGTGGCTTAAAGGTTTGTTAAAGGTAGGACTTTTTTTTATTTTGACCCATTCGTCACTCCCGCACATTCAAAATAAACCCGACCCGAAACACATTATCAATGCTGATTCGTGGGTCATTTTGCAGCAATTTGCGCAAGCGGGAAATGAACACATCGAAGCTGCGCCCGAGGAAATAATCGCGTTTGCCGTAGATTTTTTCCACCGCTTCATCGCGGCGCAGGATCTGGTTTTGGTATAGGCAAAGCAGTCGGAGCACTTCATTTTCTTTTTCCGTCATGCGCCAGGTTTCAGTACCCCAGCTCAGTTCCTGTCGGGAATAATCGAATGCATAATCGCCGATGGTAAAGCGTTCCTGCGCTGGCGTTTGTTTTGCGGCAGCCGTTTCGGCGTGGCGGCGCAGCATCACCCGGATGCGGCACAGCAATTCTTCTTCGTCGAAAGGTTTGGTGACATAGTCTTCCGCGCCCAATTCAAAGCCTCTTAGTTTGTCGTTCTTCAGGGAACGCGCCGTGAGGAAGAGAAATGGAATTTCCGGGTCTTCCTTCCGCAGCAGGCGCGCCAGGGTGAAGCCGTCCATTTTGGGCATCATGACGTCCAAAATGCACAGGTCGAAACTCCCCCGGCGGAAAGTGGCCAGGCCGGATTCTCCATCGCGGCACAATTTAACTTCGAGGCCTTCGCTCTCTAAAAATTCGGTGAGCAGGAAACCAAGGCTGAGGTCGTCTTCGACAAGCAGGATGCGTGCGTTGTTTTTCATATCCGGGAAAACCGTGGTTGAATCGGAACGATCTTTGTGTGAAACCATCATGCTGGCAGAAATACTTCAAAGCGGCTGCCCTTGTTGAGTTCGCTACTCACGCGGATGAACCCTTTGTGCAGTTCCACCATACTTTTAACATAAGCTAAGCCGAGGCCGAACCCTTTTTGTTCGTGCAGGTTGCCCTGGTTGGCGCGCTGAAATTTTTCAAAAATGTGCCCGCACTGGTTGTCGGGGATACCGATGCCGTTGTCCTGCACCCAGATCAATACCCCCTCGGCTTGTTCCTGAGCCGAAATCCGGATTTCAGGGTTTCCGCAGGAATATTTCAGGGCGTTGTCGACCAGGTTCCGGAAGACGTTGCCGAGGTGCAGGCGGTCGCCAAAAACTTCGAAGGTGTCTGGAATGCTGTCTACCTGAACAGTAGCGCCGCGTTCTTCGATTTGCATATCCATTTCTTCACAAACCGATTGCACCAAAGCTTTCAGGTTCACTTGTTCTTTTTGCAGGCTGTAATCGCCGTTTTCCATGCGAGCCAAATGCAGCACGCGCTCAACCTGCGCCAGCAGTTTACTGTTTTCGCGCCGAATGATGTCTACGATTTGGTTGCCTTTCAGTTCTTTGTGCTTTTTTACCAGCAGGTTGGTGGCCAAACTGACATTCGTGAGCGGGGTACGGAATTCGTGCGCCATGTTGTTGAAAAAGTCCACATTGGTTTCGAGCAGGCGTTTTTGCTTCATCAGCGACCAGTTGGCGTACCAAAGCACCACGGCGGTAAACAGCAAAATCAGCACGAAAGCGATGATCATGAATCGCATTTTGCCCATCATGAAGGTTTCTTTTTCCGGAAAGTTTAAGTAAGTGAAAGCCGAGGTGTCCGTTGAATCCGACGCCGTGACCATCATGGCGCACTGGGGCGGCTGCAAAGCTCCCTGGTTGAGGAGGAGCTGCGAAACGGCGGCATCCGGTACGGGGATATAAAAATCGAGGTCTATCCCTTGTTCTTTTAATGCGCGATGCAGGTTTGCCTGAAAGGCCGTATCGAGCGCCAGCGTGCCGGATAGCGCCGGAATGCCGGTATCGGGACAGGCTTGCTCGCACGAGACCGCTGTTCCGCTGCAAAGCTGCCCGCCGCTGGCTTCCACTGCCGAACAAAGCGCCATGGAAACCTGGCGGTTGAAGATTTCTTCCGACAACTGCCGGGAATAGCGCATCCATTCCGCCTGGAAATAGACCAGTCCGATGACAGCCAAGGTGGATGCGATGAGTAAAATGGGTATTCTGTTCAACGGTATCATGCTACAAAATAAAGCATAAAATAGCCGACTTGCTGCTTTAATAACAAGTGCTTAACAAGTGCCTAACACCTGGGTGACAGCATGCCAGGTTGGGAGGCCCTACCTTTGTGGCGTTGATTTTACTTTTACTAACCATTAAATTTTCACTGACATGAAAAACGTAGGAATGACTTTGTTCTTCTTCTTTAGCGTTGCGATGATCCAACTTTCAGCACAAAGCTGCCAGCCTTCGCCCAACTGCCCTCCGGGCTGCGTAAAAGCTTGCACGCCTGACGGCAAAAGCGCTGCGGTAAACAACAAAACAACGGACGTAGCTGCCCTCGTCGCTGCCTGCACGCCCGCACAACTTGAGGCTTGCAAAACTTCTACTCCTTCGGCTGCCTGCTGCTCCAAATCGGGCAAAAGCGCTGCGTTGACAACGACCGCAAAAGCAACTACGGTTTCCAATACTGCCGAAGGCGCAACCACTAAAAAAATGTGTACACAACCCTGCACTAAACCGGCATCTGCGCTGGAGCAATAAGCCAAAAGACGTCTAATCATCCGACTACGCAGGCGGCCAGAGGAGAATTCTGGTCGCCTGTTGTGTTTTGATCCATACTACTGGACTTTTTTTTTCAACATGACGTTATAAATTGTCAAACTCCGTTCGCAACAGCCCCTGCGGATGAAAGCAAATGTCGTCTATGTTTTGCACCGCACTTTTGCCACGCTCCACCATATCCAAATAATGAGGGATGCCGCCCATTGCCAGGTACAAAAGCAGGAGCTGATAACGGTCAAAAGTGATGTTTCTGGATTGGAAATATGCCTCCGTTTCAGTCAGTGTAAATGGAAACAAGTGTATCCTTCTGGTCATGCGGTTATGAAGACTGCCTTTGTTATTGATAATTTTGTTGATCATCCATGCTGTTGCGGAACCGCAAATGATCACCAGAATATTTTTTTTGGAAACATAGCTGTTCCAGAAATAGCCGAAACCTGTTAGGAAATCTGATTTGGCAGTGGCAATCCATGGGAGTTCATCAATGAATACTACTTTTTTTCGATCCGGTTCACCTAATGATTCAAGGTATTCAGTCAACTGGTAAAATGCCTCCAACCAATCAATTGCTACGGTTAAAGAGTCTGATTTTTTTGCAGATTTGAGGCTGTACCCAAAATTTCTCAATTGCTGTTCTTTGGAACCGTCTTTCAGTCCCACGATTTCAAAGTCAATTTTTTCCTCAAAAACCGTCCTGACGAGGTAAGTTTTTCCTACCCGCCTTCTGCCCAAAACGACGATCAGCTCAGGTTTTGAAGACTCAAAACCCTTTTTGAGGATTTCGATTTCTGTTTGTCGGCCTACCATAATTCATGGATATGTTGCGGAATGCGGGTAAATACACCTACATTCCGCAGATTATCCAACCTATAATCTGCGGAATGTGGTAAAAAAAGTAACATTCCGCAGGTTATTGATTCAAAAAACGTACTGGAGCGAAGTATGAAATACCGGACAAGCTCTAAGGGGTAGCATTTTGAAAAAAAACAGGCTATATTTAGGTTTCAAAATGGTCAGCGTTTGAACAAGCGAATTCCCACCCAACGAATAATGACTTTTATCAGCGTGAACATTTGATCCCGGCAGTAAAGAAGGTATCCAAAGCGGATTAGTATGAAAAAAACTTTACCTGAGACGCCGCCACTTCCCGCGTTTGCCTGGAAATGCCTGTTCCTGCTGCTGGTTTTTGGCTTTAGCCAAGCCGCAACCACCGCGCAGCCACAACGCCGGGGCAATATCTGGTATTTTGGGTGGAACAACGGCCTCGACTTCAGTCACGGGCGGCCCGTAAAAATCCCTAACCCCCGGGTGAACAGCATCGAGGGCGTAACCACCCTTTGCAACGAACAGGGCGAAGTGCTTTTTTACTCCAATGGCGGCGGCACCGCTGGCTTTATGTACAACGATTTGGAACTGGGGCGCATCTGGAACCGCAATCGGGGCATCATGTACGATTTTGGCATCACTTCCGGTGGCGGACTGAGCGCGGCACAAGGCGTAATGGCATTGCCTTCGCCGGCTAATCCGCACCAATACTACCTTTTTACCATCGGTCAGTATACCGCCTCTTTGTTTTCGCTCAGCCGCGATCTGTCCTACTTTGTCATAGATATGAATGCCAATGGCGGCCTTGGGCAGGTGATCAGCGAGGAGACGCCCGTGTTCGCACCCGCAGTAGAATGCCTCACGGCAGCCCGCCACAGCAATGGCCGGGATTACTGGATACTGACCATAGACTTCAGCAGCAATGACCTGCTGGCCGTGCCGGTCACCGATCAGGGCGTACTCGACCCCATCCGCCATGCGCGCCAGTTGAACCATTTTCCAATCATCCTCAAAACTTCTCCCGACAGCCGGTTTCTCTTTGACGGCCAGGTTTTGTATCGGTTTGATGCCGCTACTTCAGCCATCACCCCGGCAGCGCTTTTGCCCGGCGTTTCCAATTACAGCTTCTCTTTTTCGCCGGAAAGCCGTTATTTATACACGGTAAGCAATGCGATTCCCCACTTTCTGGTGCGGTACGATGTGCTGGCATCAGACATCGCCAGCAGCTCAGATACGATTGCTGAGTTGGGGGATGCGCTCATCCGTCAAATGCAGATCGGCCCCGATGGCAGCCTCTATTTCCCGGAATACCTGTTTTCTAACCTGTTTGTGGACGTCTCCATCGTACATTGTCCCGATAGCCCCGAACCGACCGTAGAACGCGGCGCTTTTTCATTTCCGGTGAACAGCGGCTGGGAAGTGTTTAATGCCCTGAATAACCTGGCCGATTTTTGGTTCAACGACCTGCAGTTGATGCTGGAAACGGATACTTCAGAACAATTGCTGTGCCCCGGAATACCCCTCCGGCTGGAGTCTGAAGGTCTCGGCACGGCTTACGAATGGTCAACCGGTGCCACGACGCGTAGCATTGAGGTGGCGGAAGCGGGCGAGTACCGCGTGAGCGTGACCAATGGCTGCTTTCACGGGGTGGAAACCATCTTGGTTCGCTCCGGCACAGCGCCTGCTGCCCGAATTGCATACGCGCAGGTAACGGAGTTTTGTGCCGCGCTGCCTTTGACCATGACCGCAGCGTCCGACAATGCAGCCCATTTCCGGTGGTCAACCGGCGACACGACCGCCAGTATTTCAATTTTGCAGGGCGGCGATTTCCGCGTCACAGCGACCAATGCGTGCGGGGAAGCAACTGCCGAAGTGACCTGGCCTACCGTACACTGTTGCCGCATTTACACGCCCACTGTCTTTTCGCCCAATCTGGATGGCGTCAATGATGTATTCCGGCTGGAACCTTTCCGGTGCCCGATCACGAGCTTCCGAATGCAGGTTTTTTCTCGCTGGGGCGGATTGGTCTTTGAAACAACTGACCCCGAACAAGGCTGGGATGGGCGCTCCGGCAACCAGTTTTTGCCACCAGGATTCTACGTCTGGGTGGCGACGTATCAGTTGGCGACAGATCCGCCGGGATCGTTTCGGCAGGAGCGGGGCGGGGTGAGCTTGATGCAGTGAGTTTTTTAGAGCTTATTTGGTAAATAAACACCTTTTACAAATCCTTTACATCGTTTTACAACGAAAAAGCAGGCTGCTTCCGCCAAACCTGCACCTTTGTCGCATTGTTTTCACCAAACAGGACAGCATCATGCGTATTCCTATTCTCGCTTTTTTGCTCTTGCTTCAATCCTTCATGGCCTGCCAGCGGGTTGAGGAAAATACATTGCCGATGACCGCCAGCATCGGTTTCCCATCCATCCCGGGCGGACAACAGGACTCGGAAACAACCGATCCATTAGCAACTAACCTCATTTTTCAATCCACCGATGGCGGGCAAACATGGCAGGATATCAGCGCGGGACTGCCCGCAAAGTTAGAGATTAGGAGCGTTTTTGCAAACGGCGACGAACTTTTATTGGGTGCTGCAAACGGCCTGTATCGCAGCAGTACGCGCTCCGCTGCTCCGAGATGGCGAAAAGAGCAGCTTTTAGACGAAAGAATCACAGAAATTTTCCCTGGCCGAGCCGGACCGTATGTATGCAGCTATGAGAAGGAGTTTCTTCAGGAAGTCATACCCGGCACAGGCATGTGGAAGCCAGTGTACACAACCTTGAAAGACAAGAGCGTCCGCACGGTTTTGGAAACGCCTGACGGTGCCATTTTCGTCGGCTGCGACAACGGCATTTTCAAATCCACCAACCATGGCCGAACCTGGAAACAGGTTTTTGATAAGGGCTTAGTCCTGAATATCGTCGCGGCAGATGGCGTATTGATTAGCGGAGGATCCGAAGGCGTGTTGCGTTCGACCGATGGTGGCGAGCATTGGGAAAGTGTGCTGGACGAAAACATCTTAGCCAAAAAAACAGGACGCCTCAAAGACGATTTTGTTACCATCCTCGGCACAACAGACCCCACAAAGGTCAATCCGGATGGCATCACCAGCAGGTTGCGCATTTCCACCGACGGGGGCAAGACCTGGGAGCGCATGGAACGCGCTCTTTTGCCGTTGGCGAACACATACGACCTGGAGGAGCGCCTTTCAGAAGCCCTGGACCTTTACGACATCGTCCAGGTCGGTGAATTCCTCTTCTGTAGCTTTGACACGGGTGTTTTTCGCTCCGCAGACAAAGGCAAATCGTGGGAACCTGTGCTCTCTTCCAAGGACGAAAAGGTGTTCACTTTCGCCGTTTCTGGCAAGGTGATTTATGCGGTGGTTGCCCCAGAAGGGTGTTGAAAAAAACGCGCCCTGCTTGATTATCCTGTCCGTGAGGTGCTCCTGTTTCCGCAAAAGCACCTCACGAGCAGAATGATGCTTATACAGGCCCTCTATTCAGCGCCCTGATTTCATTTTTGTACTTAGCCGGCAAGATTAGCGCTTTCAACAGCCAATCCACCTTCATGTTTCTGCTCAGTTTATACAACCCAATCAAAGGCTTCAACAGGGAGATGCTCCGGAAGCCAAGCAGTTCGCGCACCCGCTGTGGTGCCACTAAGGTCTGCGACTCCAGCAGGATCCTGTAGCGTGCCGCGCCGAGGTGTTTGCGAAACTGGCTGAACAGGTCATCCGTGTAATGGCTGCGCTGTAGATTCTGGAGCAGGTGCGCTTGCCGCATCTTTCCCCAAGCGCCGAAGGTTTCGGGCAACCCCTTCACGCCCATCCGGTTGCCCACCCTGTAAAAGACGTCGAATACTTCCTCTTTTTCGGCTTTGGTCAGCGCGCGTTCCAGCACTTCAAAGGATCGGATGGAATAATCAATGAGCATGAAGAGCACATCCCGGTAAGCCCAGTCTGGAATGCTTGCGCCGCGCTTCGCTTCCACGTCGGCATGGATCGCCGCCATGGCGTCAATGGCGCGTAGGGCAGCTTGGTTTTCAGAAAAGACAATTGACCGGGCGTAGGCAACCGTGGAGAAAAGCCGTCCCAACGGATCGGCAGGAAGGCGACCTGTGAAGTAGAGCCAGTCTACTGCCTTGTTGAGCGCAAACTCTGCGGCGGCACCCGCAAATATGAAAAGGATGGTATCGCCTTTTCCCCAAATCTGCCGCACTACGGAGTGTTGATCTACGAAGTGTTTCATTGAAAGTACTTTGAATTGCAAAGTAAATGTAAATAATTGTTAACTCCAAGTTTTGGGAGTGTTGGTGTGAAAAAAATGAGTAGCTTTCGTGTAATAACGACACCGACTAAATGGAAAGACACTTAAACTGTTTGGAAAAGTTGATTTTCTAATTTTTTGAACGGATATTTACGCGCTTTGAGGATGCGAACTAATTTTTTCCAAGTCTTCATTTACGCAACAAACAGAATGGTTAAATCAGAAATAAAAAGCGGAAAAGTATTGCTCGCAGAGCCGTTCATGATGGATCCGAACTTCCGGCGTTCAGCGATTTTGCTGTGTGAGCACACCAGCGAAAGCAGCACTGGGTTCATCATGAACAAACCGTTGGATGTGCGTGTGGACGAACTGATCGAAGGATTTCCGGAATTTGAATCCACGGTTTTGTATGGCGGACCCGTGGAAGCCGACACCATCCATTACCTCCACAACGCCGGCGAACTGCTGGAAGGCAGCCGCCGCATTGCAGACGGCGTCTATTGGGGCGGTGATTTTGAAAAACTCAAACTTCTGATCCACGCCCAGCTCATTCAACCCGAAAACATCCGCTTTTTTGTCGGCTATTCCGGGTGGTCGGAAGGCCAGTTGACCGACGAAATGACCTACGGCTCCTGGCTCATCGCCGACATGGATGCCAATTACCTGTTCAAAACCCACCCCGACAGCCTATGGCGCCAAGCCATGACCCACAAAGGCGACACCTTTGCCATCATCGCAGGGATGCCGGAACAGTTGATCTGGAATTAGTGGGACACCAGCCCCGACCGGCGTTTGGACTTTCGCGAAGTACTCGCCAACTTTCAAACTTTTATCAAGGAAGAATACTGCAAACACGACCGGGATTTCCTCGAACGCAATGGTCGCTTGGTGTTCCTTGCTTTTCTCAAACCGATCCTCAACGGACACGGCTATAGTTTTAAGGAGCCACACATTTCCGAAGAGCGCCGCTTGGACGTGGTCATCACCTTTTATCAATACCGAACTGTTGTGGAACTTAAAGTCTGGCGTGGTGGAGCTGCCCACGAGCGCGGCCTGGCGCAATTGTCTGCCTACTCGGATGCCCAAAATCTTCAGGAAGGTTTCCTCCTCATTTTTGATCATAGCAGCACAAAATCCTGGAAACAAGAAGCATTAGAAATGGATGGAAAACGGGTTTTCGCCGCTTGGGTAGGAGGGGTGGTTTTTGAAAAGTTAAGGAGCGTGTCGTAAATAACTTCCATCAGGCTGCGTTGATCGTCGGTCGCGTAGCTTAGGCTATGCTCCCTTCTCGCGCCTTGCCTGATGAAAAAATCCCCTCGCCCCGATTCACGTAACTTATTTACGACACGCTCCTTAGTCCGCGTAAATACCTGCGGAAATAAACGTAACCCACGATTGAGTGAACCATCAGCCCCCAACAAGCTCTAATTCCTCCTTCGGGAGGGTAGGGGGCTGAACATTTTACACAAACTTAACCTCCTGCATACGGGTCACCACGCTGGAGGCTGGTATCTTCGCACAAAGAATGTTCCCACCGATTTTTTAAACCTGCGCCGGGCTTTTGAAGACCCGAAGTGCTGGCTAAATTCTTTACTACGTACTTTGGATGGCTTCACAATGGGCTATTTGCACGTACCGCACGGATGGGGTTGATTTCTTTTTTTTTAAACAAAATTTCAAACAAATGAATCGGGAAATTTTACGCATTGCTTTTTTGGTGGGGATGATGGGGTTGGTGAGTGTGGGATGGGGACAGACGAATAACTATTTTGGTGCGTCAGGAGCATTGAGTGGCAGTGTTTGGAGTACCAACCCAGCTGGACCCTATACATCTGCATTTAATACTACTGGTGGTGGAATTGCGAATTTTCAAAATGCTGCAACTCCAATGGGAGCCACGATAATTTTAGCCGGGATCAATGCTACTGCAGATGTTACTTTAATAAGCACTGGGGGGACTATTTCAAACCAAGGTAATGGTATTATTCCTGTTGACGTTGGTAGTGGAGCCACTTTAGACTTTGGTAACCAAGCTTTTACTTCTTCAACTAATGCTGGATATACCAAAAACGGCAGTGGCGTTTTAGCAACGACAGGAGGTTCCTACCAAGGCGGCTTTACACTAAATGCAGGGACTATGATAGTTCGTGGGGTAACTGCAATGGGGAGTGGTGCTTCAAATACGCTTACCATTAATGGGGGGATACTGGCTGCAAATGCTACCCGTGACTTAAATACTACTAGGTTTGGCGGGGGAATTACGATTGGGGGGGATTTTACGATTGGAGCAACAACAGGACTAGCCCTCTCATCTGCAAATTTGACCATTTCTAATAATGTATCATTGGGTGCAGGGGCTTCCCGTGCTATTACAATTGGTGGCACAGGGCTCTATCTTTTGGAGGTATTATTAGTGGCACAGCTTCAAATCTAACGATTAATAATACGGCTGCTGGGACAATAGCACTCACCGGAGCCAATACTTATTCTGGGTTGACCACTATTTCAGGCGGAAATTTGCAGTTGATTCGTATTGGTGGTACAACGATACCGGCTACTAATAATGTTGTGGTAAATGGTGGAACGCTGTTTATTTCATCGAACCAAACTTTGAATGATTTGACAATAGCTTCCGGTGCTACTGTTTCAGTGGTTGGTGCTACATTAACAATTAATGGAACCCTTACTTGCGGTGCCACGGCTGTAATAAGCGGCACCGACACCTTCACCCTTGCCTCTGGCGCAACGCTCATAACTGCTAATACAGCCGGCATCACATCTTCAGGTGCAACAGGCAGCGTACAAACCACTACACGTAATTTCAACATCGGTGCTAACTATATCTATAATGGCGCTGCTGCACAAAATACTGGAAACGGACTACCGGCCACTGTAAACAGCTTGACCTTCAACAATTCCAGTGGGGCTGTCACCTTTAACTCCGCGAGAACGATCACGAATGGTTTTTTCATAACGTCAGGATCGGTTGCCAGTCCTAACGGTTTCACGCATACTGCAAATACACTCACACTTGGAGGCGTGGGGCAATCAGACGGGACTTGGGGTGCAGCCGGTTCCGGCGCTACGAATATCAATAATACTTTCTTTTCAGGAACTGGAGTTGTAAATGTCAACACCACCCTTCCCATAGAATTAATGTATTTCAATGGAAATGCTGATAAGGACAAAACCTACCTTACCTGGCGCACTGCCTCCGAGCTAAACAACGACTACATGGCCGTAGAGCGCAGCCCAGATGGCAGGACTTGGGAAGAATTAGGTCGTGTAGCGGGTGCGGGTACAACCTACGAGCCTCAAGACTACAGTTTTACCGATGAAAAGCCATTGCCAAGCCTCAACTACTACCGCCTCAAACAAGTAGATTTCGATGGCCAGTTTGCTTATTCACCGGTGCGTGCGGTATTGATGGATCCAACCAACCAGGTCAATGACCGGCTGGATTTTTCCCCGAACCCT